>Ga0316219_1000498_pt1 | contig 53521 bp, 48 predicted proteins | sample TBH18003PmetaG_FD_203635 | JGI IMG/M metagenome (GOLD analysis project Ga0316219, IMG submission 203635) | Freshwater microbial communities from Trout Bog Lake, Wisconsin, USA - TBH18003P | ecosystem: Environmental > Aquatic > Freshwater > Lake > Hypolimnion/Profundal zone | place: USA...
AAGTCATGGCTTACCGCAACACCCCGGGCTCCCAGGGACTTTGTCCCCCGGGATGGCATATTCCCACCCAGGCCGAATGGATGAGCCTGTTCAATGCAAGCCTTACTCAGGGCCTTGCAGGAAAGCCCCTCCAGGATTCGATCATCAATGGGTTCAGGGCCATTGAGAACGGCTTGGAATACAGTAATGTCACCTGGAAATTCCAGGGATTTGCAACGATCTTCTGGAGCTCTAATCCTTACAGTACCATCAAAGCCTTATCCCATGGGATGAACCTGCAGAATTTCGGGGTTTCCGATTACTATTCCAACCGCTCGAATGCCTTTGCGGTCAGATGTTTGAAAGATTAATTTCTGTTAAAACACTGAGGTACAGTCACCAGGGCAGATCATATAGAATTGTAATTCTTTCATTTGGGCGTATTGGCCAATAACAATTCGATTTGCTTATAGATCTTGCCAATGAAATTTTCCCAGGAGTGGCTGCGGGCCAGCTCGATCCTTTGTTTTTCTTTTCCCGGACTGTTTTCATGAATGGCTGTTTCGATCAGCAAAACGTACTCCTCCCGGGTACTGGCCAGGTATACAGAATCGCCGAAATAGCTCATGAACCTTGTTTTGGTGGCCACGACGGGTTTTCCCATGGAAAGATATTCATCAATTTTCAGGGGATAATTGGTATCAGTGAGAGGGTTGACAAGCTGGGGGTTGATAGCGACATCGAATCCTTTGACATACCCGGGTAACTGTTTGAAATCCTTCAGGCCAAGGAAAAACACATTGGGTAGTTGATGAAGTCTGGATTGCCTGAAATCTTCATCTTCGGGTCCCACCAATACTATGTTCCAGCCGGGCCTCTGTTCGGCAATATAGATCAGGATATCGATATCGAGCCGGATGGTGTTTAAATAACCTGTGAAACCTAACCTTGGATGACTTATACTTTCCAGTTCCCCAGGTACAGCGAGCTGGCCGTCAGGATCAGAGTACAAAGAAACATCACAGCCCTGGCCAATCATATGGGAATTGGGATTAAATTTCCTTGCATAGTCTGCAAAAGGCTCTGAATTTGTAACTACCAGGTCGGATTTCCCGATCATCTTTTCTTCATATAATTTACCATGCTTTGAATGATAACCCACAAGCACGACCGCGTCACGTATCAGGTAAATATTCAATTTAGGGTTTAGCAGTTCTTTAAGATAAAATCCGACAAGCATAGAGGTATCATTCAGTATAATAAAATCCTTGAAATTGAGACGCCGCACAGCTTTGAGGATTTGCCTTGCAAACCTTTTCTCATTTATCCTTAGCAGGAAGTCATAAATGAGATTGTTATTGATGAGATTGATTGATTCAAGGACCGTTTTCGGATAAAAAACAATGAGATTGTCGTTAAGCTGTCGAAGGTTGGGATGGTTTCCCCTGAAGACCGCCCAATATTTCCGAACTTCCGGGATTTTATTCTTTAAAAGCTGGTAACTCCTTTGCAAAGGCGGGCCTATAAAAAGCACCCTGTTCCTTTTTGAGATCTCTAAGGCAGCGTTTTTGATTGTCGTCCCCATAGGATTATCCCAATGCCGGGGACTAATAATGATGAAATTCCTCCCAACTATCATACCCAATACAATAAATTGACCTGCCCCGGCAAATTATTCATCCTTCACCTTGATTTCACAACCCAGGTGATGAGATTTTGTGCCGGGGCAATCATGATTTATTGTACATCAAAAATAATAATTCATTTGGAATTGAAGACCTAATGCAAGAAATTCTAAAATTCCACATGCGCCCTGATCCCGAAAGCGTGGACGGGCCCTCGGTCTATATTGTAGGCAGGATGAAGGATGAACTGGTAATCGGGGCTCAGCCAGAGAAATTTTGTAAAGAAGCGGAAACTGTAGTACAGTTCAGTGATCAATTCCGGTGAATAATTGAGGCTCCCGTCACCTATGATGAACCCGTAACCTCCCGCCTTCAGGTAATTCCTGTGATCTGCAGACAGTCCGTTTGCTATCAAGGCAAAACCGATCTCATCATCGGCCCGCTTCCATAAACCACCCTTTATTGATAGTCCTGCGGAAAGATGATGGTCGATCTCGGTAAATGTAAAGGTTTCATTAACTCCGTCGTTCCAGCCGGCACGCAGGAACAGCCCGATATTCTTATGGACGCTTTGCTCCGCATTGATCCCGAATCCCCATTTGGTATGGCCCAGGACCCTTGAATACGAGAGGTCGGGTGTTGTGTCGTGCGACTGTCCCCACTCTATCGCCTGTCGGTAATTTCCCATCTGGGCCTGGGTGAAATAAGCCATTACGCGGACATCGCCCGGCAATGACTTTATCCTGAATTTTTTCTCAAACTCCAGGGCCTGGGAGTTGGATCGCAGGATATTGAAATCCATTGTTGAGCCGTTAGGAGTAGTTGGCACCATTACGAAACCATATCGTATCGCCCATGAAGATTTTACCAGCTCGAGTACTAATCCGTATGTATAACCCCTGGTGTTTGCCGGGTAATCCCAGGCCCCGTTCCCCATCAGAGTCCAGTTGTAAAACTGGGACCTGGGATCATGTGAGTAGATATTGTTGTCGAAAAAATCCATGATGCTGAACTTGCCTGCAGTAACCGAAAGATAAAAATCCGGCACATAACCCGGCAACTGGTTGAGGTCATCATCCCTGAAGTAACTTCCGGGAGATAAGTCGAACATCTGGGTAAGGTAAAGTCGTGCAACATATATATGCGGGGCAGGGTCACTAACCCGGTATACCTCACCGTTGGGGAATCCTGCAATTCCTGTTGTCGAGGAAAAGCCGCTTCCTCCGCTCAGTTCAGGATTAAAGTATGCGGAAGCACCTTTCCAGAGTTTTACTCCGAAAAATAAGGTAGATGTAACCGAAATATTGGTTTCGGCATTTGTATCGAGGCTGTTCCTTCCAGAATATTTTGCTTTAAACGATGGATGGTATTGGGTGATCACCGTCATCTGGAAATGAAAATTCCACCAGGGAACGTTCTTTACGGAATCCGGCTTTGCCTGGGCATGAAGAATCACAGGCAGGATAAGAAAAAGAATAAAACATAAAGGATTTAGTGAAAGATTCTTCATTATCCCGGGTATTCATTTTGCACTTCAAACTTTTTGCAAAAATAATGATACCCGCTGAAAGATCAGCCATCAAAACATATTTAACCTTTATTTAACCCCGTGTGCTTCAGAGTTTCACGGCAAACACCGCATTGATCGACAGCATGGCGTCGTTGGTCTTGCCGAAATACATATACCGGGCTTCTCCTCCCACGATGAACATCCTGCCCAGGGGATAAAGATATGAAGCCGTAGCTTCAAAATTCGCCATGGATAACTGGTGGCTTGTGATTTCCGGCCCTATCCCGCTAATCTTGGTATACTGAAGAGCCAGTCCGGGGGCTATGGACAAATAGAAATTATCCACTATCCTCATCCGTATCACAAGGAATAAAGGAACCACGTTCATCCTTGATTTCATATTGTATTCGGCAGTGATGGTCGAATCAACCCTGAAAATCCTGTAAAATCCTGTTTCAAGGCCAAGGCTGAGCCTGTACTCGGGTTCCCACATGAAGCGGAAAGAAGTCCCGATGAAGTCCTTCTGAACATTTCTTGCGGGGACGAGGTCCATATTAGCAAAGTAATGAGACCATCCTGCCCCGACCGCGAGTGTGAAATGACTCCTGGTTTTCGGGATACTGTCGTTGGTCTGGGCCGATGCAGTCCATATACCAGACAAACATAAAAGGCCTATAATTATATATCTTTTCATACTTAGTTCTCCCGGATATAATGATAATAACCCACAACGAAAGGATAGTTGGTGAGGATGCCGTCGAAATGCCCGTCACTTATGAATTCCCTTATCCAGTCTTCATTATCCAGTGTCCACGTCCATGCCAGCCTGCCCTGGCTATGCATCTGGGCCACCAGGTCATCCTGGGTTCCCAGGGTGAAGCGGGGCGCCCAAACCATGGAGTTGAGATTCTGAACGTCGTCGGTAGTCAATTCGCATAATGAAGGAATGTTCTTATAGTCGGGCTGATTCATGAAATCGCTGATCGCATCGGTGGAAGGTAATCCAATATAAATATGCAGATCCCTGCCCTTGTCTTTTGCCCTCTGCAGCATTTCCTTCTGTATAGGGACCACCGCCGACATAGTAGGAACTTTTTCCTTCATATCCAGGTAAACATCTGTGATCAGTGTACTGTCGACTGTGAATATCAAGGCGTCCCTAAGTGTAGGAAGATGTTCACCGTGGATGAGGCGCACCAGGTAAAATAGCTGGGTGTAGGTAAAATCCTTGATAGGTCCCGAAAGCGGCCCTTTCTGCGTGAGGCGGATGTTGAGGTCGGCATCATGGTAAAGTACCGGGATCCCGTCGCTGGTAAGCTGCACATCGACCTCAATGCCGGTGGAACCCAGCCCTTCGGTGAAATTGATCATTGCGAGACTGTTCTCCGAAACAGGGAGGTGGTCGGAAGTACGGCCCCCGCTGCGATGGGCAAGGATAGAAAACTTTTTACTCAGCAATGCCGGGCTGATCGGCCTCAGGTAATTGAACTGGAGGGGATTGTTGATCTCATTGCCCGAAGATCCATAACCACCTTTAATGATAATGGTCCCGGGGTGGGGATTTGCATTCACGATATCCCTTCCCCCCTGCTCCCTTGCGATATAGGCAGTCGACGCACCGGTATTGTCGTTATAACAATACCTCCAGTAACCCTGCAGCATGATCACCGAATCAAGCTGCCCCACATCAAAAACAAAATAATGCCCGTCGGAACAGAATACCGACATCTTTTTGCGTGACCATTTGATCACCACCTGGTCGCCGAAAACATCATTTCCGGCCGACACGCTATATATTCCGTCCATCACTTTACGCGAAGGATTTGAAAGAGGAGTGGTCTCTGTAAGGATGGAATTGGGGCCTGTAGAGGGCACTGCGAGTTCTGTTACCTTGTAACAGCCTGCCATCAGCAGTGCAATCCCTATTATATAAAAGATCGTTCTTCTCATAACACCCAGATTAAATGAAGTTCAGGAATATGGTAGTAGCGGGCGAAGGTTGGGAATACCATCCAGACCGGCCAGTAATACCTCACGTAATTGTCCTTTAAGCCGATGACCAGGATCTTCTTCCTGAAGATACGCTGCTCCATGTAAACGGCTCCTGTAACACCGTTAAAGATATTGGAAGGCTTGACCATGACATCCTCTCCCATTTTCATCTGCCCCCAGCCTATAACCACAGCTTCACCCTTGAAAGTAAAAGCCAGTGTGCTGGTTTTAAAACCTATGGAGAAATTGGGATAATGGGCAATCATCATGCCGGTATTCTGAAAGCCCCCGATATTCATCATACCGAGCACATAACCCAGGTCGTAACCCAGGTTGAATGAAAAGTTCCTGTAAATGTAATTCCACCTTGCTCCAACTGTCACCTGGTTGGAGACCACAATGGTGTTCACGCTCCCGGCAAGAGAGAACCCAGCCGGCAGGCCCATGGTCAGCTCCAGGTCGATCAGCGGGGCCTGAATAGCATTCTCAACCCAGTCGTAAGGCGGTTTGGTGAAATAAAAACCAAGCCCGTACTGGAGTTTATATTTCTGGTAATGGTGAGGGAAATACATACTCTCCTTCCCAATGTCAATGGGAGGGGATTTTTCCTGGGCGTGCAGTAATACAGGCAGGCCTGTGATCACAGCAATCAGCAGGCATCGTATAAATATTCTCATAACCTTTGATTATTGGTGCGATAAAGATAATAATATCTTCATGAATCCCTCCAGTTCGAAATCTCATCGATCCGAATATACCCGGCAGTGAGTATGGCCCGGTAGAATGATCCAGATTCTGAGTTCGGAGACCTGAGAATAAACATGATCCTGTCGTTACCATTGATGAAAGCCCCAGGGTCAAGCCGGTTGAACTCGCGTCCCAGCCTTTTTTTCAGGTCGGCAAGTGCAGCCTGATCTGTCAACAGCTGGCGGACATCGGTGATGGTTGTGGAGTATTTCATGTACACATTATGGTCCCATACCTCACGGTAAGGCTTCTGGTCGCGTGAATTCATGTACTTCATCATGTCAAGGTTTTCCTGGTTTACCACATCGGGCTGTATGGTATTGAGCGCGGCTATAATATTTTCATCAAGGTAGATGAGATCCTGGGAGGGCTCAAAATATTTTGATGTTTTGCCGTTTTGCTGAAGGTCGCCGATGACCTCGGCCGTTGCCATGAACTTAAGCGGGGGAGTTTTTGCTGCAGGGTAAATATTGCTCTGGCTGAATCCTGTGTACGGCAACAAAATTAACAGAGCATATAAAAGGTTTGTTTTCATGGTTTTAAATTATTATAAAATTTTGGGAAATGCACCGGCGACTCCTGTAATGATAAATTGTACCCCGAGAGCAAGAGTGATAAGTCCGAAAATCTTGGTAAGCACGTCCAGGCCGGTTTCACCTATATGCTTAACGATAAGCGGGGCATATTTGAAAGTGAAAAAGATAATTAAAGTCATAATAAGAATAGCCGCCATCAATGGAAAATTAAACCATGGCATTTTATTTGCAGTTTCAGCAAACAGGATGATGGTCGACATTGTGCCCGCTCCCGTGGTCAGGGGGATGGCGATCGGAATGATGGCGGTTGATATGATGTTTGAATAGCTGCGCTCCTCCTCCTCAATCACCTTGCGAACCGTACTCATCATCCCGAACCCGGTGCTGAGCAGGAGCAAACCGCCCGCTATCCTGAAAGCAGGAACACTGATTTCGAAAAAATTCAGCACAGCAAGCCCGGCAAATAAAGAAATCACCATGGTAATAAAACTCGCCAGGGTGGCGGTGCTGCAAATGCTATTCTTTTCTTTATCGCTGCGGCCGGCAATCAGGTTGATATACAGTGGGATGGCAGCGATGTTATTGGCAACCGCAAACAAACCCAGGAGATAATGCTGAAATGAGGAAGAATGCATGGTTGGAAATTTATGTAAATATAAGGCAAAATTAAAAAGTACAAAGGACAAAGTACAAAGGACAAAGTACCATGTACAAATGAAAAATTCTTATTGTTACATTGTACATGATACATTGTACATCAATATCATTGTTCCACGACTGTCGTAGTATCAACTTGATTCTTCAGCATCATGCGGGCCGGGCCTTTGAGAGTGACTTCCGGGACAAGTTTATCATAATCCTGCTGACTGATCCAGCCCTTGTTCAGCATTTTTCCTGAGACAAGCCGGTAAAAATCGGCCATCGAGGCACGCAGCCTTCCATCTTCATCAAAATTATATTTGAACCACTTGGGCCTGGGGATGATGGAAGCCATGAAAATTGCCTCGGCCAGGGTGAGTTTAGAGGCTTCTTTATTGAAATAAAAACGGGAGGCTTCATTGGCGCCATAGATCAGCGGCCCCCATTCAATGATATTCAGATATACCTCGTACATCCTGTCCTTGGTAGCCAGCTGCTGGTTCTCAATAAGCCAGGTGATGAGCGCTTCCTCCAGCTTTCTCACTATGGTTTTGTTCCGGCTCAGGAACACATTTTTTACAAGCTGCATGCTGATGGTGCTCCCCCCGCGGACAAACCTGCCTTCCTTTATATCCGCAATAATTGCATCGCGGAATGCCTCGGCAATGAACCCCCGGTGAAGATAAAACCCTCCGTCTTCCGAAGTCATTACAGCATACTGAAGATAAGGCGATATCTGGGAAAGCCTGCGAAAACCCGGATTTCCCTCTCCGACTTCAAAGGTTCTGACGGGCTGACCTTCTTCATATGCGGTGTAAAGGAATGCGCTGTCAAGCTTGAGCAGGGTCCCGTCCCCGTATGAAAGCACCCTGAACTGCTGCCTTTTCAATTCCAGATCAAAAATAAGAGAGTCGGGTTTCGACAGGTCGGCAAAGAAATTGAGGTAAAACGAGAGTTCCCCTGAGGTTTTAAGTCCTTTCAGATTTATAAAAAGCCCCTGGGGCAGTGAGGAAAAGAGATCCTGTGAAGAAAACGGCGGTTTATTGATCCTGAAGGTGACCTGCGCAGGAGGGCCGGGCCTGTATTTCATGTAGGGATGGAAGTCAAGGCCGTTGAAAGCAATATCGGTAGCCGAATCCAGCTCAATGGCATCTTTTTCAAAATTGACCTGGTAACCTATGCCGAGTTTCTGAAATTTTACCGTATCGGCTGCAATTTTTTCATTATAAACCTCCAGCCCGGTGAATGCGATTCTGCCTCTGATCCCGCTCGCATCCTCCCGGGAGTTTGCTGCGGAGAGACTGAACGTGAGTGAATCAAACCCGAAACTGGCGTTCCATTTAAACCCTATATAGGGAAATTTTACTTTTTTACTGTCTGCGGATGAGAGAGTGGCTTCAGCATAGCGGTCCCGGCTGTCAAGGGTTCCTGATGCATTCCATACAGCTTCCGTGGAATCCTCCCTGATCTTTATGATGGTGGTGAAACCATGGTCAAGAAGGGGAAACCTGTCGAGATGCACATTCACAACATGCGAACCGGTAGTGCTCCTGACATTGAGGTTGCTGATATCGGTGCGCCCGGGGATCTTGTCAAACACCCAGCGGAATATCCTGTTTGCAGCTTCAGCATAATCAGTCCTGGCATTCCCGGTAACTGTATCACCCTGATTGTTGATCAGCCGGGAATTATCACTCTGAACAGAATGTTTGGTTGAATGCAGAAGGAAATCGTAATTCGTCAAGCTGTCGCGCCGGTATATCGTGAGGAACAGGTTCCTTATCTCAAGGGACGAAATACTTAGCCTGCCTTCCAACAGTTTCCAGGCATTCAGGGAAACAACCAGGGTATCAATTTTCAGCAATGAATCTGCATTTTCAGCTTTCAGGCTGATCCCGCTGAGAAAAACAGTTGAAATGCTTTCGAACTTTGCTTTTGAGATCCTGAGATCGGCTTTATAGGCGGCATTGAACCCTGCAATCCTGGAACCCATCACGTATCTCAGGGCCGGGTTCCTGAACATGAAACCAATCAATATTATAAAGAGCAGCACAGCCGCACTCCACAATAAGGATTTTACAATACCGGGTGTTGCTTTCATAAAAAATTTGCCGGGACTTTTACACAAGCCCCGGCAAAGGTAATGATAGAAAATTCCTGCTGCAACCGGGCAGCGGGATAACCGCCCGCAGAGTTACTGGGCTTTCCTGTATGTCCCTTTATCTGTTTCAGTGATTTTTTTATCGAGGTAATCGGTTTCAGTGAATTCGATAGTGTTTTTATCCTTGAATACCAGGTCCACTGTTTCCTTGAAAGCTTTGCCGTTCCTGATGCTGTTGTGCTCAATATAACAATGATCAGCCGACTTCCAGGTGCAGCTATGATCGTGGCAGATATCGCCGTTGTTTACTGCATAGAAATGCAGCTTTTTTTCATACGGGTCATAACCCATGAGATAATAAAAACTCATCTTACCAAGTTTGGCTTCCTCTATCGTTTCAACACCTGAAATCCCTTTTCCATCAGCAATTGATGTCCATTCCATTACTGCAGTCAGTGTGGTTGATTGTTTTTTATCATCGGTCATAACGATAGTTCCCGTCCATTTGCCTGCAAATTTCTGCAGCCAGGCCTGGTCATTGGGGATTGCTGCTTTCTTTTCCTGTGCTTTAGCCGTCATACCTGCCACGAGAATAAGCAGGGCCATTAATGCTAACTTTATCTTTCCTGATTTCATACGTTTTGGTTTTTAAGTTATTACTGATTGGTCATGGCAAATATAATTTTTAGTTAGACTGTTTCCAAATGATTTGAGATAAAATTTTTATATTTTCGGCAAGGTTCCGCATAAGAAGTTTAATGTATTATTTTATGACTTCGGATGATGTGAACCCTGGTTCAGGCCTCAGAACATATGCCCTATCCCGACGTACAGCCCGCTGCCGCCGTCCTGTTTGTTAAAGGCGAATCCGTAATCCACCGTAAGGATGAAATTATCATTATAGCCGACCCTCAGCCCAAAGCCCGAAGAAACATGCAGGCAGTCGCTGCCTGCGTTGAAGTACCAGGATTGCAGGTTCTCGGGGATAAGGTTCCTGTATACTTTCCTGGGCTGCACCACCATCCCCCCGTCGAGGAAGCCTACCAATCCGAAATACAGGTTCTGCTTCAGGAATTGAGTCCTCCAGAATTTCCACCGGAGTTCAATATTGCCCAGGGCCACTCCTTCCCCCACCACGCGGTCGCGAAGAATCCCTCTCATGGTCCTGGCTCCTCCAAGTCCGTCGGGTTTGGACGAAAGAGAATAGGACGAGAACATATAAGGATCGATGTAGTAAGGGGATGTTCCCCCTATTGTTCCCTGGTAATTGAGGCGGTATGCAAATACAAGGTAGTGCTTCACGAGCGAGATGAACTGCCGGTGGGTGACCGATAATTTCACGAAAGCATAGGGGCTGTTTCCCAGGAATGACGGGGCAGCCATAACTACAACTTCCGACCAGATCCCTCTGTTCGGGGCTGACTCATTATCCCTCGTATCATAGATCAGTCCCATCTTTAAAAAGGTCAATGACCCTCCGTTGGCTTCCTGTGGATTAAGGAGCCCGTACTTCACATAATCATCCCAGAGCAGTGCAGTGTCGGGCAGTTTATTGCTTTCCTTCTTCCCGGCATTGATCTTGCTGATATCAACGGTCGACATCCGGATGTCGAAAAAATTGATGCCGGCCAGCCAGCGGACTTTCTGGCCGAATATAGGCCCCTGGAAATCGGCCAGCACCCTGAAAAGTTTCCTCTGGCAGCGGTAATAGACCCTGGAAATATAATCGCTGCTGCCCTGGGTTTCAAGGGAATGATTATAGTTGGTTTCATAACCGTTGAAACCGTAAAAGTCGAGGGCACGTTCGGGAAGGTAAGTTATGTCGCCGGTAAACCGGATACCACCCGGGATGATGTACTTGGCATCATAAAACAGCTCGAACACTCCGCTGCCTTTGGTGAAAAATGAAACTTCTGCATAAAATGTCTGCCGGTAATCAGGATAAATCGAACCATCGCCGTAATCGTACAACTGGCAAAGCGCTCCCAGCTGAAGCCCCATGTCTGCGTCATAACCGATCACTGGAAGAGGAGCCGGGATCCAGCCCTTCTTACGTTTTTCCTTCTTATGCAGGGTAGTGTCGACCTGGGTAAAGGCCATCTGCGAAGCGAAGATGAAAAAAACTGTAACAAGCAGGAGTACACTCTTTCTCATCAGGCCCGGTTTTTGGTGAAGAGGTTTACAATAAATAATGTCAAAGCCGAAACAACTATCGAAAGAATGGCCAGGTCGGCCTTATCCTTGAAAAATTCCATGGGATTTCCCTGGAACATGGCAAAAGATATCAGAACGAACACGTAAGCGATTCCGCTTATAAAACTGGCCAGGGCAGCCCTGCTGCTGATCTTCCAGTGAAACGAAGCGACTGAGGCCGGGATGATGGTAAATCCTATACCTGTTATAAAGATGATAACTGCAACGAGGTCCCTGAGGAAAAAAGCGCCAAGGCAGCTCAGGAAACTAACCGATATGATCCCGATACGCGTGATGAGCATACGGCGTTTGTCATCGGAAACCCTTCCCGAAAGCTTGTCGTACCAGTCGACCGCTACCGAAGAGGCAAGCACGAAGATCTGGGTGTCGGCAGCGCTCATGATGGCTGCAAAGATCATGATAAGCGAGGCCCCGAGAAGCTTCCGGGGCAGCATAAGCGTAAGCCCTTTGGCAAAGGCATCCTTGGCCTCTATGCCGGGAAGATGGCTGTGCGCGGCCAGGCCGACAATAGTGATTGCGATCCCTGTGATCACGGTAAAGATGGCCGACAAAATGAACCCGTCCCTGACGATGCGGTCGGAACGGGCACCATAAACCCTTTGCCAGTATTCGGCCGACTGGAAAATAATAAAGATCCCGAATCCGGTAAAGGCGAGGGTCATGCCTATGTTCATCCTCGAGAAATCAATAAGCTCCATGGTGAAATCCTGCTTATCCTGGAAGATCACGGAGGCAATCATGATAATAATGACGAGAAGCACACAATACTGGAAGATATCGGTCCTGATCACGCTCCTGAACCCTCCGGCCAGGAGGTATGTAACGATCAGGGCAGCGCTCAGCAGCAAGCCTGTCTCATAGGACCAGCCGCTGATGCTGGCCAGCAAACTGCTTCCCGCGATGAACTGGTTCAGCAGCATGCCCGAATAAACGATAAGAAGAATGATAGCTGAAAACAAACCCACCGGCTTGTTGAATTTGAAATAAAACCAGTCGGAAAGCGTGTAGAATTGCTTGTCCCCGCTGAATTTCCTGAGTTTAAGACCGTATGGGATAAATACCAGGAAGCCGATTGCCGTGCCGATGAAAACTGCAAAAGCCGAAATCCCGAAACGGTAAACATAAGCCGAATAAGCCACCAGGGCCGCACCACCAATATAACTCGCAACTACGGAAGTAACAAAACCTATGATGCCTATCCTCCTGCCGGCTATCATGAAATCGGAATCGGATTTACGTTTGGAAGCATACAGCCCGATCCCCAGGCTGGTGGAGGCGTACAGAACAAGCAGAAGAATATCGAATGGACTGAGGTTGCTGCCCTGGAGCTGTTCGAAAAACCTGTTCATTACACAAAGATAATAGGATAATCATAAATGTCAAGGCTTTCATAAACAAAAAACCTGGCTCAGAACGGCTGTTGTTCGTCGAACTTTTCATGCTGTTCGACGAAATAATTTTTTTCCGCGCACAGGCAGTCCTTACTTTGTTTCAAAATTCAACGACCATGAAAACAAAAAGCATAATACTGACGGTCCTGCTGGTTATTACCATGAGCAGCTGCCTGGTTAAATCTCTCCATCCTTTCTATACCGATAAGGATATTGTTTACAAACCCGAACTCCTGGGCATATGGACCGGCAACGATTCCGCCCGATGGGAGATAAGGCAGCACAAGGTCTTTGCGGGATTTATGAAAGATGACAAACCGACGAATTGCTATGATATCCTTTTTACCGATAAAAAAGGCACCTCTAAATTCCTGGCCCATTTATTCAGCCTCGACAAAGCTTTATACCTTGATTTTTACCTTCCCGACATGGAGGGACAGGACCTGGCTGTAATGCATATGGTACCTGCACACACTCTGGCTAAGGTCGAATTGGGCAAAGACCAGATCTCCATTAAATGGTACAACGAGGAATGGCTTGTAAAACTGTTCAACGAAAACCGGATCAGGATTGCGCATGAAAGAATCCCCTATGACCTTGACGAAAAAAACACGGATAATTTCCAGGTGGTTCTCACAGCCCCCACCGCGGATCTTCAGAAATTCATTATCAAATACGGAAATGACCCCGCTGCGTTTGAGAACGATAAAAAGAAATCAGATTATACCTTTGTGTTGAAAAGAGGTAGCGAGAAGTGAGGTAGCGAGGTAGCGAAATGGCGAAATTTATGAAAGCAATGAGAAAGGAATTCGTAATTCAAAATTCGTTATTCAATTATTCAATGAGCATAAGGAAGGACATAATAAAGTTCGAAAAGAACAGGCTGGTTCAGCACCTGGGTTTCTGGGTGCTGGCTTTTTATATACTGCTGAGAATATTCGCACCGGTGGCAGGGATCTCGAAGATAGACCTGGTATACACCCTCATATTCATTGCCACCATGCTACCGGGTGTCTATCTCAACCTGCTCCTGTTCATTCCCCGGTTCCTCAGCCGGAAACGTTACCCGGCCTTTGCCTTTCTCCTGTTTGTTACCATTTGCGCGACCGCCGGATTGAACATCCTTACCTTTTCAAAACTCACCGACATTTTCCTGCCAGGGTATTATTTTATCTCGTATTACGAGTTCAGTGACCTGGTGAAATTCAGCCTGGCATTAACCGGTATCACCACACTTTTAAAATTATCACAAGGCTGGTTCATGCTTATGGAAGCCAGGAACCAGCTTGCCCTGCTTGAAAAACGTAATGCCGAGACAAGGCTCGATGCGCTGAAGAATCAGGTAAATCCTCATTTTCTCTTTAACAGCCTGGCCGGGATCTATTCCCTGGTGCTTCAGAATTCTTCCAAAGCCCCGGAGGTAGTCCTCAGGCTTTCCGATTTTTTAAGATATGTATTATATGAAACCTCCCCTGCGATGGTCGATCTTTCAAAAGAACTTTCGGCCATGAAAGACTATGTGGAGCTTCAGAGACTCAGGGCCGGCAGGGATGCCGAGATCAGTATTCTCATACCGGGGGAAACCGGCAGCCTGCAGGTCGCCCCACTGCTCTTCCTCCCCCTGATCGAGAACTGCTTCAAACACGGGATCAAAGGTTCTGCTGGTCCCGTATTTGCCAAAATGATTTTCAGCATTTCAGGGGATCGTCTTGAAGCTTCCTTTGAGAATAATACCGGGATCACTGCGGATGAGGGAGCACGCCCTGCCCGGGGGATAGGTCTTGTAAACCTGCGCGACCGCCTTGAGCTGTTGTATCCCGGCAGGTATGAGCTGAAAATAAACACTGATAATGAACGTTTTATTGTAAAGTTAAACATCCCCTTGCATGAAAGAAGTACGATGCCTGGTCATTGAAGACGAACCCCTGTCGCAGGATATCATGGCAAAATATATTGCCGGGATTCCCGAACTGAAGCTGGCCGGGGTTTTCGGGGATGCAATCGGGGCATCAGGTTTCCTCAGGAATGCCCCTGTTGACCTGATCTTTCTCGACATCAACCTCCCCATCATCTCGGGAATGAACTTCCTGAAATCTCTAAGCCACCCGCCGATGGTGATCTTCACTACAGCTTACCCTGAATACGCTGTAGAAGGTTTCGATGCCGATGCGGTGGACTACCTCGTCAAACCTTTCTCTTTTGAACGTTTCCTGAAAGCGGTCAACAAGGCTTTCGACAGGATGAAAAACCAGATGCAGGCTTCCGCCCTGCCCGCGGGCAATGAGCAGGAACCCGCGGGCTCCCTCATCCTCCGTGCAGATAAAAAAGTTCACAGGATTAATTATTCCGACATCCTTTACCTTGAAGCTTCAGGCGATTATGTAAAGGTGCATACCACCTCCCGCACCCTGATGGTGCATGAAACATTCAGGAAAATGGAAGAGCAGCTTCCACCGGAGATGTTCGTCAGGGTGCATAAATCATTCATCGTGCCGGTAAACAGGATCAACTACCTCGAGGGGAACATCCTGAGCATCATGGGAACCACGATCCCCATCGGGCTGGTGTACCGGGATGAAGTGATGAAATTCTTCAAACAGTCCTGAAATGAAAGGGATTAAGCCTGGGATTAATTGGGTTCATCAGGCCGCAGCATATCATAATTTACTTTATAAAGAAATGCAGGCTCGTTATCGTTAGCCCCCATCTGGCAGATCATGGTCATGAATTTAGGATATTTAAACCTGATATATTCCATATAGCGCTCCACCGTATTGTTGGTATTCCCATTCCTGGTGGCTCCGTCGGCCCTCAGGTTTGCTGTAAGCACATGGGTGACCCCTGAGCGCTTCAGTAAATCCACAAGAGAGTCGGGAAAAACGATGGTAATCTTGAATTCGGTCTCCTTTATCCATGACTGCACAGTGTCGAAATTATCGGTTACTTCGATGTCCTCATTTTTCATTTCCTGAACTACGTCTTCCCTCATGTTGTCAGGTATTTTTAAAACGTAATAGGGTACTGCTATCGTGGTTGGTTTCCTGATGAGGCCATAAGCTGTAAGCCACTTCTTGAACGTATAATATATTTTCCGGGGGACGGAGTGGTTGCTTAGTGAAGGAGTATAGATAAAGATGAAATGCTGCTTTTTCTGCAGTTCTCCCTGCACCATTGAATCTCCTGAAACAGAGGGTACTCTCGCGATCCCGAAGAAATCCCTTCCCCTGCTGTAGATAAAGGAGATGGAAGGTTTGCGGCAGGCGGTCAGAGAACCGGCAGGCAGGTTATCATGGGTCCATTCGCTGATCTTGCAGTAATTTTCCCAATCGGGGCTTAAGCCTGAATACTTGTTCTTAATCTGATTCACCACCTTTATATCACCCACGGTGACCTGAAGGGTAGAGATAATCAGAAACAGCGACAGCAGAGGGAAAATAAACTGAAACCTGGTCAATCCGTTTAGGCAGAAAAGGTAATAGCAGAATGCCATCAGCAGCAGGATGATCAATGGGTAATACGGAATGATCAGGCGGTCCTGCATCCACATAGCCTGTGTGATAATAAATATACCTGCCATCGAAAGGGCCGTGTATATACTGGTAAAAAAGAGGTAGAGATTTTTCCTGACAATCATTAAAAGTAATCCGCAAAATGACAGTATGGTCAAAATTGTAAGCCAGGGAAGTGACCCTGTTTCCCTGCCTCCTTTACGAAAGCCAAGGAAAACATATATCGTTTTCGAAATATAATAATTTGCATTCTGAATAAAACGGTTAAAAAAACCTGCCGCATCTTCCCTTCCTGCCCCGGGATTGTAATAATCCTTTGCCAAAAGACCGCCTGCCTGTCCTGAGAATACGAAGCCGGCTCCTCCCCAGATCAGGGATTTGATCCCAAGAAAAATGATGAGCAAAACAGCAAAGGAACAAAGGAAATAAATCAAGTTTTTCCATTCGGCCCTGAAAAGAAAATACATTGAAAATGCCAATACCGAGGCAAAACCAATAGATCGGGTCAATCCAAGGCAGAGTACCAATGCGGCCAGGATCAAATGATTCAATACCAGGTCCCTGGAGGAATCTGATGGGGCTTTACAGATAAACAGTTTAAAGAATGAAAAGAAAGTTATAGCTTGAAGGAACAGGAAGAAGGCTTCGGAATAGGTCTGGCTGGAATAATACAGTAATGAGGAACTGACCGAAAGCAGAAGAAGGGTGAAGGTCATTACAAGGGGAGGAACGCTGTCTTTTAAAGCCCTGTACATGAAATATACGAACCCCAGCATGAAGATCAGTGAGATTGCTTTAAGCGGGATGGCGCTGATCCCGAAAACCGCAACGAAAGGTCCCAGTATTACAGGATAAAGCGGTCCCTGGAAGGTAGGGAAAATAAAATGGTGGATGAAGTCATAGGCCCTTTCGACATATGCTGAATCATCACCGGCAAGGCTGAAACGTATATCAAAAAGGAGAATGCCGGAAACAAGGGTGAGCAGAAGGGAAGCAAGCAGTACTTTGCCTGAATTCTTTGACAGGAAGGAATTGGTTTTTGAGAACAGGTCCGAATTGGCGGGGCTGCCCGGTGATGCGATTTTTTTATCGCCATGTATATTGCCCTGTGGATTTTTTCCTGGCCGGTTTTTCTGATCGGGTTTTCGGATTAATCGTGCATTCTTTTTTGCCATTGGCTCAAAATTAAATCATAAGCGGTTTTCTCCGGTAAACCATCAGAAGGCAGGCGATGGTCATGAGCAGGCTGAGCATGATGAGAAGAACATTATGGGTACTGCCGAAGTCCTGGTATTTCTGGCTGATCAACCCCAGGTTAGCAAGATAAGAAACAACAATGGCCCCGCTGTTATTTATGAAGTGAGCGAAAACAGGGACCCATATGGAACCGCTCCAGTAAAACAGGTAGCCGAAGATCATGCCGAGGATCATTCTCGGCAGCAGCCCGTAAAACTGCATATGCATCACGCCGAAAAGGAAACCGGTGAGGAAAATTGCGACATGTATGTTTTTCAGCAGGTCTTTGAAGAGCCGCTGAAGCAATCCCCTGAAAATGAACTCCTCTCCCACTGCAGGCAGAATGCCTATCATGAAGATGTTGAACAGGAAATTGCCGAACGATTTACCTGCCAGGAAAGTTTCAGTGACCTTCCCTGCCTGTTCTTCCGCACTCTTCATCCAGTCCTCTATTCCTTTCATGAAGGCAGGGAGTTTCATCATTTCATTGATGTCGACCATCCAGTTGACAAATGGAAGGGAAATGAACATCATTAAAAACACAATTAAGTAAATGCTTCCGACTCCTGTTGTTTTGGCTTTCAGGTAAGACCATGAACTTCCTTCGAAAAGGTACCCGGCCAGAACAGCAGGGATGATAAACAAACCGAAAGATTGCGTGACCTGGAAATATTTCAGAAGGGGAAGCGACTTGGGATCATCAAGCCTGCCGAGAAGGGTGAGGATTCCGGCCAGGTCGGTATGGAAGATAGGCATGGCAAGCAAAAGGGAAGCTGCAAAGACGATCAGGAAACAGGAAAAAGCGAGGGCGATAGCAAAGACCAGCCGGCTGAATGGTGTCAGATTCCCAAGAAAGGCGTGTTTCATCAGATGTTGCTGAATTAGCTATTTTTGCGCTAAATTAAAGAATTTTGGTTAAGATAGGTTCGGTAGAAGCAGGTGAATTCCCTGTCATCCTTGCACCCATGGAGGATGTTACGGATTCCCCCTTCCGTTCAATCTGCAAGGATTTCGGGGCCGATGTGCTGATCACTGAATTCGTGGCAGCCGAAGGGCTGATCCGGGATGCCTGGAAAAGCAGGATGAAAATGCAGTTTGAGCCCGGGGAAAGGCCGGTTGGTATACAGATCTTTGGTTCAAACATAGATTCCATGATGAAAGCGGCAGAAGCAGCCGAAGCAGCAGGCCCGGATTTTATAGATCTCAACTTCGGATGCCCTGTCCGCAAGATCGTCATGAAAGGCGGGGGTGCAGCCCTTCTGCAGGATATCCCCAAAATGACCGCCATGGCAGAGGCCGTTGTGAAATCGACAAGGCTCCCTGTCACTGCAAAAACAAGGCTGGGATGGGATGAACAACATCTCGAGATTGTCGGTATTGCAGAGAGGCTCCAGGATGCGGGGATACAAGCGATCAGCATTCACGGGCGTACAAGGACCCAGTTATACGGGGGCAAAGCCGACTGGTCCCTGATCGGCGAGGTCAAAAGCAACCCCCGCATGAATATACCAGTCTTCGGAAACGGGGATATCGATTCAGGCCCCCGGGCAAAGGAAATGAAAGAGCGATACGGCGTGGATGGTATCCTGATCGGCAGGGCTGCAGTGGGGAATCCCTGGATATTCAGGGAAGTGAAAAGTTTCCTGGAGAATGGAAGTGGACTTCCTCCGCCATCCGTAAACGAAAGAATAAAAATACTCAGGCTGCAGCTGGAGAAGTCGGTTCCCTACAAGGGGGAACGTGCTACCTTATTTGAGATGCGCAAGATGTACAGCGGGTATTTCAAAGGAATACCCGACTTCAAACCTTACAGGATGAGATTGGTGAATGCGGCTTCGCTTGAGGAAGTTGATTCAATTCTCAACGAAATGCATTATCTTTGAACTTGAGGAAGGTAACCTCCGAAACATTTAATCAGAAGAACCATGAAAGATTTCAAAAAATATTATCATATACCGGCTCTGCCTCATGATGTGTATGCCGCGCTGACCAATCCCGTTACACTTCAGCTCTGGACCGGAGAACCTGCGGTCATGAGCACAGAACCAGGAACTGAATTTTCGCTATGGGATGGAAGCATTGTTGGCAAAAACCTGGAATTCGAAGAAGACAGAAAAATAGTCCAGCAGTGGTATTTTGACGGGCAGCCCGAGGAATCCATTGTCACTATCATCCTGCATCCCGAGGGAAAAGGGACATCAGTCGAACTAAGGCACAGCAATATCCCGGATACAGAATACCATGACTTTGTAAACGGATGGGATGATTATTATTTCGGGGCTCTGGCCACCTTTTATAAAGAGTAAAACATCAAAAACCATCAAAATGAAACAGTTAAAATTATCTGCCGGTATCCTGGGTATAATTACCCTGATGCTGCTTGCTGCCTGCCAATCGCCAGTCACACTGACCAGCTGGAAGAACCCCGACGATCATGCGCAGATCTCCAGGGTTGCGGTTATTCCCATGTTTGCAAAACTGGAATACGTGAAGCCTTTTGAACAATCGATGTGCGCCTATTTTAACCAGCAGGGCCTGAAAAGCATAGGTTCCCTCGATTTTCTCAACCCCACCAAAACATACACAGTGGAACAGGTTAAAGCCAAGATCGACAGCCTTGGAGCCGATGCCCTACTGATCTTTAAGTATACAGGAACCGACAAGGAGACAAGTTACGTGCCTGCCACGTATTACGGAGGTTACGGCAGCTACTGGGGATGGGGCGGAGGATTTTACGGAGGAGGAGTATACTCCGGAGGTTACTGGACCACGACATCCACGGTAAATGTAAAATCGGTAATGTACGACGTTAAGAACACCCAGGGGGCATTTTGGACAGCCGATATAAGCGTTACGGACCTGCAGTATGTTGACCAGGCCGCTCTTCAGCTGGCACAGAAAATATATGCCGACTGGCAGAACTACGGCATCTTAAAGCCGGTAGCCAAAAAATAACTTCATTGACTTGCCGTGAGGAAGGTTGTGCCGGTGGAAGAATCAGAAACGTTTTTCCACAAGTTCCTTTATTCTGCGGAAGGCGGGAGTTGCTGAATTCCAGTTATTCCTGCGCCTGAGCAGGTCGAAGTATTCCTGGGCCTGGGGAAGGGTCTTGAAACCGCCCAGGGTTTCTATGCATTCGTTGTATTCACGGAGGTTGCCGTCGAAAAGTTCGTTGATGAACATGAACTTATCATTGATGCTTATGGATGCCTTGAAGCTGTCGTGTCGCGACATTTTTGGTCCCAGGCTTTTCTCCCTGGCTTCTTTCAGCCTGATGTTGAATACCGGCTCCTCCGTGGCAAACAGTTCGAGTTCAGCCGTTTTCGGCTGGCGTTTTTGCTGGGTCTCCTTTTTAACCAAAGGCCTGGCGGGGAGTTCAACTGAAGACTCTCCTGCGGTTACAGCCAGAGGTTGGGTTACCGGTTCGGGTTTAGGAAGAGGCAACCCAGGAACAAGATGAATTGAATCCTCAGGGATAGCTGCTGGTTCAGGCATAGCTTCCGGCTCAGCCTTAATTTCTTGTTTTACATCTTGAGTTTTCCCTGGTGGTTCGGGCTTAAATGCCTCGTTGGAAGTATGTGAGTTTTTCAGGTCGTGGAAGCCCGAGATCTTTTTCTCGACGAAAAGCAGGGGGTCGTTCAGCCGTTGCAGGCGATGAAAGGTCTCGTATAGCTTACGGACGTTTTCCATGATCATATCAAATTCAATCTGGGGGATGAAATCCTCATACTCCCTTATTATATCAAACTGTTCGTTGATCGCCTCAAGCAGGATCTGCAGTTCCCTGGTAATTATATGTTTATCCATGGCAAGGAATCGATAATGTCAATCCCGGGACCTGCCCGGGGCCGGGTTCATTTCAACCGGAACAGGAATTTACCCGGAGAGATTAAAGGTACTGTAATTAATACGGCCGGCGGAAAAATTGTGCATAATTTTTGACAAAAAATTCCGTAAGTTTGCACCCTGATTCAAAACAGTCTTCATATGAAAAAGATCGTATTATTATTAGTCGCTTGCATTATTGCATTCAGTTTCACATCAATGTCACAAACCAAATCTAAACAGAAAGTGGTAAAATTCGTAATTCATACAGACTTCGGTGATATGAAGGGCTTTCTCTACAATGAGACTCCCAAGCACCGTGATAATTTTGTAAAGCTCGCCAAAGAGGGCTTTTATAACGGGACTTTATTTCACAGGGTTATTCCCGGGTTCATGATCCAGGGTGGCGACCCGGATTCCAAGACAGCAAAACCCGGCCAGCAGCTGGGCGGTGGCGACCTCGGATACACGGTACCCGCTGAATTCAACCCTGCCTTCATCCATAAAAAAGGAGCTCTTGCAGCTGCCAGGACCGGGGATAATGTAAATCCGCAGAAGGCTTCTTCGGCCAGCCAGTTCTATATTGTTGAAGGTCAGAAACAGCAGGCTGATAAACTTCCTGCCAAGTATACCGACGCTCAGAAGAAGGTTTATGAGACCATTGGCGGAGTACCCTTTTTGGATGGACAATACACTGTTTACGGGGAGATCACCGAAGGTCTTGATATCATAGACAAGATCGCCAATGTTGAACGCGACCAGAGCGACAGACCCAAGAAGGATCTGAAGATGACCATAAAACTGGTAGAATAATAAATAGCGAGAAGCGAGAAGCGAGGTAGCGAAATTTGAAGATTTCATTTTTGGTTTCGCTACCTCGCTACCTCGCTACCTTGAATATTCCCATAACCCGATGAAAGCCCGGATAGAGAACCTACAGAATGAGATAAGTGCCATGACGGCACAGGTTCCTGACGAGGTGGAACAGCTTCGGCTGAAGTACCTGAGCAAGAAAGGGCTTGTTTCTGTTTTGTTTGATGAATTCCGTAATGTACCTTCAGAACAGAAGAAGGAGATCGGCCAGCTGCTCAACCATCTGAAAAATGCCGCACAGGATAAGATTGAAAGCCTGAAGGCAGCTTTTACCGACAAGGAAGAGATTCCGGCACAGATGATGGATTTCAGCCGGCCGGTTGACCATATGGAACCCGGGACCCGTCATCCGCTTTCAATAGTAAGGAATGAGATCGTCCGCATTTTCGGGCAGATCGGCTATACCGTAGCCGTTGGCCCGGAGATAGAGGACGATTGGCATAACTTCAGCGCATTGAATTTCCCGCCCGAACATCCTGCCCGGGATATGCAGGATACTTTTTTCATTGCCACTGACCCTGAAATTCTTTTGCGTACACATACTTCATCGGTCCAGATAAGGACGATGGAGAATTCGAAACCCCCGATCAGGAAGATATTCCCCGGCCGGGTATTCAGGAATGAGGCCATTTCGGCAAGAGCCCATTGTATCTTTCACCAGGTGGAAGGGCTGTATGTGGACTATAATGTTTCATTCATGGACCTGAAGCAGACTTTGCTTTACTTCGCCCGTGAAATGTTCGGGGAGCATACCGAGATCCGCCTCAGGCCTTCGTTCTTCCCGTTTACGGAACCTTCGGGGGAACTTGATGTTTCCTGCAATATCTGCGGCGGAAAGGGATGCAATATTTGCAAATATACCGGCTGGGTTGAGATCCTTGGATGCGGCATGGTTGACCCTGCAGTGCTTGATAACTGCGGAATCGACAGTAAAATCTTTACGGGTTTTGCCTTCGGAATGGGGATTGAACGGATCACCCTGCTGAAGTACCAGGTGAAGGACCTTCGCCTGTTTTTCGAGAATGACCTGAGGTTCCTGAAGCAGTTCACCGGGACCCTGTGACCGGTATTGAAATGAATACTCGAATAATCGAATAACGAATTACGAAGTTTGAATTTTAAGTAATTCCAATCATTCGCAATTCAAAATTCGAGTATTCGAGTATTCGAGTATTCAATCTTAATTTCAGAATTTGTTTCTCCGAAGCAGCTTTACCAGCAGCCAGAAGCCAAAGATCCCGGCGAGGCAGAAGACGGCAGTCCCTATCCAGCGAACCTGTTCCCATTGAGAAAGGATGGATGCCCCTATGATAAGCGCAGCGAGTACAACTGCTATAGCCAGCCTGTTCCCCACCATATCCATATGCTCAATGATGGGTTCGAACCCTTTTATCTCTATCTGCGTTTTGAACCGGCCTTCCTTGATCCTGCTTATGATCTCGTTGAGGTCCGACGGGAGTTCGGTTATAAGGCGGTAATATTCGGTAAGGGATTCAAAAACCTCGCGGGCTATCACCCTCGGGTCAAACTGACGTGAAATCAGCTCGGTTGCGTAGGGCTTCATTTCACTCGCAAAGTCAATACCCGGGTTAAGCACAACAGCAACCCGTTCTATCGCCATCAGCGCTTTAGCGAGGAGGTATATGCCTGCGGGCATCCGCAAACCATACCTGACAAGTATATCCACCGATTCTGTCATGATCTTCCCGAAATCCATCTCATCGATGGAAAGGTACTTGTAATGCGCCAGAAGGTCGTTGATTTGATGTTCCAGCTCATGCGAACGGGTATAATGCCTTTTACCTGAGACCAGCAGAAGCGCTTCGGTCATTTTATGAGCATCCCTCTCGAGGTAGCCAAGGGTATACTTTCCGAGAAAATTTAAGTGTTCCTCCCTCAGGGAGCCCATCATACCGAAGTCAATAAAACTGATCACATTGCCCGGAAGGATAAAAATATTCCCCGGGTGAGGATCGGCATGGAAGAAACCATGTTTGAAAAGCTGGTCAAACATCAGCCTCACTGCATTCTTTGAAAGAAGCATGGTATCAAACCCTGCTGCATTGAGAGACGCCATGTCCGACACCTTGATACCGCTTACAAATTCCTCAACAAGGATGCGCTGACCGGTAAACTGGGTATAGATCTTTGGCACATAAATGTCGGTATCGTTTTCGAAATTATGCCTGAACCTGATCACGCTGGCTGCCTCATGCCTGAAATCAAGTTCTTTTTTAATGGTGTTACCGAACTCCCTTACAATCCCCACTGCATTGATGGCTTCCATCTCGGGATTGTTTTTTTGCATCCTCGCAGCAAAATAATTCATGAGATGCAGGTCAAGGTTTATTTTTTTATCAATCCCCGGTCTCTGGATCTTTACACAGACCTCCTCGCCGTTGAGCAGCGTTGCCCTGTAGGTTTGAGCCATAGAAGCAGACGCCAGCCTGTTCTTGTCGAATTTGCTGAAAATGTCAGTTATGCTGCAGCTGAGATTTTTTTCAATTGCCTCTATGGCAATATCATCGGGCATGGGATCGGCTTCATCCTGGAGTTTTTTCAGCTCATTCCTGAGTTCTTCCTCGAGAATATCAGGCCGGTCGGCAAGTATCTGCCCGAATTTAATGAAAGTAGGACCAAGCTCCTCTATTGCCAGCTTTATCCTTTCCCATTGATTGAACTGCTCAATCCGGGCAAGGCGCTTCTTCGTAACCAGGTACTTGCCAAGGCCGTTCTTACTGACCCAGTCCTGGAAGCCGTATTTGATTAATATACCCAGTATTTCCCTGGCCCTTCCGATCTCGTGCATGGCCAGGCTGATCTGTGAAATCCTCATAAATTCTGAAATAAGTAGCGAGGTAGTGAGGTAGCGAGGTAGCGAAACAAAAAGTGAAAATATAAGCGAAATCTTCATATTTCGCTACCTCACTTCTCGCTACCTCGCTACCTGTTTTCTCGCTACCTGATATCACTATTTTTTAACAACTTTCGGCCTGGGTTTGGCAACCGGTTTCTTTGAAACTTCCAACTTCTTGATGCGGTCCTCGAGCTTTTTTATCTCATCCTTGGTTGGGATGTTCATTTTCTTCAGCGAGGCCTTTACCAGTTCCTGGAAGTTTTCTTCCATGGTTTTCTTTGTTTCTTCTGATTTTTTTACCAGGAGATCGAGCAGTTTTTTTGCTTCTTCTTTCGTCAGGTTATTTTCCTTTGCCATTTCCTTAGCTGCATTTGCAAGCTTTTCGGTGGTCATAAAGGCATAATCAAGACCTTTATCGATCGATTTTTTCAGTTCTTCAAACATAGGTGCCTCCTTATTTTTTGGTAAGTTTGGGGTTATTGGTTTTGTTCTCTTTCGAGATTGCCATAAAATGAAGTTCAAGGTCGGCTAGAAAACCAGGAAAGTTTTTCAGGCTTCCGACCTGGATGTCAAACGCAGTTAACACATTTGGTATTGCACGTATCGTTTTGAGCAGGCGATCACGCCTGGCCTTTTTTACAGGGCCATCCAGAAGCATTATAAAATCAGTTTGCTTTAATTCAGGAAAGAGCAACTTTTCTTCGTTACGGTTGCTCAGAAGATAGAAAGAGTTCCGGCATTCCTCATCCACATAAAAATAGAGGCTGAAGACCCCGGGAAAGTCTGCCATTTTTTTGAAGTCCGCAGGCATGTTCTGGTTAAGCAGGAACGAGAGACGGTAATCTTTCAGGTGACAGGAAATTCCTATAATGGTAAAGCAGGTAGGCTCGGCGCGTGATTCGAGTATGATTTTTTTTGCCATGACCAAAGCGATTGATCATAACAAATATAGTGAAACGTCAGTCCTTTTCCAAGGATTCCCCGTTTATTTTAAGCCATGCTTTCTGGGAAGCGCTTTGTTCGGCTCCTTTGATGGAATAGTCCTGCCCCCTTGAGCAGGGCTGTCCTTCTATGGTCAGTTCCACGAGATACTGTTTTTTATAACCGCTTCCGACCTCCTGGACAACGTTGAAATTTAATTGCTTTTTCTCCTTCTGGGCCCATTCGATGACCTTGCTTTTAAAATTTACTTCCTGGGTTACAAGTTCATCCATATCAATATAATGGCCTATGACACTCTTTAAAATGACCTTCTGTGTAAAAGCAAAGCCTTTATCGAGGTAGATCGCTCCTATTAGGGCTTCGAATGCATCTCCTTTAAAGGATTTGAACACCCCTGAAGAGGAATTATCAAGCTGGATCAGGTTTTCGATCCCCATTTTCCTCGAAAGGTTGTTCAGCTGGGCCCTGCTTACCAGCCTGGAACGCATTTCGGTCAGGAATCCCTCGTCCTTTGCCGGGAAAGTCCTGAACAGGAAATCGGCAGAGATGGCATCGAGAATGGCATCTCCAAGGAATTCAAGGCGTTCGTTATCGACCCGGAGGTTTTTAATGGTTTCCTGGCTGGCCGACTTATGCGTGAATGCAAGCCGGTATAAAAAAATATTTCCGGGACGAAACCCGAAAATATTTTTTATAGCACGCCTGAGCTGTTTATCGGAATTATTATCGAAGCGGACCGTTTTTGTTGTCCTGAACTTCAAGGCGGGCAGATTAATATTTCTTCACTATCAGTGTGGCGTTATGTCCGCCAAAACCGAAGGTATTGCTGAGTGCTGTATTCACAACCCTTTCCTGGGCTTTATTGAATGTAAAATTCAACCTGGGGTCCAGTTCCGGATCATCGGTAAAGTGATTGATAGTGGGAGGAACGATATTGTTCCTTACTGCCATGACCGCTGAGATCAGTTCGATTGCGCCGGCAGCTCCTAAAAGATGGCCTGTCATTGACTTGGTCGAATTGATATTGATGTTGTAGGCCTGTTCCCCGAAAAGTCCGAGGATAGCTTTGGGCTCGGCAATGTCACCAACCGGGGTCGAAGTACCATGAGTATTGATATGATCAATATCATAAATAGTCATCCCGGCATCTTTTAAGGCGTTGCGCATTGCAATGATTGCGCCAAGTCCTTCAGGATGGGGAGCAGTCATATGGTATGCATCGGCAGAGACACCTCCTCCTGCAATTTCCGCATAGATGGTGGCTCCTCTTGCTTTTGCATGTTCAAGTTCTTCCAGGATAAGCCCGCCAGCTCCTTCGCCCATGACAAAACCATCGCGGTCTTTATCAAATGGCCTGGAGGCAGTAGCCGGATCATCATTACGGGTTGAAAGGGCATGCATGGCATTAAAACCACCAATGCCAACAGGGGTGATGGCAGCCTCCGACCCCCCGGCAACAAAAACATCGGCCATGTCGTTCCTGATATACAGCATGGCGTCTACCAGGGCATTGGCGGAGGAGGCGCAAGCCGAAACGATAGCGAAGTTAGGACCACGGAATCCATATTTTATTGAAATATGGCCGGCTGCAATGTCGGCAATCATCTTCGGGATAAAAAACGGATTAAAGCGGGGAGTGCCGTCACCTTTTGCAAAGGCGGAAACTTCCTGATAGAAAGTATCCAGACCTCCGATACCGGAAGACCAGATAACCCCTACCCTGTCCTTGTCGACTTTTTCAAGATCAAGGCCGGAATCAACAACTGCCTGGTCGGCACATATCATGCCGAAGTGGGCGTAAGTGTCATATTTCCTGACTTCCTTGCGGTCGAAATAATCCTCAGGCTTGAAATTCTTAACCTCGCATGCAAAACGGGTCTTGAATTTAGAGGGATCAAACCTTGTGATCGGCCCTGCTCCACTTACTCCTTTAACCAGGTTATCCCAATACTCCGCCACGGTATTACCCAGGGGTGTAATCGCACCAAGGCCAGTTATAACAACTCGTCTCAAAGCTTTTTAATTAATGGTTAAAAATACTTTTGTTAAAGGAGAACCCCCTGTCAGGGGGGTAATGGTCTTCATAAAAGAAAGGAGTAAAGATCCTTACTTGGTGTTGTTTTCGATATAAGCGATTGCTTCACCAACGGTACTGATCTTCTCAGCCTGATCGTCGGGGATAGCGATATCGAATTCCTTTTCAAATTCCATGATGAGCTCAACAGTGTCCAGGGAGTCAGCACCCAGGTCATTTGTGAAACTTGCTTCAGGTGTAACTTCGCTTTCATCAACACCAAGCTTATCAACAATGATAGCTTTAACTTTTGCTGCAATGTCAGACATGTTTCTTTAAATTTTTTGGTTAAAGGAGTGCAAAGGAAGTAATTTCCATGTAGCCACCAAAGAATTTTAAGATTTTTTAACATTTATAAAAATCAAGTTATTGATTATCAGGACTATTGGGTAATGTTAGGTTTCGTTAAAAATTAAATTTCAGCAACTTATAAATTACAGGTTAGGTTTCGGTATACCCGCCTGGTTTTGTATTTTTGTTTTTGAAACTGATAATCATGACAAATATAGTGATCCTGGCTTCAGGAAGCGGGACCAATGCCCAGAGGATCTCGGAATATTTCGCTAACCATCCTTCCATACGGGTCAGCCTTATTTTAAGCAACAACCCTGAAGCATTTGTCCTGAGCCGGGCCAGGAATCTCGGGATCCCCTCTCAAGTTTTCAGCCGTAAAACATTTTATGAAACTAATGAGATCCCTCACCTGCTCATCAAACATGATATTACTTTCATTGTCCTTGCCGGCTTTCTCTGGCTGATTCCCTCTTCCCTGCTGGGGATGTATCCGGGCAGGATCATCAATATCCACCCGGCCCTTCTTCCGAAATACGGCGGAAAAGGAATGTACGGTATGAGGGTTCACAAAGCGGTGATAGAGGCAGGTGATGCTGAATCGGGCATCAGCATACATTACGTGAATGAAAAGTATGATGAAGGCGATATTATTTTCCAGGCTCGTTGCCCGGTGATGCCGGATGACACTCCCGAAAGCCTGGCTGCGAGGATACATGAGCTGGAGTATAAGTATTTTCCGGAGGTGATTGAGAAGGTTGTGGCGGGACTGTTCGCTCGTACATCACACCGCCGCTGACGTTACTACGTCTTACGCTCATACATCACATCGCCGCTGACGTTACTGCGTCGCTCATACTGGCAAATTCCCGAGGCCAAACAAGAAACAATTCGCTCCTTGTACCTGATGCGGCTTGTGTGATGTATTTCGCTGTTATTATCTAAGGCGGCTTGTGTGATGTGTTTCGCGCTTAATACCGGATGCAACTTGTAAGAGGTAATTCGTTTAGTGACCAGCTCCTTCATCCACATAAATTAAAACAAAAAAAATCCCGGAACCGGTCCGGGATTTTAATCAATAAACAAAACGTTGTCTCACTTAACTTGCACACATTACTGCTGCATAAAAGTTTTCTTGTTTCTTCTCTGCCCAGCAATCAGGTTACAAATATACGTCTGCCCTCAATGCGCAAATGTTAAGGATTATTAATATACGTTAAAAAGTGTTAAAACAGTAAGTCGGCTTTTTCGCTTACTTTTGTATAATGAACAGGCGGTTTATCATACTGACTATTGTTGTGATGTCCCTTGCCCTCGGGGGGCTGATGGGGATACAGATCTACTGGATCAGGAATGCCTCGTCGGTGAAGGAAGCCAATTTCCGCCGCAGCGTGAATGAAGCCATCACGAAAGTTGTATCGAAGATCGAGCTTCTTGAAAAACGCCGTTCCATAGAAAAATCCAAGCCCGAGGGATTACTCAACATCAATCCCCATCTGCAATATGACGAATTTCTGAATAAGAACATCCTGGATTCGCTGATTTCAAGGGAACTTAACCTGAGGGGAATTGACACCCGCTTTGAATTCGGCATTTATAAACCCGAGAACGAGGCCTACCTGATCGAGAAATCCCCTAATTACAGGAAAGAATTATTTGAAAAAGGGTATGCATTCCCATTGTTCCAGAGCGATATTTTCACTCCTCCCGAATACCTCCTGATCTCGTTCCCCAATGAGCAGAGGTTCCTTCTGACCGAGTTATGGGGAATGCTGCTGATCTCCCTGGTGCTTATCATTGTGATCGTATATTCATTTACTTATACCATTGCAACAGTTTTCAGGCAAAAACGTCTTTCGGAGATGAAGAATGACTTCATCAACAACATGACCCATGAGTTCAAGACGCCCATCGCGACGATCTCCCTGGCCTGCGAGGCCATGAACGACCGGGATGTGGCAGGATCGCCCGAGGTTGCGTCCTCTTATGTCAACATGATACAGGAAGAAAATAAAAGGCTTGCAGGCATGGCCGAGAAAATCCTGCAAACCGCGGTGATTGACTCGGGAGAGCTTAAAATGAAGCGCGAGATTATCAACATCCATGATATCATTCATGATGTTGTAAAAAACATAAGGATACAGGTGGAGATCAAGGACGGGGTCATTATTAAAAGTTTTTATGCATCAAATCCCAGGATTGAAGGCGATAAGGTTCATGTGACCAACCTGGTGTACAACCTGCTTGACAATGCCAATAAATATTCCCCGAAAAAACCGATGATCAGGATCAGCACTGAAAATTCGGGGAACGGGATCCAGATCACCATAGAGGATAACGGCATCGGGATCAGCAAATCGGAACAGAAAAAGATTTTTGACAAACTTTACCGTGTCCCGACAGGGAATATACAGGATGTACGGGGGTTCGGGCTTGGCTTAAGTTATGTCAAGGCAATCGTGGCAGAACATCACGGAAAAATAAGTATTGAGAGTGAAGTTAACAAGGGAAGCAAGTTTAAAGTGTTTTTTCCGTTTATTTATAAAGAGTAAAAAATCGAAGGCATGGAAAAAGGAAGTGTTAATGTGTTACTGGCTGAAGATGACCGCAACCTGGGCAATATCCTGAAGAATTACCTTGACGCAAAAGGTTACAGCACAACTTTATGTGTAAACGGCCAGGAAGCTGTGGAGATGTTCGTGAAAAAAGAAATTGATTTTGTGATTCTCGATATCATGATGCCTGTGAAAGACGGGTTTGCTGCTGCAAAGGAGATCAGGGCTATAAACAGGAAGGTGCCAATGTTGTTTCTAACGGCAAAAGTCCTGCAGGAAGACAAGCTGAAAGGCTTTGAGGCCGGGGCTGATGATTATATCACCAAACCTTTCAGCATGGAAGAGCTTTTAATGAGGATGCAGGCAATTCTCAGGCGGAGTGAAGAGGGAGGGAAAACAGCAGGGAATGAAAATGTTTTTTCGGTAGGGAAATATACTTTTGATTTCGACCGGCAGGTGCTTACCATTCAGGGCAGGGAACAAAAGCTGACTTCAAAGGAAGCCGGGCTGCTGAGGCTACTCTGCGTGAATGCCAATGAGGTCCTCGACCGTTCGATTGCCCTGACGCAGATATGGAATGACGACAGTTATTTCAATGCCCGCAGTATGGATGTTTATATTGTTAAACTACGGAAGTACCTGAAGGAAGATCCGGGTGTGGAACTGATCAATGTGCACGGGGTGGGGTTTAAACTAGTGGTAAAGTGATGGGGCTGAAGATGAATACTCGAATACTCGAATACTCGAATGTTGAATTTAGAATATAATCCGAGTTCGTTATTCGTTATTCGTTATTCGAGTATTCAAAAAGAAGAAATTGACAATTACGAATTATATAAATGTCAGGTAAGTTATACATAGTCCCAACGCCTATTGGTAATCTCGAAGACATTACGCTCCGGGCTCTGAGAATACTTAAGGAGGTGGACCTGATCCTGGCAGAGGATACACGTAACACTGCCAACCTTCTCAGGCATTACGGCATTGATAAGCCTCTGCATTCTCACCACCAGTTCAACGAGCACCGCACGGTTGAGAACCTCATTGAGCGTTTACAGGCAGGGTCGGTCGTTGCCCTGGTCAGCGATGCCGGCACTCCCGGGATCAGCGATCCAGGCTACCTTCTTATCAGGGCATGCATCCGGGCAGGCATTCCTGCGGAATGCCTGCCCGGGCCAACAGCCTTGATCCCGGCCCTGGTTAACAGTGGAATCCCCTCAGACCATTTTATTTTTGAAGGTTTCCTTCCCCATAAAAAGGGACGGCAGACCAGGCTCAGGGAGCTTGCTGCTGAAGAAAGGACCATGGTTTTTTACGAAAGCCCTTTCAGGCTTGTCAAAACACTTACCCAGTTTGCAGAATTTTTCGGACCCGGCCGCTACGCCTGTGTTTCCCGGGAACTTTCAAAGATCTACGAGGAGAATGCAAGGGGTAGCCTGGAAGAGCTCATTCTTCATTTCAGCAATAAAACTGTAAAGGGAGAAATTGTGATAATAGTTGAAGGAAAAAAGCTGGAAAGGAGTCTGAATAATCGAATACTCGAATAACGAACAATGAATTTTGAATTTTCAGTACTTATATGTTAATTCGTACTTCTTAATTCGTTATTCGAGTATTCGATTATTCTATTTAAGATCAATATTCGAAACTCTATTATACTCTTGAACTTATCATATCAAATGACCCGAAATTCTTCACTTCCCCCTCAACAACCTCAACCCCATCAACTTTGGCTCCCATGGGCCCCTTTTGGCACCATTTGAGAAAATCATCAAGATTGCTTTCCTCCCCCTCGGCTTCAATATAAACCTTGTCGCCATCCACATTCTTTACAAACCCATGCACCCCATAGCGGTAGGCAGCCTGCATGGCCGAAAATCGGAACCCGGTTTTCTGTACACGTCCGGTGATAGTAATATTATAATGCTTCATCTTCAGCAGGATTTATTTGTTTTATGGGAATGGTATGAGGCTTGCGGCGGGAGCGGTGATGAGGTCGCCTGACGATCCCTTTTGAATCATGCTCACGCTGCCTGAAATACCTTTTAAGCCTTGGAAACATGAACGACAATATCAATACCATCAAACCAACTGATAACAAAATAACCGAGCGGGTCATCCCGCTCAATGCCCTTACATCAATAAAGAGCATTTTTACCAGGGTCGCCGACAATAATATCAGGCCTGCTGAACGCAGGAGCCTGTTCCGCATCGCCATTCCCGCTCCAAGTATTATTACAGAATAAGAAAGCAGGATTATAGTATAAGGAATCACCCGGTTGGCCAATACTATCTCATCAATGGTGATCCCCCGTCTCAGGCCTGTCCATATGCTGAAATGGTCATATTCCGACAAGAGAATGAACAGCAGGGTCAGCAGTAAATAGGCCGTGAAAACACGTATAAGTAATGAACTTGTTTCCTGGGCCTTCCTGATGAAGACGCCCAGGATAATGATCTCTGCAATGAAAAGCGCAACTACAGGATAGTGAAACCAGAATGCAAGTTTTGCAAGGTTTTCATGCTGCAAAATCTCATTCCTCATTTCCACATTTGTGAAATGAATAAGCGTGGGATAAGCCAGGGTAAAGAAAAGTGCAAAACCAACAGCCGGCATGGCAAACTTTGATTTCTGTAACGAAAGCAAAGGGATGGTAATGATGAAAAAAATACAATTATACCCGAACCAGCTCAGGTAATTCAGGTCCGGATTCTTCGACCAAACCAGGACAAAATAATTTATAACCCAGAAACCTGAGAGGTAAAGCACCACCAGGTTGATTCCTTTGAAAAATCTCTGGTAGCTCCTGCGGCTGAACCATTCCTTTGAAAAGCCGACATGCAGTTTTCTTACCAGCCTGCTGTTGATGACCATTACGGGAAATATCACAAGGCCTGCAACCAATCCTTTCATCATCATGGCCGGGTTCGCGAGCACATTGCCAAAAAAGGCTTCAGGAATATACTGGAAGAACCAATCCTTGAAATATACAAGCAGCATCATCACGATGGCGACAAAGGCAGTGATCACTGCAACACGGTCACCGCTGAATTTTGAATAGAAAAGCAGAAGGAAGGACAGTATTGCAAGAAACAATATAATGGCATTGGCATGGAAGATAAAAGGAAAAACCAGGCTGAGCATGACAAAGGCAGGAAAAATATAAGGCCCGGGCTCAGGTCTTTTGCCTGCTGCTGCATACAGGAACAGTATCCCTATATTGGCCGATGCAACAGCCAGGGAAAACACCCAGGCATAATCCATATGCCCGAATTTTACAAGGCTGAGAATCCCCATCATATAAAAAAGGGTTCCGTTGAGAATGGTAAGGCCAGCCTCGGTGTACTCTGAGAATTTATGATGCCCGCTGAAGCCTCCGTAAGCTCCCAGGAACAGGAACAACAGGTAAAAGAGAAAACCGTAAAAAAAGAAGCCCGTAAGTAAGCCTGCATTTCCCCCGACCATCATTTTCAGAGCCCACCATGTTATGAAAGCCCCCCAGCATACAAGGTAATTCCATTTCCCGGCAAGCATGGAATGCAGCCTTATACCTGAATAAAAGAGAAACGCTGAGAATATCAGGATCATCGGGAAAAGCAGGTGGATCTGCCAGCCATATTTCCTGGCCAGCAGGAAAGTAAGGGCATAAAACACAACGATGGATATTCTCGGGATCTCCTTCCTGTGAATACGGATGGAAAAAAGAAAAAGGAAAGCAAAAAACATGCAGGTTAGAGTACAAAACACAGCCATCATCTGAACATCCCCCGGTCTGTATTCTGCCGCCGGAGCCATAACAGGCTGAATAACTTTAGCCTGGCCTGCCGAAAGTGCCCGTGCCGGCTGCTGAACTACCTTTTCATGCAAAACGATCTGTTTCACAACAACCCTGAGCTTATCGAGTGATAATACAGAATACCCGACTACGGCTATAATTAATACAAGGCCGATGATCCTGAAAAAATGTTTTGTAATGATGGTTTCGACCCGCCTGTATGGATTAGGCTTACCGGAATGATGCGTCCTGCCATGCCTTTTATGACTGTGTTTTGATGTCCCGGGTCTGGGTTGTTCCATCTGGTAGATTGGTTTAAGTACCAAAAATAAAAAAAAATCCTAACTTTAACCTGTTATTCGTTCAGAAAAGGATTAAAGATCAAAGTTATGTGCGGAAGGTACTCATTTGCAGCAGTGGATGAACTCATAGAAGAACGTTTCGGAGTGAGGGTGCGCACTGCGATTTACAAAGCCAGGTATAATTGTGCCCCGGGGCAGGAGCTTGCAGTGATATCCAGCACTGATCCGCGAGAGATCAGCCTCTATCACTGGGGACTTATTCCCTCATGGGCCAGGGAAAGATCAATCGGTTATAAAATGATCAACGCCAAATCAGAAACGATCCTCGAAAAACCGTCCTATAAAAATGCTTTCAGAAGCAGGCGCTGCCTGGTCCCCGCCGACAGCTTCTTTGAATGGCAGAAAGACGCTGATAAAACCCCATACCGTATCCTGATGAAGGATGAAAGGCTCTTTGCCATGGCAGGGATCTGGGACCGGTGGACCAGTTCCGAGGGGGAGATCATCCATTCCTTTTCCATTCTTACCACCTCTCCGAATGAACTGATGAACGGGATCCACGACAGGATGCCGGTAATCCTTAACGAAGCAGACGAGAAACCCTGGCTGTCACCCTTGTCCGATTCCGAGCTCCTGGGTATGCTGAAACCTTATCCGGCAGCAAAAATGAAAACATATAAAATTTCAAAACTGGTGAATTCGCCCAGGAATGATTCTGCGGAGATCCTTACTCCTGTATCATAAGGGAACAGCCCCTAAGGTCGCTTGAGTCAAACCTCCCGAGTACTTCAAAACTTCCGTCCGGGCTTACCCTGCCAAGATCCTGGGTGGCTATGAAACTGCAGGAAAAAAGATTGGCAAGATCGATGATGCTAATCCCTCCTGTGCGCCCGGATATGCACCAGCAGAACGGGTCATTCACCTCGCGCACCATAATTTTCATCCATGGAGGGGGATTAAAAATTCCCTCCTGTTTTGACCAGGCCTGCGAAAGCAACTCAGTCATACCATATTCTGAATGTATCACTGCGGATGAGTACGCGTCTTTGAGCCGGCTGTGAAGCTCGGCCCTGGTAATCTCCTTACGCCGGCCTTTCATACCCCCGGTTTCTATGATGACCAGGCCGGGGTAGTCCCCGGGATACCTGTCTGCAAAATCAAGAAGGGCGTAAGTAAGACCTATGAGAATGGTCTTCCCCTGTTCAGTATCATGGTCCGAAAGCCGCTTCAGCAGTGTCTCGGGATCATTCAGGAAAAATCCATGCCGAAGCCGGGGATTCTGCTGCATCAGCTTAGCTATCATATAAATGAGCGATGAATGGGGCCTTTCTTCCGGCCCGGGCGTAAGGGCAAGGAATGTGAACCCGGCCGGGTCCGCGTAAGCATGAGTAAAACCCTTCAGCAGGGAAATGTCATACAGTTCCTTATCGGCAACCAGGTGCCGGCCGGGGACCGAGCCTGTGGTTCCGCTGCTCTGAAATTCCATCACAGGCTCAAGCCCGGAACATATGATCTCCCTGGACTGATAAAATTCCACGGGTATAAAAGGGATCCTGGTGTAATGGCTTACATTGCCCGGATTGCGCGACACTGCATCGGCAAATTCACGGTATACCATGCAGTTTTCATATTGGAAACGGAAGACCTCAAGGGCCAGGTCTTCAAATTCCGCCTTGCTGCCGGTCAGGAAAATCCTTTCTTTAAGTTTTCCTGCTTCCATTACCCCGAAATGCGTTATTTTTCATATCTTTGCGAGGGTCCAAATGTATTAAAAATTCAGGCATCCCATGGGAACAAAAGGGAAACTCAGGAAGTCAGTTTTCATCCTCCTGCCTGCCGCAGTTTGCCTCACATTGCTTTTTTCGTGCGTGAAAAAAGAATCTTTCTCAGAGATCCCCCAGATTGGTTTTGCAGATTATTATAATATGTTTGACACCACGAAGATCGCAAAGACCGGGGTGCTTACCATCACTTTCCAGGACGGCGACGGGGATATCGGGCTGAACCCCTGGGACCTTAGCCCTCCTTTCGACACCGCCAGCTATTTCTACTACGATTATTTCATCGATCTATACGAAAAAAAGAACGGGATTTTTGTGAAAGATACAACCCTGAATCCCCCCCTCCGTTACCGTATACCAAACCTTACCCCCAATGATCCCAACAAGGCGATCAAAGGGATCATTGTTGATACCATACCCCTTAATCCTGCACCTGTCTGGGACACGATCATGTTCTCGATGTTCATCTATGACCGTGCCTTGCATAAGAGCAATGTGGTTTTTACTCCGATGATTATAGTCAGAAGGCCATAAACAGGAATGGAAAGAGCTCTGGCTTACCGAAGGTTGATCATCATAGGAATATTCCTTGCGGTCGGGATGATTTTTATTGCCCGGCTCGTATATGTGCAGATCCTGGTCGACAAGTACATACTGTCGGCAAACAATAACGTCCTCAGGTATATCACCCAGTACCCTGCAAGGGGACTTATTTATGACCGTAACGGGAAACTTCTTGTTTACAATGAAGCTGCCTATGACCTCATGGTCATACCCCGCCAGGCTAAGAATGTCGATACCATGGAACTCTGCAGGCTCATCGGGATTGACAAGGATGAATTTATCAGGAGGATGATCAAAGCCCGGAATTATTCGCCTTACCGCCAATCCATTTTTGAAGCCCAGATAACCCGCGAAAACTACGGATTTCTTGAAGAAAAGCTGTTCCGTTTCCCGGGGTTCTTTGTTCAATCGCGTACACTCAGAAAATATGCTTATCCTATTGCCGCCCATACTTTCGGTTATATCGGAGAAGCCAATCCCGACATCATTGATTCTGATCCCTATTACAAATCAGGGGATTATGTTGGCGTTAACGGGATCGAAAAATCCTACGAAGGTTTGCTCAGGGGAGAAAAAGGGATGAAAATACGGGTGGTGGATGTGCTTAACCGTGATAAAGGCAGCTTCCAGGACGGGAAATACGACACTCTTGCCTATGCAGGGACCGACCTGTATTCTTCCCTCGACCAGGAACTGCAGGAGTATGGTGAGAAACTTATGGCCAATAAAAAAGGAAGCATCGTTGCTATCGAGCCTTCCACCGGGGAGATCCTCTGCCTCATCACAAGCCCCTCCTATGATCCGAATTTACTCGTGGGCAATATCAGGAAAAAGAATTACAGGAACCTGGTGCTCGATACCGTTTACCAGCCTCTCTTCAACCGTGCCCTGATGGCCATGTACCCTCCGGGCTCAACCTTCAAGCTGGTGGATGCACTGGTAGGCCAGCAGGATATGGTCCTCTTCCCCACAACAACTTACGGATGCCCGGGAGGCTTCAGCATTGGCAACGGTAAAATGGTGGGATGCCATTCCCATCCTTCCCCTCTTAACCTTATAGGCGCCATACAGATCTCCTGCAATACTTATTTCTGCAGGGTGTTCAGGTCGATCATCGACAACAGGATTTACACCAGCACCCGCCAGGCTTACGAACACTGGAGAAAAGAAGTGATGAGTTTCGGGCTCGGACGAAAACTCGGCCTCGACGTCCCCGGTGAACTTAACGGGAACATCCCTTCACCCGCCTATTACGACAAATACCACGGGAAAGACCGATGGAGATCGATGACGATCATTTCACTGGGGATAGGCCAGGGAGAGATCGGGATCACCCCCCTTCAGCTGGCCAATCTTGCGGCCACCATCAGCAACCGCGGCTGGTACTATGTCCCCCATATAATCAGGGCAATAGGGAAAAAGGATTCCATCAATCCCGGCTTCAGGGAAAAAAAGTCCACCGACGTAAATACAGCCTATTTCGATATTGTTGTTGAGGGGATGGCTGATGTGGTTTCGGAAGGGACCGCACGCGCATCAAAGATCGACAGCATTGACTTCTGCGGAAAAACAGGAACAGCCCAGAACCCTCACGGCAAGAACCATTCCATCTTTATCGCATTTGCACCTAAATTGAATACAAAGATCGCAATCTCGGTGGTGGTTGAAAATGCGGGCTTCGGTGCCGCATGGGCAGCCCCGATCGCCAGCCTGATGCTTGAAAAATATTTACGAAGGACCGTCAATCGCAAGGACCTTGAAGAGCGCATGATGAATGCTGATCTTATCCATGGAATTAATATCGGCAATGAAAACGGAAAAGGGCATTTTTTACCGGATTGACCTGGTGCTGGTCATCCTTTACCTGGCCCTTGTATTCATGGGCTGGCTTAATATTTATGCCGCCGTATATAACGACAGTCATCAGCATATTACCGATCTTCACCAGAAATACGGCAAGCAGATGGTTTTCATATTTGCTTCCCTGGTGCTTGCCATCAGCATTCTTATCATCGATCCGAAATTCTTTTCCCAGTTTTCGTACTTCATTTATGGCTTCTTCCTGCTGTTGTCGGTCGTGGTTATCTTTGCCGGCAGGGAGATAGCCGGGTCCAAATCATGGTTTGCCATCGGGGGATTCGGGATACAGCCAGCCGAATTCGCCAAGATGGCCACCGCCCTGGCATTGGCGAAATTCCTGGGATACCTTGAGAGGAACATAAAAACTCCTAAAAACCTGGTTATTGCCGTATCCATTATCGTCCTGCCTGCCTTGCTTATCCTCCTGGAGCATGATACCGGATCGGCGCTTGTTTTCTTATGCTTTGTGCTGGTCCTATACAGGGTTGGCCTTTCCGGTTATGTCCTGCTGGCGCTGCTGGTCCTTCCCGTATTGGGAGTACTTGCGCTTGTTGTCAATAAATTCATTCTGGTGGCTGTTCTGTTCGTGATCTCAGGCCTGATCTACATCCGCAGCCGAAGGCGTACTAAAAACCTGCTGATAGCCCTGGCCATATTCCTTGCTTCTTCAGGCCTGGTTTTTTCGGTGCACTTTGCCGTTTACCATGTGCTTGAACCTCACCAGAGGCAGAGGATCAATGTACTGCTGGGGAATAATACCGACCTTAAAGGGGCTGGGTATAACGTGAACCAGTCGCTTATTGCTATAGGTTCCGGCAGGTTCTGGGGCAAGGGCTTCCTGCAGGGAACCCAGACCAAGTATAATTTCGTGCCCGAACAGAGTACCGATTTCATTTTCTGTACCGTTGGGGAGGAGCATGGTTTTATCGGGTCTTTCACTGTGATCGCCCTCTTTCTTGGCCTGATGATCAGGATAGTGCTGGATGCCGAGCGACAGCGCTCAAAATTCAGCAGGTTGTATGGTTATGGAGTGGCTTCCCTGTTTTTTATACACTTTGGCATCAATATCGGGATGGCCCTTGGACTTTTACCGGTCATAGGAATTCCCCTGCCGTTCTTCAGCTACGGAGGATCTTCACTATGGGCTTTCACCATCCTCCTGTTCATTTTCATCAGGCAGGATGCTATGCGAAATGAACTGGTGTAAAAGTATGGGGATCAGCATCATCCTCCTCCCGGCATACCGCCCTGCATTCCTCCACCCATATGGTTATGCTGACCACCCTGCTGGTGAGGCTGACGGTATTGCTGCCCCTGGTTCTCCTCAACCTGCTTTTTAATATCGGCTAAAACCGCAAGGTAATTGTCAAATTTCTGATCTTCACGAAGTATCTTCTTTACTTTATCATCCCTTGATTTGGACAACAGATCGAGGAGCTTCTCATTGCCCTGGGCATTGTATTTCTGAATGTCATCAATGAACTGCAGAAAAGCAAGGGTGACTGAATCCTTTTGCCCTTTTGTCATCGTTACCTTTTTTGCGATGCGGTCAACTATCTCCTTGACCCTGTCCTCGGGCGGCACTTCCTTTTTACTGCTTTGCTGGGCAGCGACCGAGATACAAAGTGCGGTCATCAGAAGAAACAAACTAAACTTTCTTTTCATTGGCCTGAAATTTATTTTTTCAATTTGTACTTTGTACTTGTTAAAAGACTTCCTGAGTCTGAACGTATAAGCCTTTTGACATATTGCCGACACCGAAGTCGATGGCTATGTTTGTACGGTCGTGCTTCCCAACCATGATCCTGAGACCAACCCCCGCCGCAGGCTGGAAATAGCCGAAAAGAGGCACTTTCATGTCGCGGTTGGAAGCAGTCGTGACATTTGTAAAGATCACTCCCCCCAGGATATGCGTATGGGGTGAGATTGGAAAACGATACTCCATTTCCCCGTATACAAAGTCTTCTCCCCGGTACCTGCCTTGGGCATATCCCCTTCCCGACGAATTCATCTGGTCATAACTGATACTCATCAGGTCCAGGTACGGAAGTCTTCCGCTGACAAGGAAGGAACCATAATACCAGAAGGCCAGGAGATGCCTCGGGCAACGATGTGACAAAGGGATGAATGCCCTGAACTCAGTCCACAAAGTCGAACTGTTTTTACTGCTTCCAAGCCAGGTCGGGTTGTAGCGGTAGTTCACGTTTACAAAAATACCCCGGTAGGCATTGACCTGGTCATCCCTGGTATCAAACACAAAGTTGGCGCTAACCCCTGATGTTATATATTGGCCAGGATTGAATCCATGCAGGGTACTGTAAGCAAAATGAGGTGTGTTATACAAGGTATCGTTTTGGATCACCAGGTTGTCGTCCGAAATATTATAATGAATATCAATATGATATCCAACGCCAACGTTAATTGAAGGGGTAAGCCGCCTTGAGATGACGTTATAGAACCTGATCCAGTTGTAATCCATAGGATAGACCCCGTTCAGGGAAGGGTCAATTAGTACCGCTTTGTAGCCGGGTACCGTAGGAATTGCAACCTGGTTATTTGTACCCAGGGTGTAGGTCGGAAGATTAAATAAATAAAACCTCCAGTCGCTTTGAAGGAACCATTTATTGTATGGGAAATAAATGTTTCCCTTGTACTGGATAAAAAATTGCTGGTTCAGGGTATATAGCACTGATGCCACGCCCGCCGAAAGTTTGGTATTTTCGGCATTCCCTAACTGAAGCGAGAAAGAGCCTCCTGCGCCTAACTGAACGCTGGTTGCCGGATCGTAAGCGACAAGCGGTATTGCAAAAAAACGGAAACGTTTTTCATGCTTGTTGTAGAAAGGATTGTTACCCTTGAAAAAGAAATCGATAAGGTCTTTCTGCATGCAGCATGTATCGCAATTCGTTGATTTGATATGTTTAGGCGAACCTGCTTTCGAAAGGCTGTCTTCAGAACTGTTTCCCATTCCGGCAGATGGCAGGGTGAGAGCAAGAGCGAACATTGCTGACAGCAGCAGGCATCTCAGGGTCATGGAACGAGTGAGGATATTGAGAACGGAAGCTGGCATTCAAGGAAATAAATATTTTTATCGTCTATCTGCCGGTATTCACGGTAAAGGCCGTCCGAAGTGGTTATATTCGGGACAGGGTTGAACCCGTTCATCATGCCTGCACGCTGAAGGAATGTCAGTTTATCACTCTCGGCGGTGAAACTGATCCTGGCAAAATATACATCCCGTTCGAAAGGGAGGATGACCACGAACATGGTATTCCTGACCATGGTGAACAGGTTCTGCCATGGCAGCGGTGAATGGTTCACTCCGAGTACCCCCTTTGTGCAGTATGGGTCGCGGCCAAAACGCCGGATCAGGTTCTGCTGAAATACAGCTGGTAACTGAAACAGTGAATCAGGATTATTGCTCATGAATTTTTTCGTCAGGACCGAGAAGAACTCCTTATCCCCGGGTGAGGGCACATCGGTGGTGATCTTAAGGTAAAACCTTCCAAAAGCCGCCTGGTAACCCGCTCTGGAGAAGCAATCGAACGGTGTCAGGCTGTCTTTAATAAGGCAGCCGTTTTTTGATACGGAATAGATCCCGTATGCCGAAGTGGGGTCAATCATTTCATAGGCTTCCAGGATCACATGCTCCGCTTTCCATCTCAGGTCCTGAACAAGCAGGCTCCTGAATCCGTATTCAAGAAAAATGTCCCCGCTGCCTTTCAGGTAATCCCTGAAATCCTGGCCTGTGAGGACCGAAGTCTGGGAGATCAGCACCTCGGGCACATCGTTGTCATGCAGGGGCATGACCTGGGAGATGACGGTGAGGGGGAATAATAGCAGTATCAAAAGAAAGCGATACATAATGCTGAATTTTATTTGGATATCATAGACCCGGACAAATTTATACAATTTGACAATACTTGTAAAATGTTGTGGCTTGCCTGCCTGACGATGATCTTTTATCTTTCACGATGAAACCTGCTTTCCCCTGTATACCCTGTGAATAACTACCGGGAAAATAAAAAGTGTAAGTATTGTTGCGCTTATCAACCCTCCCACAATAACAATGGCAAGAGGCTTCTGGGTTTCTGAACCAATACCTGTTGAAACAGCAGCAGGCAATAATCCGAAAATTGCCATCAATGCAGTCATTACAACAGGGCGCACGCGGCTGATCGCCCCGGTTTTGATTGCACTATTCAGGGGAATGCTGTTAGCCAGGTTTTGCTTGATCACCGAAATAATAATGACACCATTCTGAATACAAATCCCGAATAATGCTATAAACCCTATGCCTGCAGATATATTAAAATTTGTCCCTGTAAAAAGGAGTGCACAAATACCCCCGACGATTGCAAAGGGGACATTCAGCAAAACAAGCAGCACGTCTCTGATCTTACGGAAAAGTATAAGCAGGATAATAAATATTATACATAAACTGATAGGTACAACTATGGACAATCGGGTCATAGCCCTGATCTCACTTTCATAGTCCCCTACCCATTGAAGGAAGTATCCCTTTGGAAGCTTGATTTCTTTATCCAGGATCTTCTGTCCCTCGGCTACAGTGCCTCCCAGATCCCTTCCGCGCACAGCAAAAGCGACGGCGGAGAAACGCCTGTTGTTATCGCGGTAGATAAATGCAGGACCGCTGCTCAGGCTTATATTGGCAATTTCTTTAAGGGGGATTTTTGATCCTGAAGCTGTCGGGATCATCAGGTCACCGATTTCAGTCTCAGATTTCCTGAAGGGGAACTCATACCTTACACGTATATCGAATTTCTTCTCGCCCTCAAATAATTTGGAAACCGCCTTCCCTCCTACAGCCATCTCAATAACAGTATTGGCCTCTGATGCTGAAATTCCGTACGCTGCCATTTTTTCCCTGTCGAGTTTAATGCTCAATTCAGGTTGTCCCAGGTTTTTAAGGATGCCAACGTCTTCCATTCCAGAGATAGGGCGGATCTTTTCACAAACCTGCCCTGCAATTTTTGTTATCGTATCCAGATTTTCTCCGAACACTTTCACTGCCTGGTTTACATTGATACCTGCAACAGCTTCGTTAACATTATCTATGATGGGCTGTGAGAATGACCAAAGCGTGCCAATATATTTTGAATCCAGCTTTTTCTGCATTAATTCGATCAGCTCATCTTTTTTAAGGTGAGACTTCCATTGCTCCTGGGGATACAGATCGACGAGGCATTCAATATCATAAAATCCTTTCGGGTCAGTTCCATCGTCGGGCCGTCCTATCTGTGAAACCACTTCTTTAACCTCAGGGAACCTCATTAAATCATAACGGATGCTGTCGGCAAGGGCCTTTGATTCTTTGAGAGATATGCTCATGGGGGCATTGCCTTCAACCCAGAGCGTACCTTCATTCAGGTGAGGAATAAATTCAGTACCCAGGAATTTCGCGAAGAAAAAAACGATGAGAATAACAGTGGCGGTAATCACGAGACTGAGTTTTTTATTCCTCATCACCCTGTCGAAAAGTTTTTCATAATATTTTATCATCCCCGAAACAAGCGGATTGTGTTTCTCGACTACATTTTTATGAAGGAGGCTGCTTGCAAGCGCAGGGACGAAAGTGAGAGTAAAAAATAAGGCGCCGAATAAAGCAAATCCAAGAGTGTAGGCCAAAGGTGAAAATAATTTTCCTTCTACTTTTTCAAAGGAGAAAATAGGGATCAGGGCCGTTATTATTATTAGTTTTGAAAAGAAAATGGCTTTCCCCATATCAACACTTGTTTTCCTGATTATGCCAAGTTTTGCAACCTTGTTGAACTTTTCCATTCCGATTTCCATGGCATAGTAACCCAGAGCAACAAACACCCCTTCAACCATTACTACGGCCCCATCGATCAAAATTCCGAAATCAATTGCGCCTATTGAAATAAGATTGGCGAACATACCCCGTGAATACAGAAGTATGAACGCGAAGAGCAGTGAGAGAGGGATGATGAGGGAAACGATAAGTGTGGCCCTCCAGTCACGCATGAAAAGAAATACGACCGCTGTCACTAAGATTATCCCAAGCAATACGTTATGGAATACTGTATGCAAACAGAAATCAATCAGGGTTTGCCTGTCGTAAACCGTTTGAATTTCAACATCAGGCGGAAGTATTTTTTCGTTCAGTTCCTGAATTTCATTTTTTATTGCTTTCAGGACCGGGCCCGGGTCAATCCCTTTCCGCATCAGCACAATGCCTTCAACTACATCAGGATCATGTCCGCGGGCAACCATCCCCAGCCTTGGTTGATTTGATTCTACGACTTCAGCGACATTTCTTACGAGAATAGGAGTTCCTTTTTCAACTTTGATTACTATACTTTTTATTTCATCAATGTTATTGACCAGGCCAATACCACGTACCACAAAAGCCTGGGATGAACGCTCAATGACATCACCCCCCACATTGATATTGCTTTTGCTGATGGCGTCTTGAACATCAACAGCAGTAAGATCATATTGTGAAAGCAGATCAGGATTCACCTGCACCTCATAGGTTTTAACAGGGCCCCCGAAAGCTATTACATCGGCCACACCCGGGACAGTATGAAGGTTCCTGTCAATAATCCAATCCTGTATCGTACGCAATTCGGTGGGTGAACGATGTTTCGAATGCAGGGTATACCTGATAATTTCATCGGTAGGACCTGTCGGGGGCGTGAGTTCAAACTGGGCGCCTTCGGGCAAATCGATGGAGGGTAACAGCCCTGTAATCTGCTGACGGGCATACAAATCATCCACATCATCTTCAAATACAAGTGTTACTACCGAAAGACCAAATAGGGATTGGGACCTGAGATTGGTCTTTCTCTGTACGCTGTTCATAACTATCTCAACAGGAATTGTAACAAAACGTTCCACCTCCTGCGCGCTTCGTCCCGGCCAACGAGTGATAATCTGTATCTGTGTATTTGTAAAGTCAGGAAAAGCTACTATCGGGGTTTTTAAAAAACTGTAAATACCTGCAATAGCCAGTATGCCTGTCATGAAAAAAACAAAAAGCTTATGCCTTAATGAAAATGAGATAATATTTTTTACAAAGTCGTTCATGTCAGGTCTGTTCAGTAAACTTCAGGGCGCTTCTTATTGTTTTTCCAGGGCGGTGAAAACAAACAATCCGTTTCGTGCGATGGCAAGGTCTCCCTCACGAAGCATGTGGCCTTCAATAAAACTTAAACCATTAAATGATTTGAAGATCCGGATTTGCTCGGCTGTCACCCCGCATTTACCTTGAAAATGTACTATGTAATTCTTGTTATCGTTGAAAATGATGGTACTGGATTTTACAGCCAGCATTCTTTTTGCTTCAGGAAAACGGATAAGGAAATGTGCAAACATTCCCGGTTTTAGTTTAAATTCCGGATTTTCCAGCCGTATCCTTATACTCATCACTTTAGTTTCAGGGTCAAGGATATTTGAAATACGTTCCACGGCCCCGGTGAATCTCTTATCAGGATAACTTAAGGTCGTGATCTCAGCCTGAGAACCTACACTTATCTTTTCTATGTCAGTCTCAAATACATTGGCAACAGCCCATACATCTTTCAGATCACTGATTATAAAAAGGGAACTGTTATCATCAGGGCGGATGTCTTTGCCTGTGGTTATATTCTTATCAACGATGAACCCGTTTATGGGTGATTTGATCACGTAACCCGAACCTGTTGAGTCTTTGGATGAAAATGAACTGCCATAAATCTTAAGTACTTCATTGATTTTATTGTATTGAGCCAAAGCCTTCTGGTATTCGTTCTGAGCCACGAGGTAATCTTTGTCGGAACTCACCCCGCTGCTTTTCATGGCAGCTGTGACTTCCATGTTTTTCTTACTAATGGCCAGTTCCGATTGTGATGACCTGAATTCGTTGAAATAATTTGCCATATCCGAACTGCGTATCACGGCAAGCACCTTTCCTTTTTCAACAAAATCGCCTACCGAAACTTTAACCTCCGCCACCTGCCCGCTTACGAGCGGGAAAATTTTTGCAACATTGTCTTCATTGTAAGTGATTTTTCCTGCCAGAGCAAGCTCACTGTTGACAGATTCAGCTTTTAATGTATCGAAAGTGATGTTTTTCAGGAGGGAATCAGGAAGGCAAAATTGCTTTTTAGCTGAATTGTCCAAGCTTGAATCATGCCCGCTGCATGAATATAGAAACGTAATTGAAATCAGTAAAAAAAAGCCGCAAAATAATTTTCCGAGATTCATGGTGATTCTATTTAATAACGATGTAGCCTGATGCCATATTCAGGTCTTCCATAGCGTCAAGACGGTTATTCTGAAGATTATAGAAACCGGTTTTTGAATTTTTATAGGTTTCGTAATAATCAATAAATTCAAGTAAACTGATGGTGTGATTCTGGTAAGCAAGATTTATCCCGTCAAGCAATTTATCGTAATCGCTGCTGAATTTATAAATGGATGATTTATACAATTTGTCTGTTTCGATTAGCTGAAGATATGCCTTTTTAATCTCATTCCTTACTTCCAGTTCAGACTGGTTTTTAAGCGCCTTGCTCTCTTCTATTTTATCATGGGCAATTTTAATGTTACCCTGGTTCTGGTTCAGAACAGGAAGGTCGAAGCTTAATGAAACTGAATTATAGTTCTGGATATAATTGCCTGCCTTATCGTAGTTTGCACCTAGTGTAAGATCGGGTACGCGCATCGCTTTCTGTAATGAAAGATTGGTCTCCTCGGCCTGGACCTGGGCTGCGGATATTTTTATATCGTAACGGTAAGTCAGCGCCGAATCAAGCAGTTGTATATAATTCAGGGAGGAGAGATCTGCATGATCGAAACCTGAAATGTCAAGTACAGGCCTGATCTGCCTTGCAGCAGTGTCGCCCATCAGTATGCCAAGGTTACTTTGGTTCTCCGTAACATTTTTAAGGACTTCAATTTTCTCATTCTGCAGGTTAAACTGAAGTGACTGCAAACGGGCCAGCTCATTAAAAGAAACATTGCCTTTTTGGTATTCAGCAGTGTATGCTTCCACAAGTGTCTTCAATGCATCGAGTTCCCTGTCGTACACCGAGAGGGACCTCTGCAAAAAATAAAGCCCGTAGAAGGAAACTCTTAGTTCATGGCGTAAAACACGCATCAGGTCATAAAACTGGTATTTTGCTATCTGTGAATTGATCTTTTCACCGCTTATCCGTTTGCTTCTCTTTCCGGCAAGAACGAAAAGCTGCTGTAATGAAAAAGCTGTTTCTCCGGTCGAAGAAAAGTCGAACCACTTTTTAGTATCAGGGTTGTAGGCTCCCTGTTCAATACTGAAGGTGGGGTTGGCCCACAACCTGGCCTGGATAACGGCAGCATCTGCTTCACTGATCTGATATTTTGCTGCCAGCAGCTCGAAATTCTTATCGAGAAATGATTTTTCGGCATCCTGAAGTGAGATGACAAGGGTATCTGCAGAGAAATTTTTTTGGGCTTTGGAAAGATAACCGTTGGCACAATTAAACACTAAAAACAGTAATAAAATCTTTCCCCTCATCATTTTAACATTACAACCAGGCAGAATCAGCAGTATTCAACTTGGTTATAAACAACTTCACGCCGGAATTATTGTGAAAATCAGGTAGAACGATAAAAATAAATCAATATCTTCTGATGCAGATTAAAAGCTCAGAATGTTAAAATACTGATTTATGGATCATCGTGTCAAATGAACTGCGTCAGGTTCCTCATTATTTCCCTGGGTCTTTTTATCAAGAAGACTTCTCCTGTATACGAGGTGGATAATGAGAGGGAAAACTATCAGTGTTAAAACCGTCGCGCTTACAAGTCCGCCAATAACTACAATGGCAAGGGGCTTCTGTGTTTCAGAGCCTATTCCTTTTGAAATTGCTGCAGGGAGTAATCCAAACATGGCCATCAAAGCGGTCATGATGATCGGGCGGATACGCGATTGAACTCCTTCCTTGATGGCTGTTTCATAGGGTAGTCTGGCTCTGAGATTCTTTTTGATGACCATGGTAAGTAACACCCCGTTCTGTATACAGATTCCGAAAAGAGCAATAAACCCTATACCTGCTGAAATACTGAAGTTGAATCCCGTGATCTGCAATGCAGCAATCCCCCCGATTATTGCAAAAGGAACATTTGTCAGCACCAGCCCCGCATCTATCACATTGCCGAAAAGCATAAAAAGGATCAGAAAGATCAGGAGCAGGCTTATAGGAACAACCTGGGCAAGCCTTGCCTGGGCCCTTTGCTGGTTCTCGAAATCACCGGCCCATTTAACTTCACTGCCTTTTGGCAGTTTCAGAACGCGGTCCACCCTTGACCTTGCTTCATTTACTGCGCTTCCCATATCCCTGCCCCTGACCGAGAACTTCACAGCTATAAATCTCTGGTTCTCTTCCCTGAATATAAGCAGCGGGCCTGTAACGTAACGGATCTGTCCAAGTTCCTTGAGTGTAATCAATTTCCCATTCATGGCAGGAACCTTGAGATTTCCTATCTGTTGTTCGTTCTTCCGGTATTTTTCCTGATATCTTATACGGATGTCAAACCTGCGGTCGCCCTCATAAAACTGGGTTGCTACTTTGCCCCCGATTGCCATTTCGATCACAGCCTGGCAATCAGCTGTTGCCACTCCGTACTGGGCCATTTTACGGTCGTCGAGATCAATCCTGAGTTCGGGTTGCCCAATATTACGGATAACTCCAAGGTCTTCAATGCCTTTTACCGCTTTGAGTACCTTATAGACCGTATCGGCATTGTCTTCCAGCACATTCAGGTCATTCCCGAAAATTTTAACTGCTATGGAGCCTTTGACCCCTGAAACAGCTTCTTCCACATTATCCATGATTGGTTGTGAGAAGTTAAAGTTGATCCCGGGGAAAACTGATAATTTGTCCTGCATCTCCTGGATAAGGTCCTCTTTGGAAATATGCCGTTTCCATTTATCTTTCGGATAGAGGTCAACATGAAATTCAGCATTATAGAAACCTGTAGGATCCGTACCATCATTCGGGCGCCCGGTTTGCGACATCACCTGTTTCACTTCGGGGAAACCCCGAAATACAGCCCTCATCTGTTCACTAAGTTTGACTGCAGCTTCAAGCGAAATACTCAGGGGGAGGTTAGCCCTTACATAGATAGCCCCTTCATTAAGCTGGGGAAGAAATTCCGTCCCCAGGAATTTAAAGGATGCAAAACCGCTGAGAACAAGAAAAAGAGCAATGCCAAGGCTGATCCTTTTATAACGGTATGAGAGGTTGAATACAGCCATCACTACCTTCTCAATATACTCTAATACCGGGTTATGCTTTTCCCTGACATTTTTATTAAGCATGAGCCTGATCATCACCGGTACAAGGGTAAGTGTGAAGATAAGTGCACCCAGGAGTGCGAATCCCAGGGTCCAGGCCAGGGGGGAAAACATCTTACCTTCAACTTTCTGAAATGAGAATATGGGCATCAGGCAAAGAATGATTATCAGTTTCGAGAAAAAGATCGCCCTGGCCATGTCGGTCCCGGATTCCCGGATAATTCCTGATTTTGCAATGCGGTTAAATGCCGGCATTCCTATCATTTTTGCTTTACGGTCAAAGACGACAAACATTCCCTCGACCATTACAACCGCCCCGTCGATGATGATCCCGAAGTCGATAGCACCCATTGAAAGCAGGTTTGCCGACATCCCCATCAGGTGAAGACCGATAAATGCAAACAGCAAAGCCAGCGGGATAATAATCGATACTATCACTGTAGTCCGCCAGTCAGCCATAAAAAGAAAAACAATTACAGTCACCAGGACAATGCCTTCAATCAGGTTATGAAGAACAGTTCCCGTGGTAAAATGTATGAGTTCTTCACGGTCATAAAAAGGGACGATCTTCACATCCGAAGGAAGGATCTTTTCGTTAAGCTGTGCTATCCTGGCCTTGATTCCTTTGATCACCTTGCTGGGATTCTCTCCCTTCCTCATCACAATGATCCCTTCCACTGCATCATTATTGTGGTCACGGCCGACCTGACCCAGCCTTGGAAGACATGTCTCACGAACGGTGGCGACATTTTTTACCAAAATGGGAACATCCTGAATGTATTTAACAATGATGTTCTCCATATCTTTAATACCGGTAATCAGTCCTATCCCCCTCACTACATAAGCCTGGTTGTTTTTTTCAATAATATCTCCACCTACGTTAATATTGTTTTTATTAACAGCCTGGTAAACATCCAGGGGGGAGATCTCGTATTGTTCAAGCAGAAGGGGATCTATGCTGATCTCGTAAGCTTTGACCTCTCCCCCGAAACTGACCACATCGGCAATTCCTGCCACCGACTTGAACTGCCGTTCCAGTACCCAGTCCTGAATTGTTTTCAATTCCCTTACCGACCTGTATTTGCTTGAAAGCGTATACCTGAAAATTTCACCTGTTGGCCCGTAGGGAGGCTCCACTTCGGGTTCTGCACCCTCAGGCAGGGTGATGTTGGCGATCTGGTTATTCACCTGCTGCCTCGCAAATGCATCGGTAATATTGTCCTCATACATTATGGTCACTACCGAAAGACCGAAAAGGGTAGTGGAACGGACATCTGTTTTGCCCTGAACTGAGTTCATTGCGATCTCAATCGGAACTGTGACGAATTTTTCAATTTCCTCTGCACTGCGTCCCGGCCATTGAGTGATGATGATAACCCTGGTGTTGGTTACATCAGGGAAGGCTTCAATCGGGATGTCGTTGTAACTGATAATACCTATAACCACTACTACAAGGGTGGCAAAAAGAATAAAAAACTTATTCTTAAGTGAAAACCCGAGTATTTGCTTGATGAACTTATTCATAAAGCCTAACTGTTAAGAGCGTTGTAAACAACAAGCGCATTTTTGCAGACGATGAACTCACCTTGTTTCAAGCCTGACTGTATATAGGTTTTCCCACCAACAGGGTGATAAACATCGACTTCACGGGTTTCAAACTGCCCTTTGCTTTTAAACACCATGACATAATACCTGTTTTTATCAAAGATGATGGATTCTGATGGTATGCATGCCATGGTTTTTTTCCCTTCATTATAATACACCGTGATATTGGCAAACATCTCGGGTTTCAGCAGGTAATCCGGGTTGTTAAGTTCAATCCTCACTTTCATGACCTTTGAAGTGGAATCTATAACATTCATGATCCTGGAAATGGTTCCGTCATATACTTTATCGGGATAGCTTACGGTGGTTATTTTAGCAAGGTAACCTGGCTGAACATCAGGGATATCAGTTTCAGTTACATTGCCTATTGCCCATACATACTTCAGATCGGCAACAGTGAATAATGCATTTTGCCCGTCCTCCGTCCGAAATACCATGTCCTGAGTTGCATTGCGTTCCACTACAATACCATCGATCGGGGATTTTACCGTGTATCGTTTGGCAGTTTCATCACCATAAATTGAAAGTATCTCTTTGATCCTCTCCAGCTCACTATTTGCTTTTACCAGCTCCTGCTGTGCAGTCAGATAATCTTTCTCTGAAACAAGCCCGTTATGGTACATTTCATTTGAAAGTTCAGAATTCTTCTTTGCTATCTCATAATTTGACCTTGCAGTTGTGTACTGGTTAGAATATTCAGCTGTTTCTATACTACGGATTACAGCCAGTACCTGGCCCTTTTTTACATGATCGCCAAGCTCCACCTTCATGGATTCCACAATCCCCCCGCTGATAGGAGAAATCTTTGCCAAATGATTTTCGTCGAATGTGATCTTCCCGGTAAGCAGAATCTCATTCCTAACATCTTCAATTTTAACGGTATCCAACCTGATCAGCTTATTGAATACTTCACCCAACACCTCCTGGTTTTCCTGCCCGGTTTTCTCCTCCGTACTGCTGCACCCGGCAACAAAGGCCGCGGCCAGCAACAACATGAGAAATTTTAATTTTTTAAAATGCTTCATAGTTATAACTTCTACTCTTTTTCGCTACCTCACTACCTCGCTAACTCGCTACCTTACTTCTCGCTATTTCGCTATTTTTTTCGCTACCTCGCTACCTCACTACCTCGCTACCTCAAATTGGTCCCCACCACATAATTGAGATTCTCGATGGCATTGATCCTGTCATTTTCAAGCTGCAGGTACTGCAACCTGGATTCCTTGTATGATTCGTACAGATCGATAAACTCAAGCAAGCCGATTTCCCTTTTCAGGTAGCTTTCTTCTGCTTTCAGGATGATACGTGTGAAGTCATCAGTGAAACCTGCATCGATGTTCCTGTATACCTTATCTATTTCAGTGAGTTTACCCAGACTCTCAGCCAGGTCATTATTGAGCTGTATGCTGTAATTCCTGTAATCGGCCTGGCTTTC
>Ga0316219_1000511_pt1 | contig 52384 bp, 50 predicted proteins | sample TBH18003PmetaG_FD_203635 | JGI IMG/M metagenome (GOLD analysis project Ga0316219, IMG submission 203635) | Freshwater microbial communities from Trout Bog Lake, Wisconsin, USA - TBH18003P | ecosystem: Environmental > Aquatic > Freshwater > Lake > Hypolimnion/Profundal zone | place: USA...
GTGGTTTTGGTGATTCTTGGTGGCCCGGGGCGGAATCGAACCACCGACACAAGGATTTTCAAATATCCTCCGATAGACCGCTTTCGCTTTGATTTCAAGTAGTTAACCCCACCTGAGACATTTCGTGCGCAAAAACCTGAGCGTAATCAGAAAGTTACGGTAGCGCGTCACAACTGTGCGCAGACAGTAATAGCAAAACATAGCGGTGACCGACTCAAGGAGTTTTCACTGCTGCGTCAGTCACTTACCCTAGCTACTTGAAATGTCGTTTTAAACGACGAATTGTTTTAAATTAGCGATCAGCCTTAATCTCTAATATTGCAGGCTTTCCGTTGAGCACCTTAAAACTAGTTGCCAATGCATGGATCATGACCGTCTCACTATTTCCATTTAAAATGCCTTCAGCTTTAATTGTAAGCAAACAAGCTCCAGATGACTTAAGCTTTACGCTATATCCATATTGATCATTTTTGATTAATTCTTCGGCAATATTTCGTTTGGAAAAATTATCCGCATAAATATTTGCAGCTAACAATGCGTACTGCATCACCTCCGGCTTGCTTTTGCAGATAGAGTCATATTGATCTTTTGATATGCAATGCTGTTGATCAGCACTTGGGCTACTTCCAGGCAAATAGAAAGTCTTACAACTACCAGCATCATCTGCAAGGATATATATATTTCGATCCTGAAGTGGAATTTTTTTACCCTCTAGTTGAAGGGTATCTGCAATTACAAAATTTGAGCAAGCTGATATCAGCAACAACACAATATATTTTTTCATTTGACATCCTGAAGTTGATTTGACATTACCCTCTTTTTCAAGTGACTGCCGTAAAGCATTTAAATGAAAGAAGTTATTAAAACTATAACTTCAAATTAAATTTCCTGCATCTTCTTGCCCTACTAAGATGATTTTTGGCTCTAAGAGATTAATTTAGAGCCATTACTTAACCTCGAAAAGAGGATTTAAATTCATCTTCACTATGCCTGTCAGCCGTTTTTTGTGGCAATCTATAAACTGAATAGTCATTCATAAAACCACGGTATTGACTCACTAGAGCGGTTTCCATGGCTCCTCACCACGCGCCATCCTTGCCATCTCTTGTCTTTCCTTCTCACTTCTATTGTGATTAATTGGGCTAATGATGTTGCCGGATAATGGCTTTGGGGAACTTGGCATGAGCTTGCCTTTACCCATTACTTTGTCTTCTGGCTGGGATAGAGGCTGCAAGTTTTTATTTTGTTGAGCTTGAGGCCTAATTGGCTTAGGTGTGGGTAATGGCTTTGGCGCTGGAGCATGAGGGCCTTTTTTGGGTGCTGCTGGTTTGGGCCCCTGATTGGGAGACATTTTCTTGGCACTAGTCTGCCTCGCCTCTGCATCCGCCTGCTGTTTAATAGCCCCCCACGTATTATCAATAATGGTTCGCAAAAGCGCGAGCTGATCTTGTGCATTGGTAATCTCGCTGATCTTCACTGGACTCTCCTTTTCATATATTTAGCGAGAGGGCAGATGAGATGTCTTGTACATCGCTGGATCGTCTTGATTATGGGGCTACCTAGCGGTTCGCCCCATATATAAATGTCGTTTAAAACGACATTGCAGGTTAACGACCAAAGCCTGCGCGAACCGATCCACTGGCTTGTTCAATTTGGGTGTCCAGCTCTCCCGCTTCTACTGCCTGCTTAATGATCTCCAAGGCTTTAATCAGTTCGTCTGCTGAATTTACTTCCACAGCAGTCTTACCTTTAGCAAGCTCAATAATCTTTGCCCCATAGCGAACATTAAGGCAAACCTTGCCGTCATTAGCAATGAACCACCATTGGCGAATACGCTTTTCGTGTTCAATATTTCTTCGGGCACCACTTACATCTTTGACTGTTCTAAATTTCTTCACAGTAAATGTGCCGCCGTCTTTATTTGCTTTAGCTAACTGAATTTGCTCCCAGACTTTATTAGCTAATTTATTGCGACGATGCAGTACTGGTGGTATGGCTGTTGGCTTTTTTGAATTAACCATCTTTAAACTGTTTAATATGCTCATCGTTTTCTCCTATAAGTTAATGGGCACACTTAATTTATTGTCAGAAGTTTTGATTGGACAACCTCTTTTTGCCTAAAGCCATATAGATCGAATCTTTTTAACCAGATCTATTCTTCTTTTATTAGATTTCACTAAATAACTTTATAAATTACTACTGAAACAAGGGCAGTGGCACTCAGTCGTTATGTCACCCTAAAGCTGGACTTAGAGTCGCAGTCATGGAAATTCTGGGCAGTAGCAGAGACTTGGTATCACTATCCTTTACAGGACGCCATTAGCCTTGCTAGCTAATTGATACGAGAAATTTCAGCACAAAGATTAAAAGATCACGAGCAAGCCCTGCTTACACAGCAACTTGCAAACACGACATTGGTAACCACTTAATGCTTATGTCATTGTTGCGTTTCACGGACGCACGTAAAAGGAGATAGCGAAACCGCCCTTGCCCAATCGGGTTGTGCCCTAAGTGGTGTAGTAAAGAACTCAGCGAAAGTCTTTCTCTTATTTCTTCTCTATAACTGAGCCTGCTGCTTAAGGCTCAGTGTAGGTTGAATCTAGCGAAAATCAAATAAAGAAATTAAAAGTGTTGAGCGGCAAGTGAAACACAGGCGAATGCATTCGCCTTATAACTATGATTTAATTGTTTACTACTTAGGAGTCTTTATGTCACTTACTAATTTCGCCTCTATGGCAATAGCCGAATCTAATGTAGATACTCTTTTAGAGATCTTACAAAAACTGTCTAAAGAAGAAATTCAAGATCTTGCTAGTAGATTTAAAGTACATTCTGCGACCATCAATATGTTTGGGTCGTGGGTTGAAAGTTGCTTAGTTAATATTGTAGATATTCATCAAAACATTATTCAGAAAGATATCCCGAGAGAGCAATCCCTATGCGGGGATATCCAGCAACTATATAGTGCTGAAAGCTTGCACTTTGCATCTTTGGTTGTGCTTCAAGATAATACTGACTATGACGAAGATTATTTTGAGCCTAGAACAATGCTATTTGACGGTGATTTTGGATACCCGGCAGATTCATCCTCATATGACTTTGACTGTAGGCACCAAGAATTAATATTACCTCGAAGCCTGACTGAGGATGAGGACTTTGATTTAGATAATTATGAAATTGATGATTACGATTCCCTCATCACAATAGACACTGCATCAATTTCGGTAATCTCTATTGAACTTATTTTTGAAAATGGGACCAACTTAGATCTTCCACTTAACAGATCAAACGCAAAGCTTGATTGGTTTGTTTTCTCACTACTTTTTATGTCTTCTAAAAAATCATTGCAAGATTTTAATAGGCTAGATTACATCATTAGCGAGTTTATGAAAGAGCATTTTGATATTGACGTATAAGCTTTTATAAAATTTGCCGTAGAAATGAAGGGCTCTTCATTTTGCTAGATTGTCTAGCCGAATCCGAAATCAAGCAGCGTGTAGTGCTTATAAATACTCCATATATTTTCGTGGCGAAAATGCCATGAAAATATAATCTAATGTGTAAAAGATTATGTATACAGCTAAGTCTTTGAATTTTGGAAGGTTCTTTCTTAGCCATTTTCGGTTGCTCTAATCAAACATAAGAAAACATACTGTAGCTCTGTATTTATTACATTTCATGGAGAACGTATGTCACAAGCTAGGGTTTTAAATCCACAAGAACTGCGTAGAGTTTTAGACCATGTTGCTACACGTAGGCACAGCGCACGCAATCGCGTCATGCTGCTGCTTACACATTACGCCGGTATGCGAGTAGGTGAAGTTGCTGCCCTACGCATAAACGACGTTTTAAATAGCGACAGTACAATTAAAGATGAAGTACGTTTAATGCCAGAGCAAACTAAAGGAAATCATGCTCGCACTGTTTATCTAAATGAACGTATGCGCAAAGAGATTGGCCAGTACGTGCGTGTAATGCGCATTAAAGATGCCAGTAAACCTTTGTTTTATACACAGAAGCAGGCTGGGTTCTCGGCTAACTCGCTCGCTCAGTACTTTTTTTATCTCTATCGCGCCTGTTTACTAGATGGCGCTAGCAGTCATAGTGGCAGACGCAGCTTCTTAACAGGGCTAGCAAATAAAGGTACAGCTATTCATATATTGAAGAGCCTGGCTGGACATAGGAACATCAGCACTACTGCAAGCTATCTGTATTCAAGCCCAACCCAACTTAAAGCGGCAGTTGAGCTTGTTTAGCTACAACTTTAATCGAGCATTTTTTACTCGACCATATACTTCCCCCCAATCAAAGCTTGGGAGTTCTATTGGACTTGAATTTGGATAACTTCCCCTTGCAGCATGCTCGACGATATTTTTCGCCTTTTTTAGAGCGCGGCTAGTCAGAATGGCTGTCTTTGTTCTTTGATCAGCAGTTTTGACTGTTAATTTTTTAACTGTTGCATCTAGCCCATCCAAATTCTTTGGACTTACTTTAGCAATTACACCCAATCTCCACAATTCTAATTCTGGGTCTTTTGCTTTATTCCACAAAATGTTTACTGACATTAAAAGAGGATCTTTTCGCAATCGTTTGGCATCCAATGGTCTTGCTGATTTTTTTGCCTTTACTGGAATTGCTACTTTGCTTTGATCAATCAATTTTGAGATTTGCGAGAGAATAGTTCGCTTGTTAATGCCAAGGGGGACTGCAAGAATTAGCGCGGGGCCCTTTCCCTCTTCCGGCCTTATCTTTTCAAAATGATGATCCAGCGCCCGATGAAAGTTAGGATCAATATCTTCATCCTTCACAACATTGGCAATTAACCTTGCTCTTGGTTTTGCAAACTCTGTGCCATAAATATAAATTCCTTTAGTTAGCCACCACTCATCAAACCGAATTGTAGAAACGTCACCAAATTCATCATAGGTTTTGAGTACTTGCTCAAAGTCTTTAGGTAGCACCTTTTTATCCTGACGAGTTAAGCCCTCATTCCTCTCCTTCCTTGCAAGCTCATAGCTAGGGCTAATACGTAAAAATTCCAGCATCAACATTAGATAAGGCTTTATTCCTGTACTAGACCACTCTTTCATATTGCGATTTGTAGGTCTATTAGAGAGTATTTGTGTCTTTTTCATAGAAATATATTAACACTTAAGAATAGGTGTAAACAGTCAAATCACAAAAAGTGCTAATACCTATAAAGTTCAATCATGGCAAGTGAGAACAAATAAACAACTCGCAAGTCATATTTTCTTAACTTAATGAAAGGCATCAAATCATGAACACACTTATGAATGCAGTAGAAGTAACAGCAACTAGCAATGTCGTTTTAAACGACAAATCTGTACAAACCAACGATAAGTTCAATGTGGTGGTTAATGCCACTAAATTGCTTGCCACAATAGAATCCAAGCGCATTACATGGGAACAAGGCGCTTATAGAACTAGTAATTTAGAACTTTATGGCGTTTTGGCTGACTGCCTCATGTTTGCAGGCGAATTGCCTGTTGCAGAGTCTAAGCAACGAAGTGCTGCTTTAGAAGGCTTTTTTAAAGCACGTGGCTATAAGTATAAAAAAGACTCGCACATCATCGCTCGCATTGTGCGTGCGGTATTTGGCAACATTGATCGCCGTCGTATTAGCACCTATGTGCTGGTGCTGCGTCAGGCTCAAAAAGCTAAAGTGGAGACAACTCAATTAGCGCAATGGATTGAAGATGGCGGTGGCATTCAAGAAATTAAACTGGCTCGTAGCGCTACATTTGTCAGCCCTACCGCTAAAGCATCTATCGCCAAAACTGACTTTGAAAACTTGCCAGTATTGGCCATTGCTAGGTCTGAGCAGCTTAGTCAGCTAGCTGATGCGGGATATGTTGGAGAAGATTGTGTGCTAATTGCGGAGCAACTAGCTGATGGCAGTTTTGCAATTCGCGCACTGGTTCGCAAAGACGGCGCAGTCAATGCAGCATTCACAGCCCTATACGGCGACATTAAGTCACAACAAGTGGCTGCCAAGAAGGAACATGTAGCAGCCAATGATGCTGATGGCGCAGTTGCAAAATCAGCGTAACAACAAACATGGGGTGTTATGAGCACCCCATGTGCACACAACACCAACGAAAGGAAAACACCATGTTAAACAGAAAGGATTTTAAATATGAGCCCAAAACAATTAATGACATCATCTGGGGAAATACTGAGAGTCGTTTGCGAATCGAAGATATTGTCAGTGGTGCCGAAGCATTACCTTACTGCGGCAAATCAGCCATTCTTCTTTACGGAGTCTTTGGCACCGGCAAAACCACACTCGCAAAGATGTTACCTAACGCAATTGAAAAAGGTAGAAGCGGTGAAGGCTTAGGTTTTGAAGCTGAATTTATTGGTTGTCAGCAAGGATTCAATGGTCCACAGGTAATGACGCTTATTGAAAAGATACTCAGTAAAACATCATTCAATGCCAGCGGACTTCATTACTTCATCCTAGATGAAGTTGATAACTTATCTAGGCTAGCTCAGCAAAGCCTAAAGTCTGCACTCAATACTGACAGGGGCATATTCATTCTCACAACAAACAATATCTCGGAGCTTGATAAAGGCTTAAAAGATAGATGCGTTTTGGTTGAAATGAATGCCGCGCCAGTTAGCTCCTACCTATCATTAGCCAAGAGCTTAATAAGTGATATGGGTGTTGTGATGAGCGACATCGACTTATTGCCCACAATCTCTTCTGCTAACGGCTCATTGCGAAATCTAATACACAACGTGGAGAGGCTTGCTAGACGTAAACAACTACCGCCACCAAATGTAATTTACTAAGACATCACTATGCTGATATCTCCCTAGCCCGCTTATTAGTGGGCTTTTTTATTTGTCGTTTTAAACGACATTACAAGTATCAGGCTAATTGCTCAGCCGCCATAGTAGGAGTCAGCTTTGAATAATGTCGCTCAATCATGGCCGAGCTATTGCCCATTTGTTTTGCCAGCGTATGAATATCAGTCTTATTCTCTAGTAGCTCCAAAGTCGCATACGTGTGGCGCAATGAATATAAAGTACGCATTTGCCCATCTTGACTCATTGCCAACCCACTATCTCTCATAAGCTTCTTGAATGTGCCATCTATGCGCAAAGGTTGATGCCCATCTGCCATAACAAAAATCCTTTGTGGTGCACGGGTTTCAAATAGTCTATCGAATGGAATGTCATAAACAGCTTTTTGGCGACTATGTAATCTCTTGAGAACATCAACAGCTCTATGCTTGGCTATGAGCCAGCGCCCGCCAGTTTTGCCATCCACCCATATACGTAGATATTTCTTGCCATCATTGGTATGCCATTCAATATTGTTCCAACAAATATTGAGCGCCTCAGTACCATGCCGCATACCAGTTAACAATAGTATCTCTACATAATCTCGAACTAATGGGCGAATCTCACGCTCTACCTCTAAACGGCCTTCCTTAGCCCACTTCTCCATATAGTCAAATAACTTGGTAATCTCTTCTCGACTAAAGGCAGGGCGGGTTTTGCCTTTATGTCCACGAGTCGTTAGTTTAGGAATAGCCACTCGCTCGCTTATCCAACCTTTATTCACTGCTGTCTGCTGTAGCTTTGCCCAAGCACTGGCAAAGTTCATTAAGGTGCTGGATTTGGGTACTAATCGCATTTGCCTATTACGCCAAATCTCAAACTCGTGAACATCTGTGTAGGTTATTTCCTCTAGCCGCTTATCCATGAAATAAGGTAGAAAGTATTTCTCAATACAAGTGATGTAGCTGAGATAAACACTCTTTCCTATACCTTCACCCAAGTCACGCCGCATTTCATAAAGCGTGGCGTGCGCTATTTCTGCGAATGTGGGTGCTTTTTGCGCAAGCCCTAAACGCTGGCGAAATCTGGCTTCATCGTATAAGTCGCAGGCAACTCTGACAGCATGTTCAATTGATGCTTGCTTGGTTGAGACTCTGTCCCATGTGTTGTCATGTCGTTTAAAACGACATTGCCAGAGAGGGCTATTTGGTCTACGAAAGAGTACTACGTCGCCGTCACGCAAATAAAGTTCTGTAGGCTCTGCGTATTTGAGTTGGCTTAAGACTGAGGATTGGGATTTATGCTGAGGTGAGGGGATTACTTCTAGATTTGTAAGTTTAGTGACTGCGTCTTTAGACATGGACTTGCTGTAAAGATTTTGAACTCATACAGCAAGTTTATTTTCAATAGTATGTATGGGCAACTAATGATTAAAACGTTAATTTAAAAACCCTTTAGCTAGTTGAGAATAAAGCCTTAAATTCAGTAATTTCGTCAGAATAGTCAACAACCAAGGTTTCCATCTTTTCTTTCATCGAGTCAATTTCAAATCGAATTGAATCTACGCCTTTAATAATCTCTTCTTGCTCTTGAAGTGATTTAGGTAAAGGGATTTTTAAAGATGAAATTTTTTCAACAGACAAAGAAACATTGGCAGCTCCAACCATCATCGGAACTAATATATCGTCTTTAAAGATAGAGAGAATGTAGTGTACGTACCTAGTTGAAACAATAGACGTATCTTTTGGAGTCAATACCGAAACTATAGTTGCGGCTGAAAATGGCCCGCTAACATAATGTATCCATTTAATGCTAGCGTGTCCGTGTCCAGTAGATGAGACTAAAGGTATACATATTGCTGGGCCGTTGAAATCTGCTTTATTACATGACTTCCACTTCTCTCCAGTTGTAATGAGCGGGAGATTCCCTGCTAGGGTTTTACTTGCCGAACTTTTACCCTTTGTAATATTAAAAAGTTCACCCAAAGACACAAAAGGAAATTGACTGTCTAAATTTTGGCTTCTTAAATAAACTCTTGGGACCAAACACAATTCATCATCTTCGATTAACTCTCGTGAGACCCAAGAATGTTTTCTAGGAACAGGAATGTAAGAGTCAGTCTTTGCTATTTTCCATGCGGCAAGAATTTCGGGAATATCATCGCTCTCAATTGGCTCCCGCAAACTATTTGGGGTATATCCATCATCATCTATATGTGCCATCCATATTTTCTTAGTACTTCCCCCTTTCTTGAAAATTACCATAAATGTTGCGACGCTCGCATAGGGCTTGAATGAGGCGTGTGGCAACCCAATAATTGCTTCAATAGTATTGTTTGATAGAAGCTGTCTTCTCATCTCTAAATGAGACTGTGATGGTCCGCGAAGCACGCCCTCTGGAATTATTATTCCGCACCTACCACCATTTTTAATGCTATTAAGGATATATTTTAGAAAGAGAACCTCCGTTGCCGTAGTTGATCCAACTTTTACATCATCAACTATGCGGTCTTTATCAACACTGCCACTAAAAGGAGGGTTTGCTAAAACAACGTCATACCCATCTAAAGGGAGCCCGAGTTCTGATTTCTCAGTCTTATCTATTGAGGTTGTTAAGGCATTGCGCTTTAGTATGTGAACGTTTGGCAAACCTCTTAATGTCAAATTCATTGTCGCCAATCTGACCATCTTTGGATCAACATCATTACCAAAAAATGTATTTGTTGCGAGCAGAGAATTTTGGGAAGAATTTAATTTATCGCCCCATCCCCGTCTAACCAACTTACCATCTAACTCCACATCTTCTATGGCATTCGAAGATGAATTGGCTAAGCGAATATGGTTATAGGCCGAAACCAAAAATCCGGCAGTACCTGCCGCAGGGTCATAAATGGTCTCACCAACCATTGGGTCAACCATCTCCACTAGGGCCCTAATAAGATGCCTTGGGGTTCTAAATTGGCCTAACTCGCCAGCTTGTTTAATTTGCTTAAGAACGTATTCGAATAAATCGCCTTTTGTATCAGAATCGGCTTGATCAAGTCTTAAGTTATCAATCAATCCAATAATCTGAGTTAAGACTGTTGGCTCATCAATACCTAGACGAGCGCCATCCATAAAATTCATTGCTGATTTATCTGCGACGGATGTGTAGAAAGAAAATACCTCATCCCTAACAAATCTAACCAATGTCTCGCCGGTCATCCCTTTAGCCCAAACACTCCATCTTAGATGCTCAGCTGGGATTGATAAAGATTTCTTGTCTGGAGAGTTAAGAGGATTGACAACATTCCATTTTCCAGCAAACATACTTACATATTCTTGCTTTTTCGCTTTTGCCCTCAATTGATTATCGTAGTCAAGGCCTTCAATTAAATAAAAGAAAAAGAAAAACGATAATTGCTCAGCGTTACTCATTGGGTCGGGATACCCTCCGCCAAATAAATAATTACGTATCTGATCAATACCTTTTCGTAACTCGGGCGTTAACGCCATAAAAATTCCTAATTAATTAATGCTTGATTATCAGCATGCGCTGTATCAATATTGTCAAAAAGAGTCCTATTAAAGCTGCCAATCATAGCGTCAAGACCCTCTTTGCTTCCAAATGTTTGAATTGCTCGCTGAATCCCACCAATAGATGAAAAGGGAGGATTTACAAAAAGATACTCATCCCACTCCGCGATTGTTTCTACATTAGCCTTAATTTGCTCGGCCATCATCTTAAGCAGCCTAAGCTGATCACTATTAAATTTATTAACACTAATCCACGCTTCAAACTTTAGTCCGAGTTTATTAGCCCTAACTTGCTGTTCTGATGTAAAGATATAGTTACCTTGATCATCCAAAGTAACCCACTCCCTACTAGACGGATCAATATAATCATTCACGTCTAATACAAGCAACTTTCTAGATTGTCCTTGAGGCTTAACGGGAGGTTTGCTAATAACCACGTAACCACCTTCAATCACGCCTTCATCATCTTTGTGATAGTCAGTAACGCCCACAAAGTCAAAGATAGTAAAAATCGATTTGTGAATATGGTCCGCCTTGCGTGTACCGCGGCCTCTCATCTGCTGGTAAAGAATGGCACTCTTAGTAAATCTTGCCATCACTAGGTTTACCACTTCGGGACAATCAAACCCTGTATCCAGCATATTTACGCTGACAAGAATTTGCGGGAACTCCTCATCTTTAAATCTTTTAATTTTTGTATAGCTATCTACTGTATCTTCTGCGCCAGAATCGGACACCACAAAGTCGGCAAATCTCACATTAGGAGAGGGCTTCTTATCAGCAAATTCTTGATCAAACATTTGAGCGAGAGTTTCAGCATGCCTCTTATTAACAGCAAAAACAATCGTCTTGCCTACCAATGGGAATCTTTTTACGCCATCCTTTGAAGTAAAGCCCTCTTCAAGCACTTTTCTAAATTCACGAACCATTGAACGATTACGTTCTGGAATCGTAAACTTTCTTTCAAGGGCACTAGGATCAACAATAATTTCTTTTTGGCCCTCAAATAGTTCTTCGAAAGTTGCTCTAGTTTCGTCATCCATAGCAGACCAATCAAGTTCTTCACGCTTAACTGGAAATCCTTCTTCGCTTGCCGTTTTAATCGTTTTAGCTTTATAGATGTGATAGGGGACTAAGTAACCCTCATCAATAGCCTGCTTCATTTGGTACTTATATGTTGGCTCTTTTACTTCAAAAAATCGAAGGGTATCTTTTACAAATTTATCATCATCGTTTTCAACATCATCTCCAGCAACACAAGGTGTAGCAGTCAAGCCAATTTGAATTCCGTCAAAGTGTTTAAGTACGCCACTCCATTGTCCGTAGATAGATCTATGACACTCATCGCTAATAACTAAATCAAAGTATCCTGAAGAAAATTTATGGTATTCATTAATCATTGTTTGAAGAGTTGAAATAGTGATTACCTTTTGATCCTCTATTACACGTCCAGCCCGTAAAACATAAGCGGGATAATCTCTCAATACTTCAGCAAAAACATCTTCAGTCTGTTTTGCCAAAGTAATGCGATCAACTAAAAATAAAACTCGGGTTACTTGATTCGACTGAAGCAGCCTTTTAATTAATGCTCCAGCAGTTCTAGTCTTGCCAGTACCCGTCGCCATTTCAATCAACATTTTTCTACGGCCCAAGGATATTTCCTTACAAACAGCATCTATACACTCATGTTGATAGTCACGACTAGCAATTTTTGTATCGATTGGGATGGTTAAAGGGTCAACCTTCAAAGATTTTGCGGCGGCCTGTCTCTCAAGATCGGGTTGACTGAAAAATGTCTTCACTACCCTAGGGTGCGCTTCATGCTTCCAATCCCAAAACCGGATTTCTTCTCCATTAGTTAAGAATATTAATGGGATATTTAATGCTTCGGCATAAGCAAGCGCCTGCTCAGCCGCTTGGGCGGGATTAATAGATGCCTTCTTTGCCTCTATAACTGCTAGCGGCCTACCATGTCTATCGTTCAATACATAATCGGCCCTCATACTGCCATCAATTGGATGCTCAAATCTAACGCTAATTCCGTCAGCAATATTCCAGCCAACATCTTTTAATAAGGCATCTATCTTTACTCTAGCGAATGCTTCATTGGTCATATTTTTTTGACCACCATAAGTGGCGTCTAATAAATTATATTTTTAACAATTAGTCCCATTTTGACACTTTTTCAATATGTGTCGTTTAAAACGACATTTGTATATTCTGACCTGCTTATGAAAGACATGCTATCTTGACAGAATATTGCTTAAAAAATATTTAACAATGAGAACAATGCTTAAAACAATAGTCTTTTTAATGCCATTTATGTTTGCCGACTTCAGCTGGGCGCAAGCGATTTACGATGCCAACGGAGCATACAAAGGCTACTCACAAACCAGTCCAAGTGGCGTCACAAATATCTATAACGCTCAAGGTCAAAATACTCAGTCGTTTCAAACAGATAATGGGCAGACTAATTTTTATAGTCCACAAGGCGCTTATCAAGGAACCAGTACGGCGCCAATTCAAGTTCAACCAAATACAACCATTAACGCACCTCGACAAGCACCTCAAGCACCAAGCGTTAAAGGGTGGTAATCAATGACAACCTACAAACAACCAAAGCTAGCCGGACATAAGATCTTATACAAAGGTCGACGCTTCATCGCTTTTGAAATAAACAAGCAATTTCCTTTTGAATCATTGGAAGATAGGTTCCATTTTGCTATCTTTGATGGCCTATACGACGCCACTTTAGCTGTTGGTGTTATTAATCCAAATGGAACCTATCAAGGTGAATTAGCGTTTTCAATAGTTGAAATAACAATCCCCCCCTGTAAAACCATAAGAGATTTTTTGGATATTGCCATTAAGGAGCAGGAGGCCTACTTTAAAACTTGTGGTGGTTAAGATTTAGTTGTAAGATTTAAGTACATCAAGAGATGGCTTAGTCGCCACAGCAACCTGCTAACGCAGTAAGGTGCTAAAAAGATGAGGCTCCTAGTGAGCAATCAACAGCGACTAGCCCGCCTATTGGTGGGTTTTTTATTGGGCGGATTTTTCCAAATTGCCATGCCCTGACATCTGTCGAAATGGCTAAAGAGGAGAATCACATGAATGAACTTATTCCATTATTGATAGCTGTTGTATTACTTGTTTACTACAACCCAATCAGCATCAAGCCACTCTATAAAAGCACTCCAGTAAATATTAACGAGTTAACAGAATGGAGATGCCGATTAGGAATCACTGAGATTGTGGCGGCTGACTTATTAGGTATAAGCCTAAAAGACTACGAAAAATTAGAGAATCGTAAAAATCCAATAGATAAAATTACTCAATTAGCGTGTTTGGCTTGTGAGCTTGCCTATATTGCCGCAGACCAATATGTGAAGGCTAATCCATCAACATTAAATAATATTGGCCATAAAAATTATGTTGAACATCATGGAAGACGGCATATAAGAGACGGCATTATCAACGGAAGAAATCCCATTAAAAGGGAGTTATCAATACTTCTCGCGCCTAAGTCCCTCATCCACTGTGAGGGCAAGAGATCATGAAAAAGAATGAATTTGCGTTTTACCGAAAAAGAATTCGTCAAACCCAAGAGAAGATTGCTGAAGTTCTCAATATCCCTCTAGATATCTATATCGAAATTGAGGATAACAAACGAGAGCCTTCTCAGCGGGTTAGAGAGGCTTTTGGTTCTCTATTGGCCAGGTTTCCAGGAAGTACAGACTTATCAAGGCCTAAGATTACGGCGATTGATGAATATAAAGTTCAATACCAATCTAAAACTGGAAAACTACCCGTTGGTAAGCATTGGATTCCGTTCAATATTTTAGGATGTAAAAAGGTATTGATTGATTTCAGTCCATACGATGATGAGCTGAATAAAGGAATGATTAAAACGGAGAAGGAGATGTGGGATTGGATAAATGCTCATGACATATCACCCGTAATTACTCCCGAATATTTCAATCACCTTACCACTCTAAATAATCGTGAACTACAGGAAGAAGTTGATTTTTGGGATAGATTCTATACGGCCAGACATTATGGAAAATACCTGTCAAGAACAACCCCAAAAGAACTTGAGGAGCAAATCGCCAAAAAGAAAGAGCGGACTAGAGAGTATTGGATAGATAAGGCTAATCGGGTTTTAATCAAAGCTCTACTTGGACTTATTGCTTTATGGGGAGTCGCCCACCTAATAGTTTTTTTAGACAAATGAAAAATTTGGGCATAGGTTAATTAATTTTGTCGTTTTAAACGACATTGCGAGTAACCACCCTAGATGATTGGTACGGTTCAGCAGAGTTAAATCAAATCAACTAGCGGTAGGCAAAGTCCGAAAGCGTCGAATACTGTAGGTATCAGTAAACACTAAGACTAAAAACGAAAAATGACTGCTTAGGCAGTCATTTTGAAGTTCTTGGTGGCCCGGGGCGGAATCGAACCACCGACACAAGGATTTTCAATCCTCTGCTCTACCGACTGAGCTACCAGGCCAAGACTTGGAATTATAAATGAAACTGTAAGTAAGCTCTCTAAATGTGGGTAACTGGGCTTACTCTGCTGGATTTTCTTATAAACCGCCACTTACTGGGCTCATATAGCAGAGTTGTAAAAATTAATAGTAATCTTCGCCTTTTCGACAGTCTTAGCCCAGTGACCTTGCTCGGATTTAATAAAGGCGCAAAGCGCAGATCCAGTAAACGCGGATAGTATCGCCAATATTAGACCCAATGTTAGCGGGCACAATTACTTCAAACGTGCATTGATTCCCTGCCTACAATCTAGTTATTGGTCGCCATCGTTTTGGTCCGAGCCGCGTGCAGTTTTCTATAGCTGTCGATTAAGCGGTGGTGCCTATCAAGCCCCTCCAGTTTTATGCTAGTTGGAGTTAATCCATAGAATCGCACGCTACCATCCACTGATCCTATTACGGCATCCATCCGCTCATCGCCAAACATCCGACGCAGATTAACTATGTAGTCGTCGAGCTCTAAGTCGTCATCCAGCTCAATCTCCAGAACCGCACTTAAGGCCTGATAAAACAATCTGCGCTCGACTGTATTGTCGTTATATTGAAGGAAGGCACCCACCAGCTCATTGGTCTCATCCAATTTCTTTAAGGCAAGCTGAATCAGCAGCTTCAATTCAAGAACGGTTAACTGACCCCAAGGCGTATTCTCATCAAACTCGATGCCGATCAATGTAGCGATGTCGCCATATTCATCTAGCTCGTTATTTTCTAGGCGCTCAAGCAACGCACCTAGGCTTGCATTATCTAGGGTGGCTAGATTCAAAATATCCGCGCGGAACAACAAGGCCTTATTGGTGTTATCCCAAATCAGATCTTCTATCGGATAAACCTCAGAATAGCCAGGCACCAAGATTCGGCATGCGATTGCACCTAGCTGGTCATACACTGCTACATAAGATTCTTTACCCATAGACTCCAGAATGCCGAATAAAGTTGCCGCCTCTTGTGCATTGGAGTTTTCTCCCTGGCCCGAGAAATCCCACTCAACAAAATCGTAATCTGATTTTTCGCTAAAAAAGCGCCACGACACAATGCCGCTGGAATCAATGAAATGCTCAACAAAGTTATTGGGCTCAGTCACCGCTTCACTTGCGAAAGTAGGCGGGGGCAAATCATTCAGACCCTCTAAGCTACGTCCCTGTAGTAGCTCTGTCAAACTACGCTCCAGCGCCACCTCTAGGCTGGGGTGTGCACCAAAGGAAGCAAAAACACCGCCTGTTCTTGGATTCATCAAGGTAACGCACATTACAGGATAGGCACCGCCCAGCGAAGCATCCTTCACCAATACCGGAAAGCCCTGCTCTTCTAGTCCTTGAATACCTTCCACAATGTCAGGGTATTTCGCGAGCACTTCCTGCGGTACATCCGGCAAAGCAATTTCACCTTCTAGAATTTCACGCTTGACTGCTCGCTCAAAAATCTCCGACAGGCATTGCACTTGTGCTTCGACCAAGGTATTGCCAGCGCTCATGCCATTGCTGACGTAAAGGTTTTCGATGAGGTTGGACGGGAAATAAACGAGCTCGCCATCCGACTGACGCACATACGGCAATGAACAAATACCACGCTGTGCATTACCCGAATTGGTATCAATCAAATGTGAGCCACGCAATTCGCCATCGGGATTAAAAATATTGAGGCAGTACTCATCCAGAATTTCTGTGGGTAGCGCATCTTTACTGCCCGGCTTGAACCAGCGCTCATTCGGGTAATGCACAAATGCTCCATTGGCGATGTCCTCACCCCAGAACACGCCGGCATAGAAATGGTTGTTACTAAGTCGCTCGATGTACTCGCCCAAGGCCGATGCCAATGCACTTTCCTTGGTCGATCCCTTCCCATTGGTAAAACACATCGGCGAGTGCGCATCGCGGACGTGTAAGGACCACACGTTAGGAATGATGTTGCGCCATGAAGCGATTTCAATCTTAATTCCTAGGTTCGCCAATACACCAGACATATTGGCAATGGTTTGCTCCAGCGGGAGATCTTTGCCCGCAATATAAGTAGTAGCGTCAGATGCCGACTTCAAGATCAACAAGGTCTGCGCATCTGCATCTAGGTTCTTTACTTCTTCAATGACAAACTCTGGTCCAGCTTGAACCACTTTTTTAACCGTACAACGCTCTATGGAGCGCAAAATCCCTTGGCGGTCATTGGCGGAAATTTCTTCAGGCAACTCAACTTGAATCTTGAAAATCTGCTGATAACGATTTCCTGGATCAACAATATTATTCTGTGAGAGGCGAATATTTTCAGTGGAAATATTGCGTGTATCGCAGTACAACTTTACAAAATAAGCCGCACATAAGGCTGATGAAGCCAGAAAGTAATCAAATGGGCCTGGAGCCGAGCCATCGCCCTTATATCGAATAGGCTGGTCAGCAATCACCGTGAAGTCGTCGAACTTGGCCTCAAGACGCAGCTTATTGAGAAAGTTAACCTTAATTTCCATGGGAATAATTCCGAAATGATGTGGCCGCTATTATCCGTCGCAACGCCGATGCCGTGTTCTGCATCAACGCCTTCAACAAACGCTCACGCAAATAATCAATTGCCGGTCACTTATGCCAAATTATTTGCTAATGGTCTTAGTGCTCAGTCTTATTACGTGAAGTATCAATTCCCAGCGCCTTTAGCTTGCGATAAAGATGCGTGCGCTCTAAGCCGGTGTATTCAGAAATCTTGGTCATGCTACCGCCCATAATAATCATTTGATGCTCAAAGTAAGCCTTTTCAAATAAGTCTCTAGCCTCACGTAAAGGCAAATCAAAATAGGTCTTCGCAATTCCGCTAATGTACTCATCTTGATCTTGAAATGATGCTTGCTCGGTAGAGGGGAGTTTGGCACCAGAGCCTGTCGTGGCAATTATCTGGGGCCCTTTTTCTTCAGCAGGCTCTACATATTTAGGCGAGCTCTCTAGCGCTTTATTTACTGTTTTCAGTAACTTCTGAAGAGCAATCGGCTTTTCTAAGAAGTTCATGGCGCCAATTCGGGTAGCTTCTACAGCAGTATCAATGGTGGCATGACCAGACATCATGACAACTGGCATTGTTAGTTGCCCAGTTTTGGACCACTCTTTCAATAAAGTAATGCCATCAGTATCGGGCATCCAAATATCCAGTAGAACCAGGTCTGGGCGCATCTGTTCGCGAATGGTGCGTGCTTGAATGGCACTTTCTGCCGCATATACGGTATGACCTTCATCCGTCAGAATCTCATTAAGAAGCTCACGAATTCCCATCTCATCATCAACCACCAAAATACTAGCCATACTTAAACCACCTCATTAGCGAGATTCATAAATAAAATTGATACTCGTGCTCCAACTACTTTTTCTCCCTGCATGCGATTCCGTATTTCAATTTTGGCCCCGTGATCATCAATGATTTTTTTCACAACCGCTAAACCCAAACCGGTGCCCTTACTCTTTGTTGTGACATATGGTTCAAATGCTCTTGCCAATATCTTAGCTGGAAATCCAGATCCACTATCACTTATTGTGAGTCGCACTGCATTTTGTGCCATCCCGTTAAGCTCTTCGTAAGGAACCAGCTCTGTTTTCACTTCCACTGATGCGCTCTGATTCTCGCTCTCCAATGTTGCATCTTGTGCATTTTGTAAAAGGTTGTGTATGACCTGTCTTAGCTGAGTTGAGTCTCCCAATATATTGGGGCAACATTGATCTAATGTAGTTTGAATTGGGCTACCTTCATATAAACCCAATATCTCTGTAATCAAGGCATTAATAGAGACTGATTTTAATTGTGGCGTAGGCGTTTTTGCAAAGTCTCTAAAGTCGTTTACCATTTCTTTCATGGCTTGGACCTGGCCAATAATGGTTTCAGTACTCCGGTTCAGCATTTCCTCTTGCTCTGGGCTAAGCTTGCCGGCTAGCTTATGCTGCAACCTCTCCGCTGAAAGCTGTATGGGAGTCAAGGGGTTTTTAATTTCATGGGCAAGCCGTCTAGCTACCTCACTCCATGCAATTGATCGCTGGGCACTCACTACATCAGTAATATCGTCAAACACCACCATGCGCAGATCTGGAGTTAACCTGGTCCCGCGAACAAATAGGGTGACGCCAAGTTCATTTTCAAATTCGTTAGTAGCGTGCAACTGAATTTGCTTTTGCCATATGGGGGCAGAAGAATGGGCCCCTGACTGGGCACCCTCCTCTACTACTGCCAGCTTCATCGTAGCGAAGCCCTCTTTAATAGCCTGCTCAAATTCAATCAGCGCTGGATCATCGCCCAACGGACGGCCATCAAGCCTTATCAAATCTTTACCAAAGATTCGGTCCGCTCCAGCATTACTCGAAACCACATTGAACTGCTTGTCAAAAATACAAACGCCAGCAGTAAGGCTGCCGAGGACCGTTTCCAAGAATGCCTTGGATTCTTGTAAAGAAGTACGGGTGTCTGCCAATTGTCTAGTCATCACATTAAACTGGCGCGTTAGCATGCCCAGCTCATCCCCGGTATCCAGCTCTGGCTTGGGGGACAAGTCACCCTGCGCGACTGCTTGAGTTCCCTTGAGCAGCATTAGCAAAGGCCTAGCCAATTGTCGACCGAGGATCAGCGCCAGAGTAACCGCAACGAATAGAGCAAAAAATAATGTCAGTGTTAATGTACCCACAAACATCTTACGCAAGCCCATTCGACCTAAAGACTTCTCCTGATAATCGCTGTAGGCAGCCTGGACTGCCAGAGTGTTTTTAGTAATGTCCTCCGGCACTGCTTTCACTAGCTGTAAGTACCAAAGTTCTTTTTGATTCTGGATACTAAAACCGAATCCGCGCCCACCTGGAGGGCTCTCCTTGATGAGCGGAATAACCGCACGCAATCGGTACGCCTGCGGGCCACCGGAATTTTGTGGCTCATCAATAAAACCAGCGCCCTTTAGGGCGGACGCTTGTTTCATCAGCTCTATACCAGGGGATGCTGATGGCTTTTGGATTTCACTAGATGATGCGGTTGCAATGAGCCCTTGCTGAGCATTAAAGATGGAAATTTCTTGTATGCCAAACTGGTCCCTTAAGCGCGAAAGCAATAAGGTGAGTTCTGCAGGGCTTGCATGATTGGGCATACTTTGGATTTGATTGGCAATAATCCTGCCCTCTTCTTGTAGCTCCTGGAGAGAGGTGCTAAGAGTAACGCGCCCGAGCTCTAGCCCCGCCTCAAGGGCAGACTCCACTTTGACATCAAACCAAGTTTCAATACTTCTTGAGACGAATTGCAAAGAAACGCCGTACAAAATTAAACCCGGCACTACGCCAACCAAGGCAAAAATCATGGCCAATTTAGCGATCAAGCGGGTGCCGAATCGCCCCTTATGCCAGCGTATGGCAATCACAATAACTAATATGAGGATTACGGTGATTAGACAAATGCCAACGACTACATTGGCCGCATAAAGCCAAATAAAATAGTTATCAAAAAATTCCGTGTTGGAAGATGCGATAGATAATAAAACCAACAGCAACAAAGCAAATGTGCCAATTGCCGCCATTGCTATCGGCAGAGCGCGCCTCTTCCAAACATCTTTTTGAAAAAAACGCGCGCGGAGTGCAGCACTTGGGCTCTTCATCGTTTAATTAGATTCGGGCCGTTGGGAAGAAAGGGGAAATGCAGCCAATCGCTAGAAACATTCCAATCTCTATTATTTAAGGCGTTTACCTGAAATGGTTTTGGTAGCTTGCTTAGGTCAAGAGTCATTCTGAGTGCAGCAGAATAAGATTTCCCTGGATCAATTTGATTATTGTCAATTACTCGCCAACCACCAATGCTCCCTACTGCTTGCAAGGCCTCAGAAATAGTTCTTGCAGAAAAGGAAAATCCCTCAGAGGAAATGCGATATTGCTGGGTTAAAGGCTGGTAAGAAAGACGTGTTTGACGTTGAGCAGCCGCGGGTTTTTCTTCAAACCAATACCAACGTGAACGCGTCAGCTCAAATTCAGTCTGAAAGTAAAGCACGACCCCTTTTTGAACGGCCTCTTCTAGGCCCGGGGTAAGCTCAATCTGAAATGCGGCATTTAATAGCCAATCGTTCTCTGCCCGCTCCAATTCAACGGATTTAATTTTGATTCCTTCGGCATTTGCAAGGCCCGAAAATATTCCGAGTAGCAGCAAACAAGCGAGGAAGAATTGCTTAATGCGTTGGCTCATGGCCCATTTTCTTAAACAAGGCATAGTAAAAACCGTCATTTGTCTCGGTCGGCAAAATCTGCCCGGGAGCAACTAATCGTAACGCATTGCTATGCTCTGCTGCAAACCAAATTGCCTGCTCCTCACCCTCCTCTGGAAATACAGAACAAGTCACATATAAAAGCAAGCCTTCTGGATTTAGCATCTTCCAGGCTTGCGTCAAGATGGCACGCTGCCTTACCTGCAAAGCTAATATATCTGTTTCCCGACGCAAAAATGGAATATCTGGGTGCCGAGTCACGATTCCCGAGGCGGAGCAGGGCGCATCGAGCAAAATTTTGTCAAATAGCTTTCCATCCCACCAGGTTGCTTTTGATGCATCACCTCTGACCACATTTACCAAACCAGAATGCAGGCGCAGACGATCCAAGTTGCCGCCAATTTTACCCAGACGCTCCCCATCCAACTCTAAGGCGACCATCTCGCAATCTGCTAATTCCAATAGATGGGCAGTCTTTCCACCCGGTGCTGCGCAAGCATCAAGTACAAGCTCACCAGGTTGCGGATCCAGTAAAACTGCAGCCAATTGGGCGCCCGTATCTTGAACAGACACTGCTCCACTATAAAAACCAGGTAGCTCCGAAACGGGCACTGGGGTACTTAATAACAAAGCTGAATTTAGTTTGATACCGGCAAGCTCTTCAATGGCTTGAGAAGCAATGCCTTCCTGACTTAGTATCGATTGGTATTGTTCACGCGTGTATTGCCGAGCGTTTACTCGAAGGATGAATGGTGCGCGCTGGGCTTGCAAAATTAACATGTCCCGCCACGCCTTTGGATAATTTCTTTTTAAGCTGGCGCGCCACCATGGAGGAAAGAACATGGGTATAGGATCGGGTGGATAACGCTTCACGTCTTCTGGTGGTTGCACCGTAAGACTCACTTTACGCAATACCGCATTCACCATCCCCTTGGCATACATAGTCTGGTCATATTCATCGCAGGCATGTACGGCTTGATCAACAATCGTATGAGCGGCATAGCCTTTTCCATCCGCATTACCCTGAAGAAATAAAGCAATGGCTACGCTTAGTAAATGATCAACCTCCGGTGGTGGCGCCTTAGGAACAAATTGCTTAATGAGCTCATGTGAACGGACCCACTTACGCAAAGCATCAAACGTGAGGCTCTGGACAATGGGCCGCTCATGGGCATCTAGCTGATCCAACACCTCCGTGAGAGATCGCCCTTCCATGACTTCGCTTATTGCTTGTGCGGAAATAGTAATTGCTTCCGAAAGCGGCAAGCTATGAGGCGTCTTTAGATCAGTCAAACTATACCTTTAAAAATCGTAATATTTTTTCTTGTAAATGGACGGGCTGAAGACAGGCACTTGCGCTCGTCTTTTTACCGCCCGGCTTTTGCATTTCATCTACTTCAATGATGCCTTGACCACATTGAATATAGACATGATCCCCATCAAAGCCCAACACCTCTCCTGGAGCCCCTGTCTTATTTAAAAGCAAGCCTTTCGGTAGGGTTGATTTCCAAAACTTATAAACCTCTTTATTGAGGGTGCTCGTGGCCCCCGGGAAAGGATTAAAGGCTCGAATTCGTTGATCTATTTTCGCCGCACTCAATGACCAATCAATTTGCGCCTCAGTTTTTAATATTTTTTCTGCATAGGTAATGCCATTGACTGGCTGCGGCATTCTATTAAGCGTTTGATTTTGGTCTAAAAGGGTCAATACCTCTACCATTAGCTCCCCACCTAATACCGCAAGTCGGTCATGCAAGATGGCACTGGTTTCATCGGTGTCGATTGAGATCTCACCCACCAAAACCACATCCCCAGTATCCAAACCTGCGTCCATGCGCATAATGCTCACGCCCGTCTTGCTATCTCCGGATTCAATGGCGCGCGCAATGGGTGCCGCGCCGCGCCAACGCGGCAATAAAGAAGCATGGATATTAAAGCAGCCATGTCGCCCTTTACGTTCCGCAATATCCAATATGTCTTGTGGAAGAATTAAGCCATAAGCAACTACAACCATGGCATCAAAATTTAACTGGCTTAAACAATCATAAGCTTCGTTGGCTTGTGCTTTTTTTTGGGGATCTACGATGTTGCGTTTTAATGTTTCTGGCTGTAATACTGGAATGTTTTTTTCTAGGGCGGCTATTTTTACGGGGCTGGCTTGAATTTGCATGCCCCTGCCAGCGCGACGATCTGGCTGCGTGAGAACCAAAACAATCTCATGGCCAGCCATCTCTATTGCGTGCATTGCTTGGGCAGCAAAGACTGGAGTTCCAGCAAATACTATTTTCATCAGCTGCGCTTAGCGCTGACCCACCAATTCTTTTGCGCGTTTTTTCATTCTAAGAGAAATTCGATTGCGTTTTAGCATAGAGAGGTACTCAACAAATACCTTGCCTTGAAGGTGATCCATTTCATGCTGAAGACAAACAGATAAAAGACCGTCGGCTTCCACTTCAAATTCTTTGCCATCGAGACCTACTGCTCTGACGCGAACAACAGCAGGTCTCTCTACCTCATCGTAATACTCCGGAACCGAAAGACAGCCTTCGCGCCACGCCTTTACTTCAGCGCTAGCCCAAATCAGTTCGGGGTTAATGAATACCATTAACTCATCTTGGTTATCAGATACATCGATTACCAAGATGCGCTCATGAATATCGACCTGAGTCGCGGCTAACCCTACGCCAGGAGCCTCATACATTGTGTCTGCCATATCCGACACAATTTTTTTGATGCGCGCGTCCACTTTCGCCACCGGTTTGGCAACCTGGTGCAAGCGCGGGTCTGGATAGCAAAGTACGGGTAATAAAGCCATGTGGGAATTATCCAACAGAGTAATGAGCCTGTCCTATTTGTGTAAATTTATCTTCACTTTACAGTTTCCCCGTGGGCCCGCCCAATATCGCCAAGTTTCTAAATATTACATCCGATAGCCGCTGCTAAAAGGGTCTAAATGGCTTATTTATCCCATCCAAAACACTCTATGTGGCGGTGTCACTTGTAATTAAAGTGCCCCTAATTTCGATTGGGTCTGCCCACCGATAGTATGAATAATCTCAAAAATGCTACTTGATTTACCTAAAGGCATGGGATAGGTCCCTGTGCCAGTCATTTCAGGATGCTGGGTGAGGCTGATAGCCTACCTATTGAAGGCCACCACCACCTCATTTAACAAAGGACAGGGCCGGCTTTTCACTCAGAAAATATATTTGAGGGCTGCTGGTTTCCAAAAAACCCTATTTAAAGGCCTCCAATCAAGGTTTTTAGTGGAAATAGATGTGATTTTGGACTTTTATCAATTTATCGGTTAATAATAAAAAAGGGATAAAGGCAAGACCAAATCCTGATTTGGTTTAAATTGTTCATCCTTATTCCCTATAAAAATTAATTTCAGGCTCTTCATTTAGGCAAACGCGTGGCTAAAGCATCTATTAAAAGCAGCTCCAAAACCTCAACGGTCGAACACCCGAAGACGCTCATCATCGCTGAAAAGCCCTCGGTCGCCAACGACATTGCAAAAGCGTTGGGTGGGTTTACGAAGCATGAGGATTACTTTGAAAGCGATGACTACGTACTTTCCTCTGCTGTTGGCCATTTATTAGAAATAGCGGCCCCTGAAGAATTTGACGTTAAACGCGGTAAATGGTCATTTGCCAATCTACCCGTCGTGCCCCCTTATTTTGATTTGCGCCCTATTGCTAAAACAGAGTCTCGCTTAAAAGTACTGCAAAAGCTGATTAAACGCAAAGATGTTACCCAGCTAGTTAACGCCTGTGACGCTGGGCGCGAAGGCGAACTGATTTTTCGTTTAATCGCTCAGCATGCTAAAGCGCCTCAAGGCATTAAGCGACTCTGGTTGCAATCGATGACGCCCAACGCTATTCGCGAGGGATTTGCATCCCTTCGTAGTGATAGCGAGATGCAACCCTTGGCAGATGCTGCGCGTTGCCGCTCAGAAGCGGATTGGTTGGTGGGCATTAATGGCACCCGTGCAATGACGGCCTTTAATAGTAAAAGTGGTGGATTTTTCTTAACGACCGTTGGTCGCGTGCAAACACCAACCCTATCGATCGTCGTTGAGCGAGAAGAACTCATTCGTAAATTTATCTCCAAAGATTACTGGGAAGTGAGGGCGGAATTTATTGCCTCTGCTGGCGTCTATGAGGGTCGCTGGTTTGATCCCAAATTTAAAAAAGATACCGCCGAACCTGATGCAAGAGAGAATCGTCTTTGGAGTGAGGCGGCGGCTCAGAGTATTGTGGCTGCGTGTCGCGACAAAAAAGCGACTGTTACAGAGGAAGCAAAACCGGCTACCCAGCTTGCGCCCCAACTGTTTGACTTAACCAGCTTACAACGCGAGGCAAATGCCCGCTTTGGCTTCTCTGCTAAAAACACTTTAGGTTTGGCGCAAGCACTTTATGAGCGCCATAAAGTGCTCACCTACCCAAGAACAGACTCTAAAGCACTGCCTGAAGATTATCTAGATACTGTTAAGCAAACCATGGAGAACCTTGCAGAGCATTCTCAAGAATACCGTAGCTTCGCCAAGCAAATATTACAAGGGGATCCTAAGGATCCCAAAGCTAAAGCGGGCTATGGCTGGATCAAGCCGAATAAACGTATTTTTGACAACACAAAAATCTCCGATCACTTTGCGATCATTCCCACCTTAGAAGCACCAAAAACACTTAGTGAGCCTGAATTTAAGCTATATGACTTAGTGGTCCGTCGCTTCTTGGCCGTCTTCTATCCGGCAGCAGAATTTCGTGTCACCACAAGAATTACAGAGGCACTTGGGCATCACTTTAAAACTGAGGGTCGCGTACTCGTAAACCCAGGTTGGCTAACTGTTTACGGCAGAACTAACCAAGCAGATGACGAGCTCGTTCCAGTTCAAGAAGGTGAAACCGTTCAAACTGAAACCATTGCTGCAGTTCCTTTGGTAACCAAACCACCGGCACGATATACGGAAGCCACCTTGCTCTCTGCTATGGAGAACGCAGGCAAGCGAGTGGATGATGACGATATGCGTGAAGCAATGGCCGAAAAGGGCTTGGGCACTCCAGCAACTCGCGCTGCGATCATCGAGGGTTTATTAGCAGAACGATATATGGTTCGAGAGGCGCGCGAACTTATTCCAACTGCCAAAGCCTTTCAGTTGATGACTTTATTGCGTGGCTTAGATGTTGAAGAGCTCACGCGCCCAGACCTTACCGGAAATTGGGAGAATAAGTTATCGCTGATTGAACAAGGCAAGATGAATCGGGATACTTTCATGCAGGAAATTGCGCAAATGACGCAACGCATTGTGAAGCGCGCCAAAGAATATGACAGCGACACTATTCCGGGCGACTATGCCACGATGACTACCCCTTGTCCGCACTGCAAAGGTCCCGTTAAAGAAAACTATCGTCGTTTTGCTTGTGAAAATTGCGGCTTTACCATCAGTAAAACGCCCGGCGGTCGGGCATTTGAATATCCCGAGGTTGAAGAGCTCCTGCGGGAAAAAACTATAGGGCCCCTACAAGGTTTCCGCAGCAAAATAGGCCGCCCCTTTGCGGCCATCATTAAGCTTAGTGAAATTCCTGAGGATGATGCCGACTATCCAAACGCAGGTTTCAAACTAGAATTTGATTTTGGCAACTCTCAAGAGGAAGAAACTGAGGCAATTGACTTTACAGGCCGTCAATCTTTAGGCGTTTGTCCCAAGTGTTCTGGCGCCGTTTATGAAGACGGAATGCGCTATGTATGTGAGAACAACACTGGCCCCAATAAGTCTTGTGATTTCAAAACGGGCAAGGTTGTTTTACAACAAGAAATTACAAACGAGCAAGTGCAAAAACTATTAAAAGAGGGTAAAACAGATTTACTTACCAACTTCAAATCCAATCGGACTGGTCGCGGCTTCAAAGCTTATTTGGCTTTAGGCCCAGACGGCAAAATTGGTTTTGAATTCGAAGCGAAAGTACCCAAGGCGGGTGCTACCGCTAAAGCGCCTGCGAAGAAACGTGCTGGTGCAAGTGCTGCAACCAAGTCTGCAGCAAAACCAAAGCGTGCGAGTAAAGCAAAATCATCATCAAGTACTTGAGCGGAAATGAGCTTGGCTGCCAAGGCAGACCAAAGTGCGCCTCTTGACCCTAGGGCTGTTGCTAAAAAAATCCCTGGGCGTTGAGTGAGCGCACCAATAATTGGTAGGCGGTCTCCGGCTACACATCGAATACCAATAAAGTTACCGACTCTTTTTAGGGAATCGGAATTGCCTTCACCATAGTTAACCAACCCTTTTGCCTGTATCCGATTGAATTCATCGCTAGAATCTCTAGCTTGCAAATCGTCCTCTCCTTCATCAAAACTAGAGCCCACTATCCATCGGTAGCTGCCGTCATTCAGGCGCTCCGCTGGTAAGCAATATCCATCACCAGTAATCGCAATTCTTGGCAACTTTTGAATCCAAGGATCATTAGCAGAAATTGAAAAAATGCTGAGCTGCCCACGCACCGGCCTTAGTGGCAGTCGCACATTTATGGTCCCCACTAGCGCCTTGCTTTCCATTGCTGCAGCAATGACGACTTTGCTTGCGCTGACAAGAGCTACATTCTCGCTATTAAAAAGCATCCAACCAAGATTACATTTTTCCAAGCGGGTGATGCGGGTGTCCCAATAACATCTTAAATTTGGGTGGGGCTTGAGCAGCTCCTGTGCAGCTTTTGATAAATCCAGGGAGGCGCCTCTCGGAAGCCAGACACCACTGTGTTTTACTCCGCAAAGTGCTTCTGCTTCATTGCTGTTGAGAGCCATTGCAATACCGTCATCGAGATGTAGTTCGCACAATCTCCGGCTTACCTCTGCTTGATCGAATATTCTATCTTTTTTGCTTGGTTGGAATATCCCATGCTGATTCCATGTCGCCCCCCATCGAGACTCGGCCAATAGAAATGCAATGCGCGTTAAGCGTAGCAATCGAGGTGACCCTTTGCCAATATGCGGGTGAGCAATTGCATGGGCATGATTGGAGCAGGCGGTAGCAGGAGAGGATGCTGCATCAATAATGCATACTGCTTGGCCACGCTCAAGCAGCTCGTTAGCAATCGTTGCGCCTGCGATTCCCGCCCCAATCACCACTACCGCATGGTGCTGGGGTTTGGTCATTGAATCAATAATAGATAAATAAACGCACTTTTATGATTTCAGGATTTAAGCGTTTAAACGCTTCTCAATTTTCGAGCGGGATTCCACTAACTCCTTGGGCAAACGCTCGCCAAGGCGCTCAAAAAGTTCAGCGTGAAGTTTTAGTTCATTTTTCCAGTCATCCACCCCAACAGTAATGGCTTCTTTAAATTTTTCTACTGAGTAATCAAGTCCATCCCAATGTATATCTGCATGTTCAGGGCAAATACCAAATACAGTTTCTACTCCTTTGGCTGTACCTTCTGCGCGACCTAGGATCCAAGAAAGTACACGCATGTTTTCTCCAAAACCAGGCCATACAAATTTACCGTTTTCGTCTTTACGAAACCAATTCACGCAATAAATTTTTGGCAAGATAGCACCCTCATTAGCAAGCTTCTTGCCAATATTTAACCAATGCTGGAAGTAGTCGCTCATGTTGTAGCCTGCAAAAGCAATCATTGCAAATGGATCGCGACGAACTACGCCAACTTGACCCGTAATCGCTGCGGTGGTTTCGGAGCCCATGGTGGCCGCCATGTAAACACCCTCCTGCCAGTCACGAGCCTCGCTGACCAAAGGAACTGTATTGGAGCGACGACCCCCGAATAAAAATGCATCAATAGCAACGCCTTCTGGATCATCCCAGTTCGGATCAACTGCTGGGTTGTTGGTTGCAGCAACTGTGAAACGTGAATTGGGGTGAGCCGCTTTGCGTCCTGCAGCCCCATCTTCAGGAGTCCAATCTTTTCCCTGCCAATCAATTAAATGTGCTGGCGGCGTGTCGGTTAATCCCTCCCACCAAATATCACCGTCATCAGTCAAGCCAACATTCGTAAAAATTACATCTTGATTTAATGAATCAAGACAGTTTGGGTTGGTTTGGCGATTAGTGCCTGGAGCAACGCCAAAATAGCCTGACTCTGGGTTAATGGCAAATAAGCGTGTTTTACCAGTTATCACATCCTTGCGTGGTTTGATCCATGCAATGTCATCACCAACAGTGGTGACTTTCCAACCGTCAAACCCTTTTGGAGGAATCATCATGGAGAAATTGGTTTTTCCACATGCTGATGGAAAGGCTGCTGCAATATGATATTTCTTTCCTTGGGGTGACGTTACGCCCAAAATTAGCATGTGTTCAGCTAACCAACCTTGCTCTCGACCCATGTTGGAAGCAATGCGCAAAGCAAAACATTTTTTGCCTAACAAGGCGTTTCCACCATAACCAGATCCAAATGACCAGATTTCGCGAGTTTCGGGATAATGAACAATATATTTGGTTTTGTTATTAGGCCACGCCACATCCTTTTCACCAGCTACAAGAGGCTTGCCAACTGTATGAATACAAGGCACAAATTCTCCGCTTGCCCCCAGCTGATCAATAACAGCCTTGCCCATGCGGGTCATTAGCTTCATATTGATTGCAACATATGGGCTATCAGAAAGCTCAACGCCAATATGAGCAATTGGTGATCCAATGGGGCCCATTGAAAAAGGAACTACATACATGGTTCTTCCACGCATACAGCCATTAAACAGTGGGTTTAAGGTTGCTCGCATTTGGCTTGGCTCAATCCAATTATTAGTTGGTCCTGCATCCTCTTCTTTTGCAGAGCAAATAAACGTGCGATCTTCAACGCGAGCCACATCGTCAGGATCCGAGAGTGCTAAAAAAGAGTTTTTCCTTTTGGCTGGATTAAGGCGCTTAAATACCCCCGCCTCAACCAAAAGCTCGCAAAGTTGATCGTACTCAGACTGAGAACCATCACACCAGTGAATTTTGTCTGGTTTAGTAAGCGCCGCCACCTCTTCAACCCATTTAATTAACTTTTGATTTTTTACATACTCTGGGGCGTTAATACCAACTTGATCATGGGTTGTTGTGGTCATGAGTTTCTCTATGATTTAGAAGTTCTAATGCGCCAATTTTAACATTTTGGACATATTTTTTATGCTCTACCCACCGAGAGAAAACCCTTTACTTGCCAATACAAAATTGGCTAAAAATCTTCCCCAAAAGATCGTCTGGTAAAACTTTCCCAGTAATTTGCCCAAGCTGATCTTGTACTAAACGTAGCTCTTCTGCAAATAACTCCAGCGAACTATTTCCATTTGCAGCGAATTCCTCTGATTTTTGTAAATGGCTGGCAGCTCGCTCTAGGCAGTCTAAGTGACGGCGTCGAGCCAAAATTAACCCCTCTTGAGTACCGCCCCACCCTGCTTTTTCGAGGATTTTAGATTTTAGCTCCCCTATCCCATAACCTGTTTTGGCTGAAATAAACAGCATATCTTTGTTTGGTTGGTTTTTTTGCTTATCCCCCATCAGATCTGATTTATTACCCACCTCCAATACCGGACATTTTGGCGGGATTGCGAGAAGAATTTTCTCCCTCAACTCATCCCCATTAACGCCTTCGGAATGAGCGTCTTGAAGAAAAATCACTAGATCAGCCAATCGAATCGCATCCCACGATCGCCCTATACCCTTAAGTTCAACTTCGTCACTGGTTTCTCTTAATCCAGCGGTATCAATAACGTGCATAGGCACCCCATCAATGATCACGCTTTCTTTTACCCGGTCACGGGTAGTTCCGGCAATGGGAGTAACAATTGCTACCTCTTCGCCGGCCAAGCGGTTGAGAAGCGAGCTTTTTCCTACGTTGGGGGCACCAGCTAAAACAAGCTGAATACCATCACGCAAAATTTTTCCTTGTTTGGCTCCCTGCCTTAGTGTGGTTAGTTTGCTACTTACTGACGCCAGACGTTTGTGTGCTTGTGCGTTTTCTAGAAACTCAATCTCTTCTTCTGGAAAATCTAAGGTCGACTCAACCAATATTCGTAATTGAGTAATTTCATCAATCAGACTATTAATATCATCGGAGAAGGCTCCCTGCAAAGAACGAGCGGCACCAAGCACAGCCGCTTCGCTTTGGGCATCAATTAGATCGGCAATAGCTTCTGCCTGGGCTAAATCAATCTTGTTGTTTAAGTAGGCCCGTAAAGTAAACTCGCCTGGCTCAGCAATGACTAACCCCTCATCTTTACCAAGCTCAAGGCAGCGCTTCATCACCAACTCTAAAAGTTGGGGGCCGCCATGACATTGCAACTCCAAAACATCTTCGCCGGTAAAGGACGCTGGGGCTGTGAAGTAGATTGCCAACACCTGATCAATGGCATCACCAGACGCGTCACGGAGTGTTAATACGCTTGCTTGGCGAGGTAGTAGGGACTTTTTAAATAAAGCCTGAATTATGCTTAAAAGCTTAGGCCCACTAATGCGGATTACACCGACCCCAGCCCTGCCTGGCGCGGTTGCCACAGCAATGATGGGTAGGCTTCTATTCATCATTGCGGGGCAGCCATATTTATCTACTTTCCAACCCAAATATTATTTGGTTGGTTTTTTTCCAAACATATTATTAATTTGCCATTGTTGGGCAATGGAAAGCAGGTTGTTGACAACCCAATACAACACTAAACCCGCCGGGAAGAAGAAAAACATTACTGAAAACAAGATTGGCATGTACATCATTACTTTTGCCTGAATTGGGTCAGGTGGAGTTGGGTTGAGTTTTGTTTGTACAAACATTGATACGGCCATGATCACTGGCAAGATGTAATAAGGATCAGGCACGGATAAATCCTGTATCCACAGAACCCAAGGTGCGCCACGCATCTCTACAGAGGAAAGCAAAACCCAGTACAAAGAAATAAACACAGGAATCTGGATCACAACAGGCAAACAACCGCCCAAAGGGTTAATTTTTTCTTTGCGATACATCTCCATCATTGCTTGGTTAAGCTTTTGAGGCTCACCCTTAAATTGCTCTTTCATGCTGGCTAATCTTGGCTGCACTTCTTTCATGCGCGCCATAGACTTGTAGCTTGCCGCGGACAGAGGGAAGAAGGCCAACTTAATCAGAATGGTTAAAAGAATAATTGACCAACCCCAGTTGCCGACATAAGCATGAATTTTTTCTAGCAACCAAAAAATGGGTTTAGCCAAAATCGTGAGGTAACCATAATCTTTGAGCAACGCAAATCCAGGGGCGATTGTTTCTAAAACACGCTCTTCTTGTGGGCCGATAAATAATCTGGCTTTTTCTACAACCGTTGCCCCTTGGGCCACAACACCTAAGGGCGTTTGGATGCCAACACGATAGAGATTATTGTCAATTTTTCCAGCGTAGATATCGCGAGTTAATTTATCCCCAGGAATCCAAGCGCTTGCAAAATAATGCTGCACTAGCGCGACCCATGCTGAATCTCCAGCAGGGGCCAGAGTGGGGATAGAAATTTTATTTTTATCGATATCTGTAAATTGTAGTTTGTTGAATTTTTCTTTGTCCGTATAGACAGCGGGGCCAGTAAATGTGCTTGCAGAAAATGCGCCATTGAATGGTCCAATTTTTGCCTCCTGCATTGCATCGCGCACAATTTCGGTATAAAGAACAAGTGGTGTAGTAGCGGTGCCGATTTGAGTGACGCGGTGCTCCACTTCAACCACATAGCTACCTGGATTTAAAGTGAATGTCTTTTCGAGCTTAGCACCACCACGCTCGCTAAATAAAGTTATGAATGGCCTGCCAGAGCCATCTTTACCCGACTGCTGCAACTTAAAGGCGCTGGTGTGGTTTGGTAAATCGGAATTGCCCAATGCAATTAATCCAGAACGAGCAAAATATTTATGGTTCTGGTTATATTGCAAAAGCTCTACTGGTTTTTTATCTACCGTCAGCTCTTTAAGCAACTTTGCATCGATTACGTTAGCACCGTTAGCGCTAATTTCTAAGGCTAGCACGTCATTTTGCAAAACAAATTTTTCTGAGGACTCGATTGACCCAGAATTTACGGTTGGGGTTTGAGCAATAACTGGGGCGCTAGAAAGTGTCGCAGCAACTGGAGCGTCTGTTTTAGCTTGTTTTGTTTGCTCCGAAGTTGTAGGGGCATTAATAGATGCGCCACCACCAAATAAAGATGGCTTACCTTCGCTTACCAGCCAATTGTTATAGAGCATTAGCCCTGATAAAGAAAACACTGCCCAAAGAATTGTTTTTTTAAAGTCCATTTGTATTCTCTTAATAATGAGGTGTTTGTTTTACAGCAGGGTCATGACCGCCTTGTGACCATGGATTACATCGCAAAATCCGCCACAACATAAGCCCAAAGCTTTTTAAAAATCCATAGTTTTTAAAGCAATCGCATGCATATTCTGAGCAACTTGGGGTGTACTTACAGTGCATCCCCATGTATGGGCTTAATAGCACCTGATACAACTTAAGCGCCTTAATGGCAACATTATTTCTTAGTCGCATTTAGATTAGCCCTTGTATCTGGGTGCGCAAAAAGTCTTTTTCTTTTTTTCTTAGCCTGCCGCGCGTCTCGCGACCAATAGGTTTTTTGAGTTTTACGACAACGTCATTGTTTAACGTTGTTGTTTGCGCTGTCCAAACTAACTCACGAATCATACGTTTTAGCTTGTTGCGATCGACCGCACGTTTAGCTAGTTTTTTTGCTACCGCAATACCTAAATCCGGTTTAGCGCTCGGCTCGGAAGATGCCAAATACATTCCCCAATACATACTTGTCTTGGGGCGTGTTTTTAGTAGCTCAGAAATCCTTGCGCTGTTCAAGGATTAAATTAAACAGCTAGGCGTTTACGACCTTTTGCGCGACGTGCATTTAAAACTGCACGCCCACTTTTGGTTTTCATGCGAATACGAAATCCGTGTGTGCGTTTGCGACGGGTTACTGAGGGTTGGTATGTTCTTTTCATGATTCATCCTGCAAAACCCAGTATTTTCCTTGTTGCCGAGCAAAAGGTCAACCTATGTGAAGAAATATATAAGTGTTTTTCCTTATTTTTCTGCCTGTTATTGCACAACCTATTATTTTATATAGTTTTTTTAGGTTTATTCACAAGTTATCCACAGGTTTTCCACGAATTTCTAGCTTGTGGATAACTTTGCGTCCTAGCTACAATGGTTCCTCCAAAAAATATGAGCAACTTACAAATTCCCCCCATCTTGAATTCACCCAATCCACTAGGGTTTTGGGATGCTGCTATTGGCATCCTTTCCCGCGAGCTTTCGCCCCAACAATTTAAAACTTGGATTTTGCCGCTTACGTTGGTTTCTTTTGATGAAAGTGAACAATCACTTACTGTTGGAGCTCCAAATAGATTCAAGCTAGATTGGATAAAAAAAACTTTTGCTGACCGGTTTCAGGAGTTAGCCTCTCAACACTTTAGCCTTCCCATTACGATTAATTTCGTGCTTGATGTTGATGGGGGCGGGGTTGATGTGCCTAGCACGAGCGCCCTTGTTAAGCCACAAACCCTAGATCGGGCGCCAGAGACTGTAAAACTGCCTGAGCAGATCTCCATTGAGGAGCAGGCTTTTGAGATTGAGGATCACTCAAAATTAAACCCTAACCTCACTTTTGATACTTTTGTGACGGGTAAAGCAAACCAACTGGCTCGAGCGGCCTCTATTCAAGTTGCTCACAACCCGGGAACCTCTTATAACCCCATGTTTTTATATGGTGGAGTTGGCTTGGGGAAAACCCACCTTATTCATGCAATAGGTAACCACCTTTTAAAAGAGAAACCAAACGCCAGGATTCGATATATTCATGCCGAACAATACGTTTCTGATGTAGTGAGGGCTTACCAACAAAAGGCGTTTGACCGATTTAAGCGTTATTACCACTCTTTAGATCTCTTGTTAATTGATGACATACAGTTTTTTAGTGGTAAGTCGCGTACACAGGAGGAGTTCTTTTATGCTTTTGAGGCTCTTCTGGGCAACAAAGCGCAAGTTATTATTACAAGTGACACCTACCCAAAGGAGATGGCTGGGATAGATGACCGGTTGATCTCTAGGTTTGATTCTGGCTTAACAGTGGCAATTGAGCCTCCTGAGCTAGAGATGCGCGTTGCAATTCTAATGAAAAAAGCATTGAGTGAGGGCATTCCTATGAGTGAGGATGTGGCTTTTTTTGTGGCCAAACACCTTCGCTCTAACGTTAGAGAGTTGGAGGGGGCGTTACGAAAAATTCTAGCCTTTGTCCGCTTTCATGGTCGCGAAGTAACTATAGAAGTAGCTCGAATAGCCCTAAAAGATTTACTTTCTATCCAAAATCGACAAATCTCTGTGGAGAATATTCAAAAAGCAGTTGCAGATTTTTATAGCATTAAGGTTGCCGATATGTACTCCAAACGAAGGCCGGCCAACATTGCTCGCCCGCGACAAATTGCAATGTTTATGGCTAAAGAGTTGACCCAAAAAAGCCTGCCAGAAATAGGTGAATTGTTTGGTGGAAGAGATCACACTACTGTTTTGCACGCAGTTCGGAAGATTGGTGAGGAGCGTTCCCATGATGGGCAACTTAACCATGAGATTCATGTGATCGAGCAAACTTTAAAGGCATAAATTTATCCTGTGGATAAGGTTGTGGATAGGTCAATGGATAAGTTTGAGAATTGTGTGTGGATAAATTGTGGAAAACTTCGGCTTCATGCAAAAATAGGGTCTTGAGGAAAAGTTATTCAGTTTTTATCCAGCGTTTATACAAAAGTTTTCCACAGGTTTTTATCGTTTTAAGTTACTGTTTTAATTGAGGTTTTTGACTTATCCACTAAAATATGAAGCCTTATTACTACTACTAATAAGATATATATAAGGATTTAAAAGCAATGCAACTTGTAAACACTTCGCGCGATAGTTTATTAAAACCACTTCAAGTTGTAAGTGGCATTGTTGAACGCCGGCACACGCTACCCATTTTGGCAAACCTTTTATTTAAGAAGCAAGGTGAGAAGGTTTCATTTATTTCTACTGATATTGAGATCCAAATTACAACTAATGCCAATTTTGGTGTTGGTTCTGAAGATGTCACCACTACGGTCGCGGCAAGGAAGTTATTAGATATTTTGCGGGCGCTTCCTGAGGGGCCGGTAGCGCTGAACTTAAAAGATAACCGCATGGTTATCCAAAGCGGTAAAAGTCGGTTTTCTCTTCAAACATTATCGGCGGCAGAGTTTCCAGTAATGCAAAGTGTTGGTGAACTTGCGGCAAGTTGGAAAATGACCCAAAAAAGTTTTCGCCAACTAGTTGGCCAGGTGCACTTCGCGATGGCGCAACAAGACATCCGTTATTACTTAAACGGCATGCTTTTAGTTGTTGAAGGAAAACAAGTGATTGCTGTAGCAACGGATGGTCACCGCCTTGCTTATTCACAAGTGGATTTGCTTGAAGCGCCGACGGGGTCTGGTCAGCGACAAGAGATAATTATTCCCCGTAAAACAATTTTAGAGTGCCAGCATCTACTTGAGGACTCTGAAGAAATTTTGGAAATTAGTTTAAGTGGAAATCAAGTAAAGTTTATTTTTGGTGATATTGAATTAATTTCTAAACTGGTTGAAGGTAAGTTTCCAGACTTCCAGCGCGTTATTCCTAAAGGCCATAAAAATTCTTTAATAGTTAATAGAGACCTTTTGCAGGCCGCACTTCAACGTGCCGCCATCTTAACTACAGACAAATTTAAAGGTGTCCGATTTTCGTTATCACCTGATCGCATTACAGTCCAATCAACTAATGCTGAACAAGAAGAGGCGCAAGAAGAAATTGAAACGGAATATACCGGCGATGCAGTGGAGATTGGTTTTAATGTAAGTTATTTACTAGATGTTTTATCAAACCTAAAGAACGAAAAAATTCAAATCAGTTTGGGCGATGCAAATAGTAGTGCGGTGATCACCCTCCCTGGTTCTGAAGATTTCAAGTATGTTGTGATGCCAATGCGTATTTAATTTAGAAAAAAATGACAGAAGAAAAAAAAGTAGTTGAGCAGTATGGCGCATCATCAATCCAAATCTTAGAAGGTCTCGAAGCGGTTCGTAAGCGACCAGGGATGTACATTGGTGATACGTCTGATGGAACTGGCTTGCATCATTTAGTTTTTGAGGTTCTCGATAACGCAATCGATGAGGCACTAGCTGGGTATTGCACTGAAATTACCGTGGTTATTCAAACGGATAATTCAATATCCATTACCGATAATGGTAGGGGCGTTCCAACAGGGATTAAGTTTGATGATAAACATGACCCCAAAAGGAGTGCCGCGGAAATTGTAATGACTGAGTTACATGCTGGTGGAAAGTTTGATCAAAACAGTTATAAAGTGTCTGGTGGCTTACATGGGGTCGGTGTTAGTTGCGTCAACGCTTTGTCTAAATGGCTAAAGTTAACCATTCGTCGCGATGGAAAAACACATTACATGGAGTTTGCGCGCGGGGTAATACAAAACCCCAACATCGAAACAATAAATGGAGTGATCACATCACCCATCACGGTTACCGGCGATACCGAACTGTCTGGAACTGAAGTTCATTTTTTAGCTGATGTGGATATATTCGGGCTTGTTGAGTTTCACTATGAAATTTTAGTTAAAAGAATTCGCGAACTTTCTTTTTTAAATAATGGCGTACACATTAAATTAATCGACCAGCGTACCGGACAAGAGGAAGACTTTGCTTTTTCTGGTGGCGTAAAAGGTTTTGTTGAATACATTAACAAAAATAAAAATGTTCTTCATCCAAATATTTTTTATGCAGAGGGTATTAGACCTTCTGATTTAGGTGGCAACATTACCGCTGAGGTTTCAATGCAGTGGAATGATAGTTTTAGCGAGCAAGTGCTTTGTTTTACTAACAACATTCCACAGCGCGATGGCGGAACTCATTTGACTGGTTTGCGTGCTGCAATGACCCGCGTTATTAATAAATATATCGACGAGCATGAGGTCGCAAAAAAAGCCAAAGTAGAAATATCTGGCGAAGATATGCGCGAGGGATTAACTTGTGTTTTGTCAGTTAAAGTTCCAGAGCCAAAATTCTCTAGTCAAACAAAAGACAAACTAGTATCAAGTGAAGTTCGTGGGCCAATAGAAGAGATTGTTGCAGAAGCATTGAGCGCATACTTACAAGAGCGCCCTGCCGACGCAAAAATTCTTTGCGGAAAAATCGTTGATGCAGCCCGTGCTCGCGAGGCGGCCCGTAAGGCGCGGGACATGACGCGACGCAAAGGGGTTTTGGATGGCCTTGGCCTCCCGGGAAAATTGGCTGATTGCCAAGAGAAAGACCCCACAAAATCCGAACTGTTTATTGTTGAGGGAGACTCTGCGGGAGGCTCAGCAAAACAAGGCCGTGATCGTCGCTTTCAAGCAATCCTTCCTTTAAAAGGAAAAATTCTCAACGTGGAGAAGGCCCGCTTTGATAAAATGCTAGCGAGCCAGGAGGTGGTTACTTTAATTACTGTGCTTGGAACGGGTATTGGACTTGAAGAGTACAAGGCGGATAAATTGCGCTACCACCGCATCATTATTATGACCGATGCGGACGTTGATGGGAGTCATATTCGCACCCTACTGCTTACATTCTTTTACAGACAAATGCCTGAATTAATTGAGCGCGGACACATTTATATTGCCCAACCACCTCTTTACAAAGTGAAGTTTGGAAAAAATGAACGCTACATTAAGGACGATGTTGAGCTTAATCAACTTCTATTAAAGATAGCGCTGGAGTCAGCCTCACTTCAAACACCTTCTGGGGAAATTATTGAGGGCGCAGCCTTGGGTGAGTTGGCTACTCACTACCAAGTAATTCAATCTATTGTTGACCGCTTATCGCGCACAATAGACGAGGATGCATTGCGTGCAATTGCTTCTGGTACCCAGCTAAACTTAGATACCGAAAAAGCAGCCCTCGACTCTGCAGAGCGTCTCAGTGCAGCTCTTTCAGAATCATTAAACGCCTTAGCACTACCCCCTGAAATTATTGTGCAAAAAGAAGAGCGTACTGAGCGATACAAACTCCTTTTGTCCCGCCGCATTCATGGAAACCTAAAGCTATCAGCAATTAACTCCGATTTTGTTCATGGGGATGATTACCAGAGTCTTTCAAATGCCGCAGCTGTATTGTCTGGAAAAGTGCTGCCAGGATCAAAAGTGCGTCGTGGCGACCCAGACAAAAACCAAAAAGAGCAGCCCATTCAAAACTTTAGGGCTGCATTTGCTTGGTTGCTATCAGAGGCTGAGCGCGTACTAAGCCGCCAACGCTACAAAGGTTTGGGTGAAATGAACCCACTTCAACTTTGGGAAACAACTATGGATACGACTACGCGCACACTCCTGCAGGTTCGAATTGAGGACGCAATTGCTGCCGATCAAGTGTTTACTACATTAATGGGTGATGAAGTTGAGCCGCGCCGCGCATTTATTGAAAAGAACGCATTAATTGCCAGAAATTTAGATGTCTAATTTGTATGAGTAAAAAAATAATAGCCCCACCTAGCGTTGACCGATCGTCAATTGCCGTCAAAAACTCACCCATTCATGGAAAAGGCGTATTTGTTGTTAGGCCCATTAAAAAAGGCGCGGCAATCATAGAGTACAAAGGCGAAAGAATTAGTTGGAAGCTTGCTGAGAAGCGTCACCCCCATAACCCAAAAGACCCAAATCATACATTTTATTTCTCGTTAGAAGATGGGCGATGCATCGATGCAAAATTTGGTGGAAATGCTGCGCGCTGGATTAATCACTCATGCAAACCAAACTGCGAAACAAGAGAGGACAGTTTTAAGGGCAAGCCTAGAGTATTCATTTATGCGAAACGTGCGCTCAAGGTTGGCGAAGAGCTTTTCTACGATTACTCTTTGGGTATTGAGGGCCGCATCACCAAAAAAATGAAAAAAGACTACGAGTGCTGTTGCGGCGCAAAAAAATGCCGCGGCACAATGTTGGCTATTAAATAGAAACAAAAGAATCCACTTAGCATGATGTTTCTGTCCATACAAGAGTTGGAGTCTGCTATTAACTATTGGCGAACTCAATCACCTGCTTTTGGTGAAGAACTACGGTTATGTGCTGAGGCAGCAAGCCTTGCAAAACCTTATGCGCTAATGATTGTTCAAGGCTCTTTACGCATCCCAATGGATGTATTGGATGAGACAGCTAAAAGTGCCATTCAAAATTATTTAACATATAAGCAAATATCTAAGTAATTTTTCTTCCATTCCTTTAGGGTTTTTGCTATGTCACTAGTCAAATTCTTAAGGTATGCTCAATTGCTTGCCTCAATGTGGGGTAGAGGATTTGAGATTGCAAGAAACGATACTAAAAACCATTGGGCTTGGTAAAGCATTCAAGGGCTTTTCCGCCGTTACTAACGTGAATTTAAATGTTGCTAGAGGGACTATCCACGCCCTAATCGGTCCTAATGGTGCTGGTAAAACCACCTGCTTCAATTTGCTTACTAAGTTTCTAGAGCCAACCAGCGGTCAAATTCTGTTTAACGGAATAGACATTACCAAAGAGAGGCCGGCACAAATTGCACGTCGTGGCGTGATTCGGTCCTTTCAAATATCCGCAGTATTTCCCCATCTTAGTGTTTTAGAAAATGTTCGCGTTGCATTGCAACGCGGTTTAGGTACTGAGTTTCACTTTTGGAAATCTGGCGATTCTCTCAATATACTCAATGAGCGCGCTGAGGAGCTTTTGCTTGAGGTTGGCCTGGCAGATTTTGCTCACGAAGACACTCTTAATTTAGCATATGGCCGCAAAAGGGCCCTCGAGATTGCAACTACCCTAGCAATGGAGCCAGAACTCATGCTGCTTGATGAGCCTACACAAGGTATGGGCCATGAGGATGTAGAGCGAGTTACAGAATTAATTGATCGGGTGGCAAAAGGGCGGACCATCTTGATGGTTGAGCATAATATGAAAGTGATTTCTTCAATTGCACATCAAATAACTGTTTTGCAACGGGGCTCGGTTTTAGCCGAAGGCAATTATCAGGAGGTTTCAAATAATCCTCTTGTGATTGAGGCGTATATGGGTAGCCAAAAAGGCGATTCTTTATGAGTTCAATCGCTCTTGAGGTTAACAATCTCCAATCTTGGTATGGAGAGTCGCACATTCTCCATGGGGTTAATTTTTCCGTTGCAGACGGTGAGGTGGTTACTCTTTTGGGTAGAAATGGCGCAGGCCGCACCACAATTCTCAAAACAATTTTAGGTTTAACCAGCAAAAAAACTGGATCTGTTCGTGTGTATGGGCAAGAGACTATTGCGATGCCCACATATAAAGTTGCGCGCCTTGGGGTTGGTTACTGCCCCGAAGAGCGTGGCATATTTGCCAGTCTAAGTACGGAAGAAAATTTACTCCTTTTGCCTGAAATTGCCTCAGGCGGTATGAGTTTAGAAGAGATTTATGAGATGTTTCCCAACCTCTATGAAAGACGTAATAGTCCTGGCACTCGCTTATCTGGTGGAGAGCAGCAAATGCTAGCAATGGCGCGAATCCTAAGAACAGGAGCCAGACTACTTTTGCTAGATGAAATTACCGAGGGCCTTGCCCCTGTTATTGTTGAAAAGCTCGGTGAAGTTGTTACTAGTTTGAGAAATAAAGGATTCACGATTGTGTTGGTTGAGCAAAATTTTAGGTTTGCCGCCCCTTTGGCTGATCGCCATTATGTGGTTGAGCACGGTAAGGTGGTAGAGGTGGTTCAGCAAAACGAGTTAGCTCAAAAAGCTAGCTTACTAAATGAGTATCTTGGTGTTTAGTGGTTTTCTATAGGAGACAAAAATGAAGTTAAAGCAAATAACCGCGTGTCTTGTTGCAGCAACAATTTTTACTGCAAATCCTGTTTTTGCACAAAGCGGATCCAAAGTGAGTGGTGACGTTGTAAAGATCGGGGTATTAACTGATCTCTCATCAACCTACTCTGATTTAGCTGGGCCGGGCGCTGTCATTGCGGCGAAAATGGCCATCGCTGATTTTTCTAAAGACGGTACCGTAATTGGCAAAAAAATTGAACTTGTTAGTGCGGACCATCAAAATAAAGCCGATATTGCCGCAAATAAAGCTCGTGAATGGTATGACAAAGACGGTGTAGATGTCATTGTTGAGTTGGTATCTACCAACACTGCTTTAGCTGTGATGGAGGTAGCCGAGCAAAAAAATAAAATGACGATTGTCTCTGGGGCGGGCTCAGTAACAATTACCAATGAAAAATGTACTCCAAACAATATTCACTGGACGTACGATACCTATGCGCTTTCAAATGGCACCGGTAGGGCTATTGTTAAGCAAGGAAAAAAGAATTGGTACTTCATCACTGCAGATTATGCTTTTGGCGCAGCGCTTGAAAAAGATGCCACCAATGTTGTGGTTGCCAACGGTGGCAAAGTCTTAGGTACAAGCAAACACCCCTTTCCCAATAGCGACTTTTCTTCTTACCTCTTAAAAGCTCAGGCTAGTGGAGCCGATGTGGTCGCTCTGGCAAATGCTGGTCAAGACACAATTAATACTGTTAAGCAGGCATCAGAATTTGGCATCAATAAAAAACAAACCGTAGTTCCATTGCTCATGTTTATTTCAGACGTGCATTCGCTGGGATTAAGTGCTGCTCAAGGCATGTACTTAACTGAAGGCTTCTACTGGGACAAGGACGATAAAACGCGCGCCTTTTCAAAACGTTTTTTCGAACAACATAAGCGCATGCCAACCATGGTTCAGGCCGGAGTTTATTCATCTGTCCTTAATTATTTAAAGGCGGTACAAACGGCTGGAACTGACGATACACAAGCTGTAATGAAGGTTTTGAAATCAACCACCATTGATGACGGCTTGTTTAAGGGGAAGATTCGTGCTGATGGCAAGTTCGAGCATGATATGTACCTGCTCGAGGTGAAGAAGCCCTCAGAATCAAAAAGCCCATGGGATTATTACTACATACGTGCTGTTATTCCTGCAGCAGAAGCCACCCTTCCACTTTCACAGTCAAAGTGCAAGTTGGTTAACAAGTAGTTTATTTAGAAATCAAGCATGTTTGAACTTCTTGGAATTACCCCTCAAGGGCTGATTGCTCAGCTCTTGGTGGGGCTGATCAATGGCTCTTTCTATGCCATTTTGAGTTTGGGTTTGGCCATCATTTTTGGCCTTCTCAACATTATTAACTTCTCGCATGGCGCTCAATACACCATGGGCGCTTTTATTGCGTGGATTGGTTTAACTCAATTTGGTCAATGGCTAGGTTTTCCTGACCTGACAATTAATTATTGGTTTGCCCTCATTCTTGTGCCGCTAATAATGGCGGGTTTCGGTTTAATTCTTGAGCGTACGATGTTGAGGCGTCTATATCACCTCGACCATTTGTATGGCCTCTTATTAACTTTTGGTTTGGCATTAATTATCGAGGGAATGTTTCGCCACTGGTATGGCATATCTGGGGAGAGTTATCCCGCCCCTGAGATACTCCAAGGCGCAATTCCTCTTGAATCTATTGGGATTGTCTTGCCAAAATATCGAATTTGGGTTGTGTTTATTTCTATGACCGTTTGCTTCTCTACATGGTATGTTATTGAGAGAACAAAGCTGGGCGCCTATCTTCGAGCTGGAACAGAAAATCCAAAACTTCTCCAAGCGTTTGGGATTAATGTCCCCCTCATGATTTCCTTGGCCTACGCTTATGGTGTTGGCCTTGCCGGTTTTGCTGGCGTATTGGCCGCCCCCATTTTTCAAGTTAACCCATTGATGGGGTCGAATCTCATTATTGTTGTATTTGCGGTAGTCGTCATTGGTGGCATGGGCTCCATCATGGGCGCTATTCTTACGGGCCTTGCTCTGGGTTTAGTTGAGGGCCTAACCAAAGTGTTTTACCCAGAGGCATCTGGCGTGGTTATTTTTGTGATCATGGCAATCGTGTTATTGATTCGCCCAGCTGGTCTTTTTGGGCGGGAAAAATAAAATGAGTTCAAAAGTTAAATTACTCTATGGCATTCTTGCTTTAATTGCCCTGCTCTTGCCATTCCAGGATTTTATCTATTTAGTATTTGCAATGAAGGTACTTTGCTTTGCCCTCTTTGCTTGCGCTTTTAATTTATTACTTGGCTTTACGGGGCTATTGTCGTTTGGTCATGCCGCATTCTTTGGCACTTCGGCCTACATTACCGCCTATTTTTGCAAGGAGATGGGGCTTTCCACCGAGTTGGGAATTATTTTAGGCGTCATTGGTTCAGGCGTTCTTGGATTTTTGATAGGCGCATTGGCCATTCGCAGGCAAGGCATTTACTTTGCTATGGTGACTTTGGCGCTATCTCAAATGGTTTACTTCCTTGCGGTTCAACTTCCATTTACTGGTGGTGAAGATGGAATACAAGGAGTGCCCCGTGGCAAGCTACTAAACTTCATTGATTTAAATAACGACGTTTCGATGTATTACTTTGTTTTAGCAGTTTTTTTATTGGGTTTTGCGCTCATCATGCGTACTGTTTACTCGCCTTTCGGTCAGATTCTTAAGGCTATTCGCGAAAATGAACCGCGCGCCATTTCACTTGGCTATGACGTCGATCGTTTTAAGTTAACGGCTTTTGTATTGTCGGCTACTCTTGCTGGCCTCGCTGGCTCAATGAAGGCTTTGGTTTTTCAGCTCGCAACCTTAACAGATGTTCACTGGCACATGTCGGGCGAGGTGGTTCTGATGACCCTACTTGGTGGAATGGGAACAATCTTAGGTCCAGCCGTTGGTGCGGGTATTGTGGTCTCCCTCCAAAACTATTTAGCTAATATCGGATCTTGGAGCACGATAGCCACCGGCTTTATTTTTGTAATTTGTGTTTTAGCATTCCGCCGCGGCGTTGTTGGTGAAATTAGCGCCTTCTTTAAATCTAAAAGCTAATTGACGTTCTTATGTGTTGGGTGGCGGAGTTGGAGTCAGGGCATTCATATGGCTTGCGCTTTTCGTTTTTAGCTTAATTAATAAAAATACAATTAAAACAAGGACTTACATTAATTTATAGTGTTGGGACTCAAACTTTATTATTTTTGTTTCACGTGAAACCAACAAAATGCTATGATCATCGCCCTATCTGAGGCAAATCATGCGCTATTCAAAAAATTTCGATGTCATAGTAGTTGGTGGTGGCCACGCAGGAACTGAAGCCGCACTAGCATCAGCACGCATGGGGTGTGACACCCTCCTAATCACCCATAGTATTGAAAATTTAGGGGCAATGAGTTGCAACCCCTCTATTGGAGGAATTGGTAAGGGCCACTTAGTAAAAGAAATAGATGCCATGGGCGGTGCTATGGCTTCTGCTGCAGACGAGGCTGGCATTCAGTTTCGCATCCTTAACTCTAGTAAGGGCCCGGCAGTGCGAGCTACTCGAGCCCAAGGAGATCGTGTTTTATATAAAGCGGCTATTCGCCATCGGTTGGAAAATCAGGCGAACCTAAGCCTTTTTCAAGCTGCGGTTGATGATTTGCTGGTCAGTGGTGACGAGGTTCAGGGGGTTGTTACACAAATGGGCCTTAAGTTTATGGCCAAAAAAGTTGTGCTGACAGCGGGAACCTTTCTAGATGGAAAAATCCATGTGGGTCTTAATAGCTACGCTGGTGGACGTGCTGGCGATCCAGCCGCAACATCCCTTTCGTCTAGATTAAAAGAATTAAAGCTCCCACAAGGCAGACTTAAAACGGGCACCCCTCCTCGGATTGATGGTCGGACAATCGATTTCTCAGTCATGCTTGAGCAACCCGGTGATCTAGACCCAATGCCTGTTTTCTCATATTTGGGTCGGCCCGAACAACACCCCAAACAAGTTTCATGCTGGATTTCCCATACAAACGAGCAGACTCATGACATCATCAGGGGTGGATTAGATCGTTCCCCAATGTATACAGGTGTAATTGAGGGTGTCGGCCCCCGCTATTGCCCTTCAATTGAAGACAAGATTCATCGCTTTGCTTCAAAAAATAGTCATCAGATCTTTTTGGAACCCGAGGGTCTTACTACTAATGAGTATTACCCCAATGGAATTTCTACAAGCCTCCCTTTTGATGTGCAGTGGAATTTAGTCCGGAGCATCCGAGGTCTTGAGTCCGCTGTTATTGTTCGCCCTGGATATGCCATTGAGTATGATTTTTATGATCCTCGTCATCTTAGGCATAGCTTAGAAACAAAAGCTATTAAAGGGCTGTATTTTGCAGGCCAAATTAATGGCACTACTGGGTATGAGGAGGCTGCAGCTCAAGGCATGCTGGCCGGAATTAATGCTGGGTTAGCTTCACAAGACAAAGAGCCTTGGTTGCCTAAGCGAAGTGAGTCTTATATTGGGGTTTTGGTTGACGATCTTATTACCTTGGGCGTTCAAGAGCCCTATCGAATGTTTACTAGCAGAGCAGAATATCGCCTCAGCTTGCGTGAAGATAATGCAGACATGCGGCTAACTACGATTGGTCGAGGCTTGGGGTTGGTTAATGATTGGCGTTGGAACGTATTTTGTAGAAAACAGGAGGCTGTTTCACGTGAAACAATTCGATTGCAAGAGATTTGGATTGGGCCAAAGCATGAATCAGCCAAGGCCGTTTCAGCGCTTTTGGGGCAAGATTTATCCAGCGATTGCAGTTTGGCAGATATTTTAAGGCGCCCAGGCCTAACTTATGAGGCCATTACTAGTTTTGCAGATGGAATGTGGTCACCTGGAAGCTTGGACGATGATCTCGGTTTGGCGCAGCAAATTTCCAATCAAGTGGAGATTTCGATTAAATATCAAGGGTATATCGAGAGGCAATCCGTGGAAATTGCACGCCAGGAACATAATGAGCACTTTCCTTTGCCGGAATTAATGGACTATACCCAGGTTCCCGGCCTATCAAAAGAAGTTCAACAAAAATTAAATTTATACAAACCCGGTACCTTGGGTCAAGCAGGCAGAATCTCCGGGATAACGCCGGCAGCACTTTCTTTATTATTGGTGCACCTTAAAAAGGGCTTGGGGCGCCCCCAAGAGACGGTATGAGCGAAGGGTTGGCTGAGCTAGGTATTCAGAGTCTTGGTTTGGACTTAAGCCCGGGCAATATTGCTGATTTAGAGGTATTTTTACAAGAGATGGGGCGCTGGAACCGGGTTCATAACCTTACTGCAATAGAGGGCGATATAAATTCAATACGATTGCACCTCATTGATTCTATTGCAGTTTTACCTTTAATGAGGCATTTTTTAGTTGACTTAGATGCTAGGATTGCAGATCTTGGCTCTGGTGGTGGTTTGCCAGCAATTCCCATTGCGATCTTACAGCCCGGGTGGAATATGACGCTAATTGAGGCGGTTCGAAAAAAAACCGCATTTTTGCAGCACATACGAGGCAAGCTGAAGTTAAATAACATTCAGATATTGAGTGAGCGCGTAGAGTCTACGGCCCTAAAGCATCCCGCCCAGTTCGACGCAGTAATTTCGAGAGCATTCACCAGTTTGAAGAGATTTTTAGATCTCTCGCTACCCTTATTGAAGCCTGAAGGCCTTGTATTTGCAATGAAGGCTAAGCGCGCAGATGAAGAGTTGCAAGAAGTTTCAATGGAAGATTGGCGCTTAATCGCCGATCAACCTTTGCATATACCTAGCCTTACAGTGGAAAGGCGCCTTTTGGTGTTGTCCCCCGTGAGAAAATCACCCTCTTTGAAGCAGACCCCTTAAAAGTAGCCATGGCAAAAATTTTCTGTATTGCAAATCAAAAGGGCGGAGTTGGTAAAACCACGACGGCCGTCAATTTAGCTGCTGGCTTATCAGGCCTCAAGCAACGGGTTTTATTGGTTGATTTAGACCCTCAGGGAAATGCAACAATGGGCTCCGGAATCGAAAAAGCAAACTTAAATAAAAGCGTATATCAGGTATTAATTGGGCTTGCCACAATCAGGGATTGTGCCCAACCTTGTGAAAGTTCTGGTTATGATGTGCTGCCAGCAAATCGTGATTTAGCTGGCGCAGAAATTGAATTGGTTGACTTGGAATCACGTGAGCAGCGATTGAAAGAGGCGCTTACCGCAGTGGCGAATGACTATGACTTTATTTTGATTGACTGCCCCCCTGCACTTTCTTTGCTTACGCTCAACGGCTTGTGTGCCGCAAATGGCGTTATCGTGCCAATGCAATGTGAATACTTTGCACTTGAGGGCTTGTCAGACCTAGTCAATACTATTAAACAAGTTCACGCCAATTTAAATCCAGACTTGGTCATCATCGGGCTCTTGCGGGTGATGTTTGATTCGCGCATGACATTGCAGCAACAGGTGTCTGATCAACTGCTGGAGCATTTTGGTGACAAGGTGTTCAAGACGATTGTTCCACGTAACGTACGTTTAGCCGAGGCCCCGTCTTACGGACTTCCTGGGGTAGTTTTTGACAAATCATCAAGAGGCGCAAAAGCCTATCTAGAGTTTGGCGCCGAAATGATCGAGCGCATTAAGCAAATGTAATTTTTAGGAAGACGATAAAACGTATGGTTGCAATAAAGAAAAAAGGGTTGGGTCGCGGCCTAGAGGCATTGTTGGGGGATAAGGCTAAGCAAGAAAGCTCAACTGAAATTAACCGCCTGCCATTAACCGCACTTCAGGCTGGAAAATATCAGCCACGCCAAAAAATGGAAGCTAGTGCCCTGCAAGAGTTAGCAGAAAGTATTCGTGAGCAAGGTGTGATGCAGCCCTTGTTAGTGAGGATGGTCGAGCCTGGAAAATATGAAATTATCGCTGGCGAACGGCGTTTTCGTGCGGCATCTTTAGCGGGCTTAAGCGAGGTTCCTGTATTGGTTTCAGGCGCCAATGATCAAGCCGCTGCGGCAATGGCATTGATTGAAAATATGCAGCGAGAGGATTTAAATCCTCTTGAAGAGTCGAGGGGTCTGGCAAGACTCATTGCGGAATTTGGATTCACTCATGAGCAAGCCGCAAAAGCAGTTGGAAAGTCACGAAGCGCTATTACGAATTTGCTTCGCTTGAGCCAGCTGGCAAAAACAGTTCAAGCAATGCTTTTAGCGGGCGATATTGATATGGGCCACGCCCGAGCACTTATTCCGTTACCTGGCGCAAGTCAAGTAGCTTTGGCGCAAAGAATTGCAGCGCAAGGCCTATCAGTTCGGGAGGCCGAAAGAATGGTGGCAGCCTTAGTGCTGGTTGGAGGTCAAATTGGAGATAAAAAATCCAAAATTAAAGCCCCCTCTTTAGCCGCGTACAACGACCCAGATATGCGGCGATTGACGCAAGAAATCGCTGATTTAATCGGCCTAAATACAGAATTTAAGTTTAAGGGTAAAGGCGGCGAATTAAGAATCCGTTTTAGCCAATTTGATGAGCTCGATTCCTTGTTGAAAAAGTTGGGCGTTGAGAATGACTCTTGATATTTAATACAGCAAACATAAAATTTTTAACTATTGAAAATAGACCCAAATCCAATGCCCAAAATAAATAATTGGGAGGAGTCTTCTGAGGAGGCCTATCGGGTCTATAACAAAACGGAAATGGATGATTTGCGTAGCGCAAAACCAAGACAGTTTTTATCCGTTAATAGTTGGCTTATAGTTTTTGCGCAGATAGTGATTACCCTGATAATTGCTGGTTCTTGTTATATTTTTGCTGGTCAGGGCAATAGACTCGTCTATACTTACTCTGCTTTTGTTGGTGGCTTGATTGGATTTTTGCCTGCAGCATTGTTTTTGATGCGATTAGAGGCTGCAAAAAAGAGTACTAAATCAAGTCCCGGCGGCTATTTAACAGCGGTGGTTTCTGGTGAATTTATAAAAATTCTTGCAACTGTCCTCTTGTTTATTGGCTTTGCCCTAAAGCAGCCTGATTTAAAATGGATACTTTTGCTTGTTACCTATTTTGCTACGCTGAAATGTTATTTATTGGTGTGGTTTTGGAAGTAACAGGCAGTTAATAAATAAGGATTTGTTGAGAGATGTCTAGCGAAGTCAACGGAGCAGCAGAGATAGCCCATCATGTGGCTAGCGAACCGCTTACACCTACCGCTTATATTGCGGAACACCTGCAAAACCTAAATAACGTTGGCGGAGCGCAAACCTCGGTCATTGACTTCAGCATCATTAATTTAGACACTATTTTTTGGACCTCTTTAATGGGGTTGATCACTGTGTTTCTTTTGGTAATTGCGGCACGCAGAGCATCCCCTGGAGTTCCTGGGCGCTTTCAATGTCTAGTGGAGATGCTTGTTGAGATGGTGGACAACCAAACCAAGAGTATTGTCCATGGCAATCGTACTTTTATTGCCCCTTTAGCCCTCTTCGTTTTTTGCTGGATCATCCTTCTAAATACTCTGGATTTAGTGCCTGTAGATTGGATTTTTGGCGTAAACCAATTTGTTGGTAGTTTTGGAGTGCATGTTCCACATCATAAGATAGTGCCCACAACCGATTTGAACGCTACTTTTGGCTTGTCTTTCTCGATTCTCTTGTTAGTGTTCTTCTACAGCATCAAAGTGAAGGGCATCGGCGGCTTTTTGCACGAGTTGATTTCCGCTCCATTTGGTGCAAAGTGGTATCTTGCGCCATTCAACCTTATTTTGAACATCATTGAATACATTGCTAAAGGTGTTTCATTGGGTATGCGGCTTTTTGGAAACATGTATGCAGGCGAATTAATCTTTTTACTCATTGCCCTTTTGGGAAGTATGTGGACCTTTAATTTTGATCTTTACATGCTTGGCTTTGTAGGCAATGTCATTGCTGGATCAGCCTGGGCAATTTTTCATATTTTGGTCATTTTGTTGCAAGCTTTTATTTTTATGATGTTGACTTTGGTATACATCGGCCAAGCCCACAGTCATCATTAATTTTTTTATTTTTAACTTCATCTTTAATACTTAGGAGTAAACATGCAAGCATTCTTAGCTAACATTCAAGGACTAACCGCTATTGGTATTGGCCTTATCATCGGCCTTGGCGCTTTAGGAGCCTGTTTGGGCATTGGCCTAATGGGCGGAAAATTCATTGAGGGCGCTGCCCGTCAACCCGAATTGATTAATGAATTGCAAACCAAAATGTTTCTTTTGGCCGGCTTGATTGATGCTGCATTCTTAATCGGCGTTGGTGTTGCAATGTTGTTTGCTTTTGCAAACCCACTGCTCGCTGTTATTAAGTAATTGTTTTGGCGTGGATGACTGTATGGTCATCCAACCGTTCACAACAATACTGAAAGGAATATCGTGAATCTGAACGCGACCCTATTCGCGCAAATGATCGTTTTCTTTGTCTTATGGTGGGTTGTCGCACGATTTGTGTGGCCACCGCTTGTTAAGGCACTAGATGAGCGCTCAACTAAAATTGCCGATGGCTTGGCTGCGGCCCAGCGCGGAAAAGAAGAATTAGCTCTCGCAAATAACGAGGCAGAGTTGGAATTATCTAAAGCCCGTCAAGAAGGCATTCAGCGTGTTGCTGAGGCTGAAAAGCGCGCCCAAATGTCGGCTGAAGAAATTCGATCAAATGCAGAGGCGGAAGCCGCTCGCATTATTTCTCAAGCCAAACAAGATGCAGATCAACAGGTATCACGTGCACGCGAAGTATTGCGCGCAGAGGTTGCCGTGTTGGCTGTGAAGGGTGCTGAGCAAATTTTGCGCAGAGAAGTTGATGCAAAAACTCACAGCACATTACTTGATCAATTAAAGGCAGAGCTCTGATATGGCTGAATTAGCCACAATTGCGCGCCCCTATGCTGAAGCACTTTTTCAAAGTGCCAAGCCTGCCGAGCTCCCCGCCTTTTTAGAGCAGTTAAGCGAACTTGCTCAACTTTCAGCTATGCCAGAAATTGCTGTTTTATCAAATAATCCAAAAGTTTCTGCGGATGATCTGAGCAAGCTTCTTTCTGGCATGGTTACGTCAAAGCTAGACGGCAAGATTTCAAGTTTTTTAAGTCTTGTGAATCACAATCATCGCTTGGCAGCCATACCCGAAATTGCACGTCAATTTGAGGCAATGAAGAATAAAAGCGAAGATGCGGCAGAAGTGATTATTACAAGCGCATTTCCAATTGAAGGTAGTGCGCTCAAAGAATTGTTGTCAAGTTTGAAAAAGCGTTTTGGGGGTAAAGAACTGCGCCCAACTATTCAGATTGATTCGGCGTTGATTGGCGGTGTTCGCATTCAAGTTGGAGATGAGGTATTGGATAGTTCGGTTAAGGCACGGTTAGCTCAAATGCAAGCAAGTCTTGGCGCATAAGTTATCCCTATTAAGAACATACGAAATAAGACCCAGGAGTAAGTAATGCAACTCAACCCTTCCGAGATCAGCGAGCTGATCAAAAGCC
>Ga0316219_1000522_pt1 | contig 51644 bp, 21 predicted proteins | sample TBH18003PmetaG_FD_203635 | JGI IMG/M metagenome (GOLD analysis project Ga0316219, IMG submission 203635) | Freshwater microbial communities from Trout Bog Lake, Wisconsin, USA - TBH18003P | ecosystem: Environmental > Aquatic > Freshwater > Lake > Hypolimnion/Profundal zone | place: USA...
GCCAATCCGGCCAGCGCAGCGGATGGTGCGGCGAGTGTTTGAGGAGATGCGATCTGAATCCAAACGGAACCATACACGCTGTAGTATCCGGCGAAGTTGCTGCCGCTGCGGACCAGTTTCAACCAAATCAGCGCAGATAGACGCGAAAGTCCTTCGCGTTGCCTTTGAAATCTCCCGGACGGGGGGAATAGCGGATGCCGCCCGCCACAATGGGCTCCCCCAGATCGATTACCAGCAGATGCGGAGGCTTGGGGTGGTTGTTCCCCCAAGGAGTCTGCCAAATGGATTCGGGGAAGCCATCAAACACGTATTCGGCGCGGTCATCTTCTAACACGACTTCTTCACTGCTGACATAGGCGACCTTGAGTGCCCCCTCGTCGAATTTGATGACTTTCCCATCGGTGTCGAGGATGGCGATGTCGCCAACTGAAGTAAAATCCACATCATGCCAGGACGAGTCGATTTGCAGGGCAACCAGCGAGGCCTTCCTCGGGCTGTCAAAACGAATCACCTCGCCTTCGCTGTGTTCCGCGAAGGTTCCGGCCGCCACCTGTTCGGCTGCGGTAAAGATTGGACGATCTTTGGAGCGCGGAGGAACAGGGGCGATTTCCCGCTTATCCAGAATCGGCTCTTTCAGGCCTTCGACGCTGAAATCCTCACGTGGTTTTAATTGCTCGAATATCACAATCTCGTTCTTGCCACTTTTGAGCCAGGGTCCCGGCACATAGAGGGTCTGCTGCGGACCAATGTGCCAGTACCGGTTGAGGTTGTGGCCGTTGATCCAGACCACGCCCTTGTTCCACCCACGCAGGTCAAGAAAGGTGTCACCCACGGAAGATACATCGAAGGTTCCACGGTAAAATGCGGGCCCGGATTGATTGGTCCCCGGCGCAAATTGTATTTTGAAAATGTCGTTCAGGGGAAGGTTGAAGGCTTTCCAGCCGATGAGTTCCTCGCCCGCCCAGGTGACCTTCCCGAAGATGCCGCGGCGCTTGCCAGCGGCATCGCCCATGTCGCCATAGTGGTCTCGTCCCATATTTTCGACCAGCAGGTCGAGGGTGGCGGGAACTTTTGTGATGTTCAGTTTGAAGGCGTGATTGTCACTGGCGCGACGATTCCAACTGCCGGCCACCCGGCCATCGACCAAAGCCACGACATGATCGCGAACCTTCTCAATCGTAAGCTTGGCCTGATCCGCATGATTGATGACGGTGCGGTAAAGAACGAAGCCCAGACTCTGATCCAGATCCTCCATCGCCACCGGCTTGTCGAGCAAGTGCGGCGTGCCGAGCAATCCCGACTCTTGCAAGGATACCGATTCGGTCAGGGCAACACGGGGAATGGCGATGATCGGATTATCCGATGGAATCGGAGGCAGCTTGGTTCCCGGAGGGAGATGCTTTGCAATGACCTCCCGGTTGCGGAGAAAGGAGGGAGTGATCCGCCCGGCCTCATCCAGCGGCACAGAATAATCGTAGCTGGTCGTGATCGGCCAATAGCCGTTGTTGTACCAGCCGCCGCCATTGACGAAGTTGAAATTGGAGCCGCCATGAAACATATAGAGACTGACCGAAATCCCCTGTCCTAGGACCGAGTCCAGGAACTTGGCGTAGCCTTCAATGTTCGGACTCGGTTTTCCGCCTCCCCAATTGGAATACCAGCCGGGATAGGATTCGGTAATGAAATAAGGCCCATTCGGAAGCACGTTTTGGATGATGGAGATGATCTTGTCGGGATTCCCGCCGTTGATGGCCGGATAGGAATTGGAGAGAGGTTGGTTCCCCTTTTTCCACGAAGGCGCCCCGGCCATCTCCGCCGTGACCAGGGGAACTTCGATTCCTCCCTTGAGCTGCAGATCGTGCATGGCCGCCAACTGCGGGTCATTGATACTGCCATCCTCGTTGCCGAACTGGCTCAGGATGATCGGGCCGCCATGGGTGATTTGCAGGGGGGCAACCTCCTGGCCAAGCCGCTTGAACCAGTCCTGCACATATTGCACGAAATGCGGTTCCGTCGTTCTGGGGCGAACCGCGTGATTTTTCAGGATCCATCCGGGATAGCCGCCGAACTCGAACTCGGCGCAGACGTAAGGACCGGTGCGCAGGAAGACCCAAAGCTCCTCCTCTTGTGCGGTGCGGATGAACTTCGCCAAGTCGGCGTTCCCCCTGAAATCAAATTGGCCCTGCTTCGGTTCGTGAACATTCCAGAATACATAGGTGGCCACCGTATTGCAGCCCATCGCCTTTGCCTTGCGCAGGCGGTCCCTCCAGTATTCCTGCGGTATCCGCGGATAGTGCATCTCGGCGCAGATGATCTGGAGCGGCTTCCCATCGAGCAGGAAACTCCCATCCTTCACCACAAAGGTGTGTTGGCCGGTGATCGGAGTTGCAGATGGTTGCGGCAATGGCGGCTCAGCGGCAAACAATCCGTTACTGGCCAGTGAGAGCAACGCGATGAAGGCGCTGGTGAGGAGTGCGATTCGTGCAGATTTCATGGTTCTTGTTCATTTGGCAGACCGGCCTTGGCGGCGTTTTAAGGAAAGCTGACTTTCAGGCGCATGAAGCTCTTCGTGTTGCCGGGTGTTTGCAGCGACGGCAGGAGGCGCACGGTTTCGGTCTCGGTGATTCCGTCGGGATTGGCGACGGGCGCTCCGACTTCTTGAATGGAAGCGCTGCCGGGGTTCCACGTCAGAAGATCTGGCGAGACCTCAACGGAATAGCTTACGCCACCGCCGCCGATGCGCTGGCGGTAACTGAGGGTGAGGTAGGTCTTGCCGTCGGCGGCGTTCACTTGCGGGGCGGCGAACGGGAGCAGGGAACGATCCGGCGCGTTCGGGTTGAGACCGAGCGCGTAGGCCATCAGGTTCGCGATGCCGGAGTGGTTCGGGTCGACGAGCGGGCCGGTGATGATTCCGTATTGCGCGGCCCACGCGTTTGGAAGTCCGATGGAAGCGGCGTCGAGCGCGGCGGCTTGCGCGGTTTGAGAGAAGAGGTTCACGTTGCCAAACGTGGCGGTGGCCACGTGAGCGCTGTCCTGCGAGGTGACAGCCAATCCGGCCAGCGCAGCGGATGGTGCGGCGAGTGTTTGAGGAGATGCGATCTGAATCCAAACGGAACCATACACGCTGTAGTATCCGGCGAAGTTGCTGCCGCTGCGGACCAGTTTCAACCAAACCGGCGCGGTGACGCCGACGATTTGGGCAGTGCCGCTGGCCGCTCCGGAAACGTTGCGCCACTGGAAGGCGACGCCGTTGCCGGGTGTCGCCACAACGGCGGCGAATGCGGCGTTTGCGCTGGTGTCGTTGCGAAACATCACGCCCGCCATTGCCGCCGGAGCGGTGCCGGTAAGGCTCAAAACCATTCCGACCAAGCTGCCGTCGCCGGTATAGGGGGTGTAATAGTAATGGAACTGGTCCGACGCGGTCCATGGGTTGGCACCTCCGCCGCTAACGGTGTAGATCGCGGTGGGCGGTGCGTAAGTGCCTGAGCCCGAGAGAATCGGAGACCCGACGTCCGCGTTGACCGTAAAGAGACTGCCGGCATCGGTGGTGGCGGTGGCAAAGGCGTCGTCAGAAATGCCGAGCGGCGTGGAGACGTGCAAGCGGAAGTAGTAGGTTGTCGATGCCGAGAGTCCGGTGGCGCTGAAGGTTGTTGTCCCAGGGAAGAGCGTATTGCTGACGACATTTTGCTCAAAGCAAGAATCGGTGGCCTGGTCGAGATCAAAGCCTGTCTCGTTATTGGTGTCATCGACCCACGCTAAATCGATCCGGGTGTCGGATACCGGGGCAGCCGTCAGGTTTGGCGGCGTGGGGACGTTCATTTGCAAGGTGACGCCAAGGAGGTTCACGTTGGAGTTATTGGGCAGCGTTAGGTAGGCAACGGTCCGGGTGGGATCGAGCGCAAGATCGTACCTGTAGAGATAGCAGGTTCCCGCCAGCGCGGTCCCATTGTATTGGTCCCGGTAGCTCATTGTTTTTGCGATGGTCTCGCCGGTATAGTTTTGCGACGAGGTCCAGTCGCTGATGCTGCGAGTGAAACTCTGGCTGCTGCCGTCGGCGTAGGTGACGGTAAAGGTTTGGTTCGGCTGGTTGCCATTGGTGGCGGCGGCCAGCAGGTAGAGATCGGTATAGTTCCCTGGCGCCAGAGCGATGGGCTGGCCTATTGCCCGGATAGCGTTGTTGGAGCCGGTCGCGCCAAAGGTAAAAGTCGCACCGCTTGCGATGAGGGTGCCGCCGAGCAGGGTGGCAGAGAAGCTCATGCCAGTGCCGCCCAATCCCCCGGCGCTGGAAAAAGTCGCGCCATCCGCCGCAGCGCCCACTTCATTGCTGGTCTGGGCAAAACTGATATTTCCCTGATTATTGCTCACCGCCAAAGTGGCAATATCCACGTTGGCATTAAGGCTAAGCGGAGCCACCGGAATGGCCGCTCCATATTCCACCAGGTTGTCGGCGATGATGGCGTCGGTCACCCCGGTGAGAGAAAACAGCGCGCTGGAGGGGTTGATGATCACATTCCGGGTGACCGTCACGCCGCTATCGGTTTCCATGCCGTACCCGCCCGTCACTTGAACGGCATTTCCGGTTGGGTTGATGATGGTGTTTCCATCAATCATGAGATAGCTGAGCACCGAAGGATAGTCCCTCTGAACGGTGGCATCGATGGGATTTCCACAATCCCTGATGACATTGTTGCGAACAAGGATGTTGTTGTCCCATTTCCCCTCCTGCCAGTAGGTTTCCGCTCCCGTGGGTTGAATTCCGCGATTGGGGTTCCGAACGAGCAGGTTATCGACAATCTCGGATTCGCGCGCCGCTTTATATTGAATTCCCGGTCCGGTCATGTCCTTGAAGTAGCAATTTCGGACGATAAGCCGGTCGTTGCCCGCGGAGAGGTTGAAGAACTGGGCATACGGGGTGAGCGTCACATCGCGGTCAAGCGTAACCTGATATAATCCGGCGGAAGTCCACACGGAGCCGTGAGCTAACATCCAGGCGCTAGTCGCGTTGTTGAGGGCTGCATCGGTCACCGGAGTAATCGTGACCACGGTGGCATTGCCCTCCGGTTGATATTCGCCCCAACTGTAGAAGCCCAGCGGCGCGCCGGCCCATGGGATGGCCAGGCTCAATCCGCCGATCACAATGGTGCGGGGACCCGTCTGAAGTGCCACCACGCCTTGATCCCACGAAATGCTGATTCCATCGTCGCCGCCCGAGTCAAAGGCGCAGCCGATAATGGACACAGTTCCGCCCACGAAACCTTGATTTCCCGGTTCCGCCGAATAGAGCCGGTTGGTCCCGGGCTTGGGCACAGACCGGAAATTGTTGTAGGTGCTGTTGCCCTTGTCGGAGTTGTTAAGAACGCCGCCGGAATCGCCGGTGTAATCGTACATATCGCTGTAGACCATGTTTGTGCAGCCGCTGCTGGTAAAGACGTTGTAATACGGCGTTCCCGGAATCGTTGCGATACAGCCGGGCTGGAGGATAGTTGAATTGGTGGGCATTCCGCCGATCCGGACGCGGCGACCGCCGAGCGACGAGAACGAAGTGAAGCTCCAATTGCCGACCCTCCCGCCCTGGCTATTAAACACCCGCGTCACCCAATTCGACGCGGCGGTGCTGGGGGCGAAGAGGCTGTATCCCATGGGAATATCGATGTCCACTGTGCCACCGACCGGATCGTAGTTGATGATCTGGCCTTCCGTATAGGAGAGAGTCTCGGCGTCCAGAACAAACGGCCCCTTCAGGGTGAAGTTGGAACAGTTCTGAAGGACAAAGACGGTGCCGCCCGCGGTGCCTTCGTAGTAAAAGTTAACCGTCCCGGTGGTGTTAACGGTGAAGTTGACGCGGTTCGCGATGGTGATGCCGTTGGCGCTGAGGCGGTAATCTCCCGCGACGATCGTGTAGGTGGTTTGGGTGGTATCGCTGAGGGCCGCCTGCAAGGCCGCGAACATCGTGGCGGAGTTGGCACGCTGCGTTGCCTTCTGGGCGTCTGTAAACGAGTAATCGAAGGTCGGGTTGCTGTAGTTGTAAGGTGGCAAGCTGTCGGGGCCGAGACCGAAGCGTTGCTGCAAGTCCGCCTCAACGCTGGCTTCGGCATTGGTGGTGGCCGAAAGGACGCCGGACCACGGGCCGATGTTGCCATCGAAATCGTACGCAGCCAAACGGAACCAAGTGGTCTGCGTCACCCCGATGTAGGCAGAGTAATACTTTGGCCCGGTGGCCGGAACACGAGCCATCTCCGTAAAGGTTACATTGTCAGGGGATGCCTGAATTACGATTCCCTTGTGGCCGGTCGCGTTGTCTTTCCATTCGAGATCGACCCATTTGTAATCGCCCGTTGCTGACGTTGGTGTCGGGGCGGTCAGCACCGGCGTCTGTGTGCTGAAGACAGCCACATTGGAATTAAAGCCGGTCGTCGCTCCGTTGATGGCCCGCACACGGAAATAATAGATTGAGTTAACGCTCAGCCCGGTAACCGCGTACGTGGTGACGGTGGCGCCGACAGCCCCGATCTGGGTGAAGTTGACCCCATCGGTCGAGGCGTCGATCTGGAAGCCGGTCTCGTTATTGGAGTGGCTAATCCAGGTCAGGGTGGCGGAGGTCGAGGTGGACATGCCGGCCACAAGATCGCTGGGAGTGCCGGGAACAACGCCGCCGCCAATCATAAGAACGCCGGGATTCAAGACCACGGCGCTTCCCGTGAAGCTATTGGAAGAGGAAAGGATAACGGTGCCATTGCTGGCGAAAGCGCCCGCGGCCGCGGAGGTGTATGGTGCAAAGCCGCCCACAAACAGGCTGTTGGAACCGCTAAGAGCGTTCGCCATGGTCAGTGTGCCACCGCCGCCGCCGAGACGGTAGGTAGACTCGCAGGGCGTGAGATTGCCACTATAGGTGACGTTACCCTGCGCTCCCAACGATGCAGCTTCGAGAATGGCGCCATTGGTGGAATTAAAGTCCAGGTTATTGGAACTGCTCACGGCCAGGGCGATCGTGAAAGCGGTTCCCGCAGGACTGACCAGCCGGTTAAGAAAGGCGTTATCAATCGGATAGCCGAGAACCAGCGTGGTGGCTGACGCGGCGCTGAGCGTTTGCCCGGTGCCGCCGATCGCGTAGGGAGAGTTGAACTGCAACGTTCCCGCGGTGAGGGTGGTGGGACCGGTGTAACTGTTGCTGCCGGCGAGGATCAACTTGCCGTTGCCAAGCTTAGTGAGGCCGGAGGTTGTGGTCGAGGAGTTGATTATATTTCCGGAGAGCACTGCCGTGCCGGAGTAAACCGGAAAGGTGCGGATGGCTCCGTCGAGGTCCAATGGATTGACAATGGTCAACGTGTTGTCGGCGTTCGCATCGTTGAGTATGAGGTAGTTGTTATAAATAAGACCGTTGGTTCCAGTGCTAGCGAAGTCCAGCGTGGCGCCGTTGCCCAAATTGATCGTTGCGGGGCCACCGCACGCGCTGAAGCCCACGTGCCAGTAGGAAGTTGGACTGTTGCCCACCAGCGTGACCACGTTCTTGCCATCATTGGCGGAACTGTCGGCAGCGAGATTGCGAATGAGATTGGCTCCGGTTTCGAAGACGCCGCCCACCAGGCGCAAGCGGCAATTGGTGGGCAAACCCCATCCGTCATTGGCTCGAACGGGTCCGGCGTCGATTTCGAGCGTGGTAAAGACGTTGGGGCCGTTGGTGGGATTCAGAATAACCAGACCGGCGTCCCAGGGATTGACATACCTGGCTGTAATTTTTCCCGTAATGTTGAGGGTTGAGTTCGTTTCTGACTGGATCCAAAGGTCTTGATTGGAGCCGCTGATGGCTCCGCTCACGGTGCCCACGCCAATGCCGCTGTTTTTGAGCGTCGAGCGGGAAGTAAGCATTACGGCTTTGCTCAACGTGTTGTTGTTGACGTCCAGGACGCCGCCCGAAAGGGTGAGAGTCCCGCTGCCGAACACATTGTTATTCCCCATCAGCACCGTGCCGCCGCTGATGGTGGTGGAGCCCGTATAGGTGTTATTCCCGGTTAGACGCACGCTGCCCTGAGCGACCGACAAACTGCTGTTTCCTGAAAGCACCGGCGCGTAAGTGAGAGTTCCGCTGCCGCCCCCCAATCGGTAGGTGTTGCTTACCGGCGTCAGCGTGCCGAGATAGGTAAGCGAACCCGTCGCTCCAAGGCTCAGGTTGCTGTAAATTTTGCTTCCCTGGGTCAGGTTGATCGACTCGTTGGTCGGTCCATTGCCCGGCAAGGCGATGGCCCCTGCCGATGAGATTGCGATGCGTCCGCTTGCAAGCCAGGCGTTAGCGGTGGTGTAGGCGCCGACGGAAGCGAGCGCTCCGTTGGTGTTGAGCGTAATGGTTCCCGAGGCTGGCAGCGCGCCCGCGTCAATCTGGAGGACGCCGCCGTTGACAATGAAGTTACCGGTGGTGTTGCTTGCGCCCGCCAGTTCCAAGGTGCCGGAGGAGACGGTAGTCGTCCCGCTGTAGTTGTTTGAACCGCTCAGAGTGAGCAATCCGTTGCCGATCTTGGTCAGAGCCCCTGAGCCGGTGATGTTGCAGGGGACGCTCAGGTTCAGGCCGTTGGAATCGATGGTCAGGGTCGCTCCCGAAGCAACGGAAATAGTCTTATAACTGGAAAGCGAGAGAGTCGAGGCGGCTTGGATCGTGGTATTCGCGCTCACCGCCAGCGTCGCAGCGCTCGTCGCGTTGCTGGAATAGGCGATCGTTCCGGCGCTCACCGTGGTCGCGCCCGTGAGGGTATTATTGGAGAGAGTGAGCTTTGATGCGCCGCTCTTCGTTAGGGTTCCCGTCCCGCTGAGAATGCCGGGCATGCTTTCGGCGCTGACAGCGTTGACTAGCAACCCTCCATTATCAACGATGTCGCCGGAAAGCATGCCATTGAAAGAACCGTTTCCAAGTTGCAGCGTGCTGCCGGCGCTAATTGTGGTGAGACCCGCAAATGGGTTGGTCCCGGTGAGGGTCAACGCGGCGGAACCGATCAAATTCAGGCTGCCGATTCCAACAATTGCCCCAGCGTAGGTTTGTGCTGTGGAATTGGAGAAGACGAGCGTTCCATTGTCCGTAATTCCCCCTGAGATCGCGCCCCCATTACTCACCAAAAGCGTCGCATCGGTAATGGTTGTGCTAATAGTGCCCGCGACAGCACCCGTCAGGCTGACGGTCCCGCTCTGTGTAAGGCTTAACGTTCCGGTGCCGCTGACTGTACCCGCAAGCGCCGTATTGCCGGAGCTGTACACGATGAGTGTTCCGCCATTCAACTGCACCACGCTGTTGGATGCGGTGGCAAGTGGGCCGACCGTCGAGATTCCATGACTAAGCGAGGCATTGGCTAGCCGCTGCATTCCGCCATTCGGCAGGGTGACATCGGCATAGAAACCGTAACCGCCCGTGCCTTGATAGTATCCAATAGCGATCGTGTGGATACCGGATGCGAGCGCGACCGTCCCGGAGCGAACCGTGACCCCCTGAAAGAAGTTGTTGGCAACGACGCTTTGGCCATCGATGGAAAGAATGCTGCCATCGTCGCTTCCGGTGTCGAAGGTGTAAATACCGGTCGCCGGCGCCAAGTACTGGCCGGCCCACTCGACTTCAAAGTTCGTCGCACCTGAGTTGTAAGGCGCGGGGAATGCCGCGCCGTTGGACCCGAAGTCGAAGTTTGTCCCCGCAGCGGTGCTGTTCACGATAAGGGCCGGAGTGAGCGCGGCGATGGAGCTTTCAAATGTTGCAAGGGTGGAAAAGTTTGGTGATGAACCACCGACGTTTTGCGGAGCGATGTTGTAGTAACGACCGGGAAGTCCGGCGGTTGCGGGCGGGACCGCCAGCGTGGCGCCGTTGGAAACGCTCACCGGCCCTGTGATATTCACTCCGGCAGCGCCCATGAGCAGAGTTCCCTGGGAGATCGTCGTCGTGCCGCCTAACGCAATGGAGCCGTTCAATGTCAGCGTGCCCGTGCCGGACTTGACGAAGCCACCGCTGCCGAAAAGGGTAGCGTCCATCGTGCTGGAACTGCCATCGCCGCCGAGCGTGAGCGTTCCGAGCCCCGTCTGCACAACGCCCGAGCCGGAAAGGGATGCAAGGCTCAGGTTGTTATCGTTGAGGTTCAGCGTTGCTCCGGCGCTCACGGTAACCACGGTGCCCGGCGGCAGGCACGTTCCGTTGATCCCCAGACGCAATTCGCCCGCGTTTACGGTCGTCGCGCCTGCATAAGTGTTGGAACCCGCCAGGACCAGCGCGCCGGTGCCGCTCTTGACGATGCCGCCAGTTCCAACGATCGCGGCGGAAACGATGGCTGGCTGATTTGCCGTGATGACGGAGGAAGTCCCCGCCAAAGTCAGCGCGCCCCCATCGACGCGATAGCCGCTGCCGGAAAACGTCATGTTCCCCACGGCGACCGACCCGGATACGGTCACCTCGGAATTCCCGTCACCGGAGAAGACGGCGTTGCAGCCATTCGTCCAGGGAACCATTGAGCCGCTTCCATCGGCAGCGGTATTCCATGTGGCGCTGCTTGTGCTCCACACGCCGCTGCCTGTCTGGAGTCCCGTGGCGGCCGCGGTATCCCAATACAAAGTGGTGCCCGTGACCGTCAACGTGCCGAGACCCTGCAAGACCGTGCCGGAGCCGGAAACAGCGCCGACGCTCAGGTTGTTATCATTAAGATTCAAGGTCGCTCCCGCGGCCACGGTGACATACGTGGTGGGCGGCAGGTAACCGCCATTGATTCCGCCGCTCACCCCGAAATTAGCGCTCGCGCCGTAAGCCACAGCCAGCCGGTTGCCCAGGTTCGTGACCGCCTGTGCCGGAAGCCCCGCATTGAAGATCTGAATGTCGGCAATATCGCCACTGAAATAGCGCGCCGGACCAGTGCCGCAGCCGATTGAGAATAGCGCCGCATTGCGCGTGTTTGTCCCGCCCACCGTGAAGGCGGACGCAGCGCCGTCGAGGGCGATTTGCATTGTGCCGGAACGCACCGTGTATACCGCCACGTGCGGAAGATTTAAAGCGACGCTGCTGCCCGACCAGACGGTGGTATCGGGAAGCCCCAACCCTCCGCCAACTTTGTCGTCCTGGCTCCAGACGAGCCCCCAGTCGTACGTGCCGCCCCCCTGCTCGGCATCGACGATTCCAGTATAGCTGAACCAATTTCCGCCTGCGTTGCCGCCGCTTCCGGCGTTGACCTTCGGCCGAAACACCACCGCCACGCTGAAGTCGCCCGCGCCGGAAACGGGGCTGTTGGAAGCGCTGACTTGCAGGCCATTGGAGCCGCTGACAGTGATTGCGTTGTGGCCGTTAAAGGAACTGGGGCTGAGGGTCGGACTCGCCGCCGTCCCGTAGGCCGCAGTCGTCAGGTTGCTAACAGATCCGGCCCAGGCGGTCACGGCGCTTCCGCTCCCGCCAGTCAGCGCGTCCGCGTTCCATTCCTCGCTTGGGGAAAGCCCCAAGCGCAGCTCGCCCGCAGTCACCGCAGTCGTCCCGATGTAGCTGTTGGACCCCGCTAAAACCAGAAGCGCCGTCCCGCTTTTGACGATGCCGCCGCTGCCCGCAATCGGAGCGGAAATAGTGGCGTTCCGGTTCGCCGCGATGGTGCAGGAAGAGCCCGCCAACGTGAGCCCCGTGCCATCGACGCGATAGCCTCGTCCGGAAAATGTCAGGTTCCCCACAGTCACCGATCCCGAGACAGTCACCTCGGAGTTTCCATCGGCGGAGAACACCGCATCGCTACCATTCGTCCACGCCACACGCGAACCGCTTCCATCCGCGGCGGTGTTCCAGTTGGTGCCGCTGGTGCTCCAGACGCCGCTTCCCGCCTGGAGACCCGCGCCAGCGCCGGCGTCCCAATAAAGCGTGCCGGCGGCAGCGGGACGAGCAGCCATCAAAGCGAAACAGCACAAGAAACCGGCTAGAAGTGGCGAGAGGCGTTTCATGCAGGGGGAGAAATTATGGGCGCGGCTATTGCATCGCACGGAGGGGTTACTCTTTCTATTTTCCAGATAAAACAAACCTATCCACGAAAGGCTGAATCGCATCAGCCCAGATCGCATAACCCTTTTCGGTTGGATGCAGAAAGTCACCCATAATTTCCGGACTGATCGATCCATCGGCACTGAGGAACTTATCCCCAAGGTCGAAATACAGGACATTCTGTCCATCCTGGAGCTTGGAGATAATCGCATTGATCTCCTTTATCTTCGCCCGAGCCGGGTCGGTCGCGTTTTTGCCTCGGGGAAAAATGCCCTGAAGCAGGAGGGTGGACTGCGGACAGCGAGCCCGATACTCCTTGACGATGAGAGTGATCGCGTCGGCTATCTCCTGCACAGAATTCCCCGCAAGGTTATTGGTGCCAATGAGCAAAACGATCAGCTTGGGGTGGAGTCCGTCGACCTGTCCCTGGCTAAGACGCCAAAGCAGATGCTCGGTGCGATCCCCGGCGATACCGAAATCGAAGGCTCCCAATTTATCATAATGAGCCGACCAAGCTGGAAATCCATTTTTGGTTCTCCAAAAGGCCGTAATGGAGTCGCCATCAAAAATTAGATTCGTATGCTCAGGATGACGATGCGCATCTTGATTAAGGTCGCGTGCCCGCTCGACCCAATCGAATTTAGGCCATGGCCGTGCTGCCGAATTGACTCCGGATGCCGCAGGTAAAAGGAGCTGGGTCATCGAAAGACCGCCCAAAGGAACATCTTGCGACCAGCCGATGGAGGAGATGAGGAGGGCGAAAATGGGTAAGTAGTGTGTTTTCATGGAATGAACTGATAGTTGACGAAGAATTGGGGGGCTTCGAATATCACGGTCGATCCTTACTTGCTGGAAACCGGCGAATTCACCGTGTCTACAGCCCGCACCCTTCCGTTCGCATCGATGTCGAAAGGATCGATGCAAAGCTGACCGCCGCCAATCCCCGGTCGCTCTTTCCGATACGAAAGCCATTTCCTTCCATCCGGCCCGTCGAAAATACTGAGATGCCCCCCGAAAAATACTTTTCCGCGAGAATCTTTTGTATAGGGACCCATCGGATTGTCGGCGTACGCCACGCCTGTCCAGTATCCAATGCGGTTCGGGTAACACTCGGCATAAAACAAACAGAACTTACCGCCGATGCGTTCCACCCAGGGCCCCTCTAGATATTTTGGGTTAACATCGTCCCTGGCATCGGAGCCGGCAAACGTCACTACCCTCTTTTCCTGCCCCACCCGTTCGATGATGCCTCGGTCCAGTTTGCCAAGATCGACCTTCTGAACGAAGATATCCTGACGCGGCATGGCCAGATAAAACTCCCCTTTTGCGTCGACAAAGAGCGAGGAATCGCACGGCCCGTTTGGAACTTTGGTGATGTGCGCATAAGGCCCCGTGACCTTGTCTGCCACGCCAATGAAGGCGTAGTAGCCCTCCTGAAGGTTGAATTGCTTCGCGTTCCAGTTGCTGGCCGTGAAGATCAAATAGAACTTGCCATTGAGCTTGTGAATCTCCGGCGCCCAGAATTGGTGCTTGTAGGGGCAGTTATCGGGCAAATCCGAACTCTTTGCCAGCCACCCTTCCTCTTTCCACGTCTTAAAGTCGCGCGTGGAATACATGCGAATTCCAGGGGAGCTCCCCATGTCAGGATCAGCGAAATGCTTTTCGTCGCGGTTCCGAAATGGCCACATCGTGAAAATGGCGTAGTACGTATCCTTGTCGCGGATAATGCAAGGATCGCGCAAGTCCTTGTGCTGGCTTCCTTGCGATTCGTAAGAGAATGGCAACGGGTTTGCATAGGACGTAACGCCCGCATGGGCCGGATTGGCTAGAAGTACGGTCGCCGCGGCGGCGAAAGCGGCGAGTTGGCGGGAAATATTAGAATGTCGGTAGATTTTCATGGCGAGGGAGTGCTAGTAAAATGCTTCCGTGGATCACTTCTCCCATACCATCAGCTCGGTGATGCCGCTCTTGCCTGGGAAGTCGTGGACAAAAGTGACCCGTAATTTGTCTATCCTAACCGGCTTGATCGTTATTTCGTCAATATTCGTCGAATCGGAGGCGGCGGGATCGCGCTTAATCTCGGCTGCATCCTCCCACTGAGTGCCCGCCCAGTATTGGATTTTGTAGCTTTTTGGCATGCGCACACCGGCGCCGTCCGCCCACAGGCAGACTTCCACCCGGCCCACGCACACCGGGTTTGGAAAATCGAGCTGCACCCAATCGGTAGCATTGGGTGACTTATATGCCGTCCAGCGATTGTGCGGTCCGTCACTTGACGCAACGATTCCGTCGTTAATCTGCTCAATCCGGTCGAAGGACGAGGTGTAGGACGCGCTGGCTTTGGCTCCGAGGGCGAGATCGTCCGACGGCATTTTCCACTGTGCCAGCGGAAGTTCCGCATGTCCCCACGCCTCAATCTCCGTAAGGCCAACAAACGAACCGCGTTGCGGCGTGAACACCGCCCGGATGCGGGCGACGCTCATAATGGGGAACTCGACTATATTTGAGCGGTGACCAGCGGGCTGCTCCGGCGTGCGCTTCTGTTCGGGCACCGTTTTCCAAGCCGATCCGTCCCAGAATTCAAGCGCAAACGAGGCGGGGGCGCGAACCGCTTTGCCTTCGCCGTCGTCGAGAATGTACAACTTTACGCTCCCGACAGGCCGTTGAATTCCGAAATCGAGTTCCACGGAATCGGTGGCATTGGGAGAACCGACGGTCGTCCATCTGTTGACTGGTCTTCCATCGTGATAGTAATAGGTGCCATCGATTACGTTGCGCGCTGCCGTGCCCTTCGCCGTAAACGATGCGCGGACCTTTGGGAAGTAAGTGCCGTCATTGTTAACCGCGAAATTATGCGGGCGGTCCACGGCGGCAATCTCCGGTGCGGTCGGCGGAAGTTTTCCTTGCAGGCGCCCCAGTTTCGCCGCCGTGGCGATCGGTTTTCCATCGGCGAGAATCGTCAGCCCCTTGCCACGACGATAGCGCGTTCCGTCACGATCCCACAGGATGGACAGCCGGAACCCGTGATAGGCCACGTCGTCCAGCGCGAAGTAGTTCCATTCGTCAGGGACCAGCGGATTCACTTCCACCACGTCGTCCGCTCGCGGGCGAAAGCCGACCAAGCCGGAGATAAGCACATCGACATAGGACGAATGGAAGTAGTGTTCGCTGCGATTGGGGATGTCGTTGATCCATTCCCCGGTGTCGGGATTGCTGTCCTCGGCGATGTAGGGCTGGCCGTTCTTTTGCTGTCCGCGGGTGTATGCTGCAAAGACCTTGAAGTAGTCGGCCTTGCCGATGACGTCCTGTGGGTAGTCGTTGAGGACATTGGCCATCGCCATGAGCGTCTGGGAGTCGGCGTAGGGCCAATTGCCACCGCTCCACCAACAGCCGCCGCTGCCAGGTTTGGTGACCAAAAACTGCGGATCGCGCCGCTCGACAGTGTAGAGGCCGTAGGGAGCCAAAAAGATCTCGGGATCGACCACGCCATTCCAGGCGATTTCATAACCTTTGTCCTTCTCCGGCAGGTAGAACATCCACGGCGTGTAACCGCTCAACTGGCGTCCGTAGGGGCTCCCGGCGAATCGACCGTCCTGATACATCAGCGTGCCGGCCTTGATGTGATACTTGCCGTCCTCGGAGGTCTCGTCGTCGCGGAACTGGTCGAGAAAAAATCCGCGCTTCGAATCCCAAAGCTCGGCCTGCACCTTCTGGCGCAGGGTCTCAGCCTTGGCTCGGTAATCGGCGGCCTTCGCGGGGTCTCCCACGAGTTCGGCGGTGTTGGCGATGGCGAGGATATCACCGTAGACATAGCTGTTCAGCGTTGGCCGGAAACTGTCAGCCCCGTCAATCAGCTTGGGAGTCTGCCGACTGGCGATGTTCCTTTCCATGCCGTCATGGGTGCCGCTCCAATGGAACATCCGATGCTTCGGGTCCCAGCGCTCCTTCAGCCAGCCGGCATACTGCGCCTCCATATCGGGTAGCCGGGCGACGACGAAGTCCTTGTCGCCGTTGACCAGATAGTTTGCCCACACGGCATCGCCGTACCAGTTACTGTAACTCCGGGGTTGCGCGCCGTGTGTATTAAACCAATATCGAATATAGTCGTCTGTAATGCGCCGGTCTTTCAGCCATCGCAATTCATAAATTTGCAGCCCGAGCGGGCAACTAATCGCCCCGTAGCGCCCCGACCACCCGGTGGCTCGGATAAATTCCTTGAAAATATATCCGGTTTCCGGGAAGCCGTACGTCATGTGCTTGGTCGCCAATTCCCATCGGTAATAATAGGTGGCGTCAATGTCGGCATCGGGAGATTCAAAGAACGGAATGCGCGCCTTAAACCAGTCCCAATCCCGGTTGTCCCACCAGGCAAAGCGGTCAATCTGCCTCTGTTTGTCGAGAACGGGTTGGACCGGGGCGGCATAGGCTGGCGCTTGGGCCAGGAGATGGCCTGTCGCCAGACAGAGAACCAAAGCAAAGCGAGTCATTTTGTGTATTTAGCAAAGCGCCGCCCTATTTCCGGGGGGCAGTCGATGACAGAAAATTTTCTTCATTCTCTATTTTATTACTTGCTTGGTAACACCCGCTTCCCTGCCGTTTACGATTCCAACGCCTCTTTCAAGCAAGAGCAACGTCTTCTGAAACGGACCAGGCATGATCACTGAGTTCTTTGCAAGGGTTACGTTGGTGCAGTGTGCGAGCGAGACCACCGCGCCGGCTTCATCATCGTTCCCAACCGCCTTTTCATGGGAGTTTCTAAACGTGTTACCTGAGACCGTGACGCCGTCTGCCCACTCGATAATCAGATTGGGACCGACCACCGATTCGCTCCGGTTTCCTTCGATGACGATATTTCGGTTTCCCATCCCGCCGTCGCCGTGGACCCAGATCGCGCCGTTCCGTCCGAAGCCGTTGCTAGCATAGTTGGTGTTCCGGATGGTGTTGTTCCGGATGGTCACGCCGGTGCAGTAATCGCCTTCGTCGCACCAATATTCAGGGCCGATGCTGATTCCAGACATCGTGCTTCCGTCGATTAAGTTGCCCTCAATCAACCCGTTGTCTCCCTTGGCAAGAATGCCGCGCGCGCGATTGTTGCGCACAACATTGTTTAGGATCTTGTATCCTTTTCCGGACGCGCTCGGGTTTCCCACCTTGTCGCCCACTTTTGCAGCGAGCGCCTTGTCCAATGTGATCCGGAAACCGCCGTCGTGAGTCCGCTCGATAACTTTGACGGCAGCTTCGCCGACGAAGGCGCCAGTACCGGAAATGCGGGCCAGGTCGCCCACGGAAAACGTACTTTTCTTCACGGTGATTGTCGCTTCGGATACGGCCTGGATCGTCTCCAGGTAACCATGGATGGCAAACGCGTCGTCGCACATGCTTTCAAAATCGCAGTTCTCGATATCAGGGCCAATTCGCGCGGCAGCGGAATGAAGGCCATCGGCGCTCTGGGAGATGAGCGGTCGGCGCGTCCCGCCGGGGGGCACCGGACCGGGAAGTATGGTGATCTTCCAGTAGTGATTGCCGTAAGACGCCCCAGTTTCGAAGACGCCAAAAATACCGCCCCAATAAAAGCTCAGATTTTCGAAGGTGCAGTTCTTGCACGAGTCGGTATGAAGCAGCGTCGCTCCATCGCCGCGGCACACGACATAGTCGCCAACCCCAACATTGCATCGAGGCGGAAGCATGTTCGACGAACCCCAGAATAGACGGGCGCGGCCTATGTCATCGGGGCCTTCAATGCCCTTGACCCCAGCGTCCCAGGTGCCAAAGCGAATCCGCCGAGTCTCGGGATCGAAGAGTTGCGAGCGTTTAAAATCCGCGCTGAAAGGATAACCCGCATCGATCTGAACGTCGTAGTACGATCCCTTGGCCGAATCGGAACCCATCGCCAGAATCCTTGCCTGGCTGAATCGCGGGTGATCGTAGTGAATCGTCGCTCCCCGAAAGACGGCGTTCTCGCAGTGCGAGAAACTGACCGCTTCCCCGGCGCTTGCCACCGAGAGTTCGACGTTGGAGAAATCCAATGCGACGTCCTTCAACTGGCGGAACTTAAGCGTTTTGGAAATGGTATATTTTCCCGGTTCCACCTTGACGGACTTCCCGCCGGTGGCCAGTGCGGCAATGATCTCTTTTTCGAGATCGGCGGCGCGCTGGGGACTGCCCACTGTTTGCGCGAGACTTGCCAGCGGGAGCGAGAGCGCGATGAGAAAGATGGAAAGGCGATTTCGGAGCCGTTTCATACAGGAAGTTGATTAGATTGCCGCAGCGATTCGCAAACTGCTATAGGATCCAGTCGATTCGTGAATCGCGGTACCATCTACTTATTGTTCGCCGTGACGCCGGGCCAGTCATCCGTTCGGAATGGAAATGCCGGCAGTCCGGCCCGGTTGTAGAGATCGCCCTTCGGACTCGCATCCCAATCGTAACGCGCCGCCACCGGATGGGTCACCTCCGGCGAGGTTAGCACGACCTCGTTGCCCTCGATCCTGGCATCAGCCCAGTGGAACACATGGTCCTCACCAGCCACGGCAAAGCCTTTCAGCGCAAGCTCGTCCTTTGCATGCAGCCCCTCGGCATGGTCGAATGCGATTCGAAGCGTGCTCCCTTTCTTATTGCTCGACTTGTAAACCGGACCCGAAAACGGGACGGGCTGATGATAGACTTGCGCCCGCGCCACCAGGCCCAGCCGCCGTCCGACTTCCTGCTTGTTCTTTGGATGAATGTCGCCGGGCTCTCCGATATCCACCGCTGTGACCAGCCCGACGTTGGGCAATGATCGTGCCGCCAGAGCCTGGGATTCGCGCAATTCCGCCATGGCCGATTCCGCGGGTCGAACCCCCGCCGACGGCCCGAAATTAGCCAACTGAACGATCAAAAACGGAAAATCCCCTTGGTGCCAGGCTTCGCGCCAACCGGCGATCGTGGCGGGCAAAAGTTTACGGTATTGGTACGCGCGGCCAACATTGGCTTCCCCTTGATACCAGATGGCGCCCTTAATGCCAAAGCGTGTCAGCGGGGCGATCATGGCATTGAAAAGCTCAGTCGGCCATCCCGCATTGTTTTCGATCGCAAACAGGCGCGGCGGCATCTGATCAAGCCGAGCCTGCACCTGGTATTGCCAATCTCCGGCCAGCGAAACCGGAGGAAACCCGGCGATGTTGAGCGAGAGTTCTTCGGGTTTGCCCGCTATGCCGCCACCGCCCGCGGTATTGAGAACCCAGGTGGCGATGACATTGCGCCCCGGCTTAAGCAGGCCGGCTGGAACTTTGTATTTGCGAGGAGCCAGATTCATCGCATCGCCGACTTTCGTGCCGTTTACAAACGTGGCGTCGCCGTCATCCAGACAACCAAAGTGGAGTTCAGCTTCCTTTCCGGCCGCTTCCGCGGGGAGATCGATCTCCTTGCGAAGCCAAACAGCGCCCAGAAAATCAGCCAGCGCGGGATCGTCGTGTGCTCCCCACAAGTGCGGCAGTTTGTGCATCGTCTTCCAGCGTGAGGCGTCAAATCCCGGGGTGGAGACAACCGGGCTGACTCCATTTTGGCCAAACCAGTCTTCGAGAAGCTTCTGACTGTTGCAAGTGCCTGCTTCGGTCATGGAACTCACTTGCGCAAGGCCCGCCAGGGCTGAGTCGAAGTCGGGGCCGATTTTTGCCAGCGCCTCGCGGCTTGTCCAAGCTTCTGCTGGCGTTGCACCCCAAGCAGTCTGAATCAGGCCGATGGGCACCTTGAGACTTTGCTGCAACTCGCGACCAAAGAAATAGCCTACCGCCGAAAAGCCATCCCAAACGCCGACCTTGACCGTTTCTGGGGTGCATAGCAGCCAGTTTCCCTTGAGCGTATCGATCGGATGAAGCGCCGTCGTTTTGCCAAGAGTGAAAAGCCGAATCTCCGGATGATTGGCCTGAGCAATTTCCTGCTCGGCATTAACGATCTTTTTTATGCCGAATTCCATGTTGGATTGGCCGGAGCAAATCCAGACATCGCCCACCAGGACGTTCTTGAATGTTAGTTTCTGCGATCCCGTTACCGTCAGTTCATAAGGACCTCCGGCAGGTGGCGGGGTCAGCTTGGCCAGCCACTTGCCGTCAGCGCCAGCCACGGCATTCGCCGTTCGTCCGGCGATCGCGACGCTTACCTCCTCGCCGGGTCTGACCCAACCCCAGATGGAATCCTCCCGGTCTCGCTGCAAGACCATGTTGTCGGAGAACACTGGGGAGACGAAGGGTTTGGTTGCATTCTGCGACAAAACAGGCTGCTGAGTGGCCGCCAAAAAAACAAGGAACAAGATACGCTTCATAAGTGGGTTTACAGTGAAAATGAAGGATTGCATTGCCGCCGTGAAAGTGTCTTTATTTCAACCTGAAGAGCCCGGCATTTGGGGCGTGAACTGGAATCGGAGCACTTGAGTAATATTGGGAGTCTCATTTTGCCTGAAGCTTTGGCATGTTGGCGCGAATGGTCTCCGCAACCTTCGACGGATCCACTTTCGAAACGGCGCGATCGAAACTGATCAATCCATTGCATTCGGTTTCCACGTCTATCAACTGGCAATAGAACTGGCCGCTCCTGCCGGTCTTGGATGTCTCCCGCAAAAACTCGCCAAAAAAGTTGCCCACCTTTTTCGTAAGCCAGACACTCGCTTCGGGGGTGATATCGGGCAGGACCGCAGCCTCTTTGTTTTTGTTGTAGTAAGCCAGGAAATCCATTTCCTTGCCCGTTTTTGGGTCGTAGCTGCCGTAGCTCCAGGCATGCGGCCATTGGTGACCGGCGCAACCCAGGGAAGCCGTGCCCCATTCGCTGATAATGGTGATCCGCTTGGGGTCTTTGAACGGGATTCCCCCGTGGCCATCCGCCACATCGCCTGTCCCGTGGAAGGGGAATCCGCTTGACTCGTCCACAAGGCGGGAAGAATCCATCTGCTTCACCCAGGCCGTGTTGGCGACGTAATCGAATCCGCCGAAGGCTTCGTTGAAGAGGTCCCAGCAGACAATCGAGGGATGACTAAATTTGTCCTCGATAATGTGCCTGGTCTCCGCCCGCCACTGGTCAGCCGCTACCGGGGATGACGACAGATCAGTGAACGGATCGCCGCAATTCCCCGTGGGCATATCCTGAAACACCAATACCCCAAGTTTATCGGCCCAATAATACCAGCGTTGCGGCTCGACCTTCACATGCTTGCGGAGGGTGTTGAGTCCAAGCTTCTTTGCCCACTCGATATCAAACCGCAACGCCTCGTCGGTTGGAGCCAAATAGACACCGTCCGGCCAGTATCCCTGATCCAAAGCCCCCGGCAGCATGATCGGCTGGCCATTGAGCATCAACCGGGTGTTTCTATCGGTGTCATGGCCGATTCTCACACTTCGCATGCCGAAATAGCTATTGACGGCATCCAATTCTTTTCCGGCCTGGTCTTTAAGCGTCACCGTCAGGTCATAGAGGAAAGGCGAGTCCGGCGACCACGTTTTGGGTGAAGGAATGGGAATATCCAGCTCGGCTAAGACCTGGGCGGAGGTCGCTTTGAAAAAGCCTGCAATGTTTTTCTCGTTATCCGGGGTGATTTCGTCGCCAATCCCGCCGGAAAGCGTCGCGACATTCTTGCCGTGATCGGCGACAATCGCCTGAACTTTCAAAGGATGAGGCGCAGTCCTGGCGGTGATGACCAGCCTAAGGACTCCTTTTCCAAGATCCGGCACTGCCTTGACTTGTTCAATGTAAGACTCCGGCACGGGCTCAAGCCAGACAGTCTGCCAAATTCCGGAAGCCGCCGTGTAGGAGCACCCGCCGGGCTTGGGCGTTTGCTTGCCATGCAGCACCCCCTCGGCTAGATCGGAGCGACATGGAGCCCAGACAGAAACGGCTATCTTGTGAGTTCCTCCGGCTTTAATGATTTTGGTGATGTCAAAGCTGAAACTATCGTAACCGCCGCGGTGAGTTCCCAATTTCTTGCCATCGATAAAAACGGATGATTCCCAATCTACAGCCCCAAAATGCAGGAGCACCTTTTGACCGTCCCAGTCCGGTGGAATCACAAATTCGCGCCGATAGCAAAGCCGCTCGGTTGGCAAAAGCGGTTTCATCACTCCGGAGAGTGGCGACTCGATGCAAAAGGGCACCAGAATCTTTCCCGAATAAGCGTCCGGGATGCTCATGCCGTTCATTCCAGTAATTTGATAATCCCAAAGCCCGTTGAGATTCATCCAGCGCGCCCGAGTCATTTGGGGCCGCGGATATTCGGGCCACGCATTCTCGGGCGTAACCTTCTTGCTCCAGCGGGTCATCAACAAGCCTTGTGCCGGTTTCCACGGTTCAGCGCCTAAGGATGAGGGCAAGACCGGCTGGAAGAGAATACATGCAGCCAGCAAATGCTGAATGAAGGACGAGATTCGATTCGTGATGGTCATTGGGATTAAGTTTGAAATTCAAGAGGCGTTAAGCGGGGGAATGATTTCAAATTTACCGAGCGGTTCACTCGATTGTCCAACGGTGAATCCCGCCGCTATAGCCTTCCTGCGTCGCCGCCTCGATGCGAAGACCGGTGGTAGTCACGAGTTTGAAGGTGACGCGATTGTAACGATCCTTTTCAACCCCGAATCCCGACGCCTGTTCTACCGGCTTCCATTCCTCCCCGGCCTTGTAGAGCAAACGCCAGGAGGCGGGAATGCGAATCGTGCCTTTGTCATCGAACCAGTAAACGCTGACTGCGGAGGCGGTCACCGGCTTGTAAAAGTCGCACTGCACCCATTGCGCCGCCCCCGGTTTGCCGCCCCAGAGGAAGAAAGGAACCGAATGGTCGATGGACGCCTTCGGGTCGGGCGTTTGCGAAAAGAGCGTCTCGGGGTTGCCGCCGTCCCTCGACGAGGAGAGTTTGTATTTCGGCCTGTTATCCACCCACGGATGGGCATCGGGTCCGTCGCTGACGGTCGGGAACGTCGAGATGCGCAACCGGGCCGCTCCCATCGGAATGAGTGTCACCGTCTCCACGGGTTCGCTCGATTTCGCCGGGCTCTGCTGAAGCGTCGTGACCACGTTGTCGTAGTCAGGCTTCCAGTTTTCGATCTTGCGTGCCTTCACCCGCAGTACGATCGGCGCGGTTTCCGGCGTGAACGGATTGGCTGCAAGCTGGCCGGGTTTGTGGAGGACTTCGATCACAGGCGGCTTTTCGTCCAGCGTGAGTCCGTAGTTCCACGGTTTCGTCGCGGTAACTTTCCATTGCGGCCAGGCCGCCGTCCCGAAATCGCCGCGCTGGCCAGGATGATTATCCTGCTCCCATTTCTCGCCCAGATCGAGCGAGAAACTCAGCGGCCCGTAATCGACCGAAACCGCGTCGCCGTTCTTTGCCCAGGTGCGAAGCGAAGGCTTCATCGGCATCTTCCATGTGACCGTATCGCCGTCGCGCCATTGGCGCTCGATCACCACATAGGAAAGCGGCTCGGACTTCACGGTGACGCTCTCGCCGTTCACCTTGAGCGAAGCGCCTTCGCACCACCGGGGAACGCGCAGATAAAGCGGGAAGGGCACGGCCTTGGGCGCGGAGACCTTTAGCTTTACCGTGTCGCCGAAGGGGTAATCGGTCTCCTCCGCGATCCCGACTTCCGTGCCGTCGCCCACCTTGGCTTTGACCTCCGATGCGGCGTACAGCGAAGCGCACAGCCCCTTGTCATAGGTGCCGAGCCACAACTCCTCGGCGTAATAGGGCCAGCCCATGCCGTAGTTGTGCGGGCAACAGCGGTACTGGTGGACGCCTGTCTTGAACGCCTGCATCGGGAACGGACCGTTTTGAAACTGCTGGTGCTCCTTCTTCTCGTCGTCGAGTTGAATCGAATTCGCCGAGGTGATGTAGTGAGTTGCCTTGTGATCGGACGTGAGCGCGGCGGGAAACGTGTTGAACGCGATCTCTTCATTGCGGTCCGCCCAGACCGGGTCCGACGAAATCTTGCTCATCGTCTCAAAAGTCAGCATCAACTCGACGATGCCGCAGGTCTCAAAACCCTGGCGGGGATCGCCATAACCATGGCGCGTGCCTTCGTCGCCCGCGAATCCGCCGCCGGCAAACTGCCCAAACTCCCCCATGATCGACTGGTAATGCTGCTCGGTTAGCGCCAGGTGCTTCGGATCGTGGGATTGCAGCCAGTATTCCGCGGGTTGGCGGATGCCCTGCGCGAGGTTCACGTTGTGTGCCGAGGAGAGTCCCTTGACGAAGTTGCCCGAGTTTTCCTGAATCTTTTTGGAAAGATCCAGCAGCCACGAATCGCCGGTGATGTTGTACAGCCAGTAGGTGCTGCTCAGGGTGTCCGACCAGCGCACGGCGGCCCAACCGGTTCCAAAGAACTTCACCGGCTGCGTATCCAGCCACTTGAAATATTTCACCAGACACTGGAGCACGCGCTCGTCCCGACTGTATTCGTAGTAGGAACGGAGCGCATGAAGCATCGGCATGTGCGCCCACGGGTCGGGAATGGGCGCGCCAGCAGCAGGCTTCAGTTTCACCGGGCCGAAATAGCCGTCCGCATCCTGGGTGGCCATCGCCGCCTCGATCCATTTTCGCGCCTCATTGGTGATTCGTTCGTCCTTGAGCACGTACCCCAAATCTCCAAAGCCGCGCAACCAGTAGGTGACCTCCTCCCAGCCGCCCTTCTCCGGATGGACCCATCCGGTATTCTCGAACTTCAGGAAATCGGAGATTTCCGGCATGCGTCCGACAATTCCGTTGGCATCGGCCTCCAACTGACCTCGCAGCCAGCCTTTGGGCGTGATGCTGCCGATGGGCAGTTTGAGAAACGCGGTCGGTTCCAGCGGCGCCCGGTTGGGTTCGTAGAAACCGCCGGCGGTTTGCACTGACGGTCGTTTCACCACGCGAACGTCGGAAACGTCCGCCGCGCCTACGGCGAGCGGGAGACAGTTCAGAAGAACCTGCGCGAGAATGCTGAGCACAGGGGTTGGCGCAATTGCTTTCATAAAAGGAACGGGGCGACTCATGATCGGATGAAGGGGAAACGCGCCGGATTGGACCGGCCTTGTTTTGGGCGACATAGGGATGAAGGATAATCGATTTGTATAATTGGCGTATATCGATGTTCTTTCGTTTATTTACTCAGCATTCCTGCCCCATGTCAACAAGTTTTCGAGTGAAGAAATCCCGGTTTCATCCGGAGAGTTCTCGATCAAGATCTCTGCTTCCGATTTGACCCAGTTGCGGATGAGTTCACGCGTGCCTGATGGATCGGGTTCGTGAAAGCGCTGAAGAAGAACGAGGGTGCAGACGCAAGAGCACCCTTGATTCGCACCTTCTTTGTCGATATTCTTTGAGGTCGATGCCGGTACAACTCAATCAAACCAAACACTTTCAGATCTCGAAGACGCTCGCCGAGAGAATCAAATACATGCTTCCCGGGGAGCCGCTCCCGACTGTCGCCGAACTCAAGGCGGAGTTTGAAGCCTCGCAGGTGACCATTTCCGCCGCACTGGAAAGACTGCGAAGACAGGGTCTGGTCGAAATCCCCGAAGGACGGGGGCGGTTGGTCGTTGCCCAGGCAAGCGCACGGACCCTTTTCACCGTGAGCTTCATTCGTCCGCTCTGGTTTACGCCGGATTATGAAGCTGTATTCAATGCCATCTACAAGGCGGGGCATGACCGGCACTGGGGCTTCACCGTTTACACTTTCGCCGATGTTGGCTCATTGAGCATGGACCGGGCGCTTGCCGACGCCGATGCAGCCATCATCCTCGGCTTGGGTTACGCATCTCCCCCGGCCCACCTGATCAAGTCTTTCAACAACTCTCGCAAGCCGATCATTTTCCTGCGGGACAAACCCGAAAACGTCCAGGCAAGCCTCCTTTGGGTGGACGACCGGGAGTTTGGGCGGCTGGCGACTCATCACCTGCTGGAACTTGGTCATCGGCGTATCCTTTGCATGCTGAGCGAACCGCAAAACCCATCGAGCTCTCTGCGCATGTTCGGCTGGCGCGATGCGCTTCAAAAGGCCGGAGCCCGGGATTTTGACAAGTTGGTGGTGGACTGCTCCGTCCAACACGGAGAAGACGCCATGGAGGGCTCCTATCAACGCTTGAAGATGTGGCTCAAGGCGCCGCACCCCAAGTTTACGGCAATCTTCTGCGCATCCTGGACGGGCGCGCTTGGCGCGATGCGGGCGTTTCGCGAATGTGGACTTGCGATTCCTGGCGACGTGAGTCTGGTCACTTCCGGAAGCGAGGCCACGTTCAGCGACTTCATCAACCCACCGCTAACCACGGTGCGCGTGACCGCCAACGAGCACGCACAGGAAACCATTCGACTCGTTCACCAGGCTCTCAACAGCGAGAAGTCCAAGACTGAAAAAGTGCTGCTCCAGCCGACCCTCCACGAACGCGAAAGCACGCGTGCAATATAGAGAACTTTCGGTTCTGATCACGAGAGCCACCCCGCGCATCCTTTCACGGTTTTGGCCCGGCCTTTGGCTTTTGCTCTTTGGCCTGCTACCCGTCGTTCAGCTCCGTGCCGAGAGCCAGGATTTTGATTTCGGTTGGCGCTTCTCCAAGGGCGAGCGGCCCGAGGCCGCGCAGCCCGGCTTTGACGATTCACGCTGGCGCCGGCTTGATCTGCCGCACGACTGGGCCATCGAAGGCCCGTTCGATCCCCTGCTCCCGGCCGACTCGGGCAAACTTCCGTGGAAGGGTGTGGCGTTGTATCGCAAGACGCTCGATCTGCCCGCCGCCGCAACCGGACGCTCGGTGTTCCTCGATTTCGACGGGGTCATGGCCAGCTCCACGATCTATGTGAACGGCCAGAAAGCCGGCGGTTGGGACAATGGCTACAACTCCTTCCGGGTCGATCTCACGCGCTTTGTGAAGTTCGGCGCGACGAACAGCATCGTGGTGCAGGTGGACACGCGCAAGTGGTGGACGCGCTGGTATCCGGGTGCGGGCATCTACCGCAAGGTCACCCTGGTCACGCAGGCCCCCATGCATGTTGCCCACTGGGGCGTTTGGGTGACCACCCCGAAGGTTACCGCCGAGAGCGCCGATGTCCTCGTGCGCACCACCCTCGAAAACCGCGCAGCCACCATGCAAGCCTTTGCGGTGAAGACGCGTCTGCTCGACCCTGCCGGGAAAGCCGTAGCCGAAGCCACCACCTCCGCGACCCTCGCGCCGGGCGCCGACCAGGAACTCGCGCAGCCGCTTACCGTGGCGTCGCCGGTCCGTTGGGACCTGGAAAACCCCGCGCTCTATCGCACGGAAACCACCGTCTTGATCGACCGGAAAGCCGTAGGCGAACAGCTCACGACTTTCGGTATCCGCGCCTTCCGTTACGACGCGGCCAAAGGGCTATTTCTCAACGACAAGCCGGTCAAGATTTACGGCGTGTGCCTGCACCACGACCAAGGTGCCCTTGGTGCTGCGCTTCTGCCGCGCGCACTTGAGCGCCAGTTGGAAATCATGAAGGAAATGGGCTGCAACGGCATTCGCACCAGCCACAATCCCGCAGCCCCCGAACTCTACGAGTTTGCCGACCGTATGGGCTTCCTCATTCTCGATGAGGTGTTCGACAAGTGGAGCCATAAAAGCACGGAGTTCCCAGAATACGCCGAGCGCCAGATCCGCAACTTCGTGCTGCGCGACCGCAATCATCCCTCCGTTTTCATGTGGGATTCCGGCAACGAGCTGGGCGGTCTAGATACCCCGGAACTAGTGGCGGTCTCAAAACAAATCACAGGCTACTTCCACAAGTACGATCCCACGCGCCCCGTCACCAACGGCCTGAACGACCACAGGGCTCTCGCCTCCGGCATGCAGAACACGCTCGACGTGGGCGGCTGGAATTATGGCGCCAGCTACCGGGGTGGCCACGATCACGATCCGGCCAAGCCGCAGATTGCCACCGAGACCGTTTCCACCGTGAGTACGCGCGGCTACTACGAGTTCCCTTTGGTCACGCGCGGTCCTTGGAATGCGGATACCTTGCAGGTGACCTCCTACGATCTGGCCGCGCCGGGCTGGGGGGCTCTGCCCGACACAGAATTTGCCGACCAGGCGGACACGCCCTATGTCATGGGCGAGTTCGTCTGGACAGGCTTCGACTACCTCGGCGAACCGACCCCGTTCGGGGATTATACGATGGGGCTCAAGATTTCCAAGGAACTGAGATCGAAAAGCTCCTATTTCGGCATCGTCGATCTCGCCGGGTTTCCCAAGGACCGCTTCTACCTTTACCGCAGCCACTGGGCGCCGACAAAGACGACGATCCACATTCTGCCGCACTGGACCTGGCCGGATCGGGTGGGGCAGGTGACGCCGGTCTTCGTTTACACCAACGGCGATTCCGCCGAGCTTTTTCTCAACGGCAAGTCGCTCGGCAAGCGAGCCAAGGTCACCGACAAGCGGGGCCTGGAAAATCTCGCTCTCGGCCGCCCAGCCCAAGCCAGCTCCGAGGAGACCGGCAGAGGCAACCTCTCCGCCAACGCCAACGACTCGGTTCCCCACACCCGCTGGACGGCCTCGAACGGGGACGTGCCGCAGATTTGGCAGGTCGATCTTGGCGCTCCGAAGCGCGTCAAGCAAATAGCCATCGACTTCGAGCAGGCGGCGAAAAACTACCAGTATGTCGTCGAGGGCTCCACTGATGGAACAACCTGGACGACCCTGGCGACACCGATCGTGACCGATCAGAACACCCAGGCCAACCATGCCGTGAACACCACGTCCCGTTACCTACGGGTGCGTTTCACCGGCCTGGAGAAAGGTGCGTGGGCGAGCATCGTGAATTTCGCCGCGTATGCGACCTCGAAACCGCAAGGCAGCGACCGTTACCGCCTGCGCTGGGACGACGTCATTTACCAACCCGGCGAACTGAAGGCCGTGGCCTACAAGGACGGACAGAAGATCGGCGAAGACAGCGTCCACACTGCGGGAGCACCCGCCCGGCTGGTGGCGACCGCCGATCACGCCGCCATCCACGCCGACGGCTACGACCTCTCCTACGTGACCATCGATCTCGTCGATGTACACGGCACACTCATCCCGACCGCCGACCAGCTCCTAAAATTTCGCGTATCGGGCCCGGCGGTCATCGCCGGCGTGGACAACGGCGATGCCCATTCTATGGAGCCCTTCCAGTCCGACCGACGCCAGTTGTTCAACGGCAAGGCGCTCGTCATTCTGCGCTCCAAACGCGGCGAGGAGGGCGAAGTGACGTTGACGATTTCCTCCGACGGAATTCCTGATGCTCAAGTGAAAATGCAAACCCGCCTGAAATAACGCGGAAGGCATTTTCCTTGGATGATGCAGCGGGAAATATCCCTGAAGCCAATCTCCGTCACTTTCGCCGCCGTGCCCTGCTCAAATCACACTTCGGCAAACGCCCGACGGAACGCTGCTTTCCTGCAAGCTCTGGAAGACGTGAAATCATCCTTTCAAGATATCCCTTTCGGGAACGACCGCTACGATTAACCTAACTTCCCCGCGAATCTTTGGGTCTCCCTTGGTAAATGGCGATTTTTGACCAGAAATGTAGCAAGTAAAATGATCGCTAATAAGTACAAATAACTTGCTAAAGAATGGAAACGTGTCTATTTCCTGTAGCAACCATGTTCGTTCAGGCTACAAAATCCAAACGCGCCAACAAAACCTACACCTCTTTCCTCGTCCGCGAGTCCTTCCGCACTCCGCAGGGACCTCGCTCCCGTACCGTTTGCAATATCACCGGCCTGCCCGAACACGTCCGCTCCCTCATCGGCGCCGCCCTCTCCGGTAAAAATTGCGCCCCGCTCGACGACGTCCACCTCTCTCATTCTCTGGACTACGGCGGCCTTGCCGTCTTGCGCGACGCCTGGGATCGCTTCGGCCTCAACGAGGTCTTCGCTTCCGTCCCCAATCCCCGCGACCGCTCCCTGCTCCAATCCATGATCTTTAGCCGCATCTTGTTTCCGTGCGCCAAGCTCGCACTGGTCGATGAGGCCCGCGGCACCCTGCTGGCTTCCGCCTGCGGATTGGATCAGCAGAGCGAAACCTTTGACGAAGACGATCTCTACGAGGCCATGGACGCCCTCAACGGGCGCTGGGTCGGTTTTGAGAAAAATCTTTTTAATCGTGCTTTCACCGACTCGGTGAGCCTCGTTCTTTACGATCTCACCAGCGTTTACTTCGAAGGCGACGGCCCCAGGAAATTCTCCGCTTACGGTCACAGCCGCGATTACCGCGATGAACGCCCTCAGGTCATTCTGGCAGTCGCCGCCGACCGGGAGGGCACGCCTATTCACCTGGAGGTGCTGCGCGGAAATCGCGCCGACACCACCACCCTTCAGGGATTGCTCACCACTTTGGGGCGGCGCTTTGGAATCACAGAGGCGATCTTTGTTTTCGACGGCGGCATGAGCAGCACGATCAATCTCAAGGAGTTGGACAGCGCGCAGTTGCACTTTGTGACCCGCCTTTCGAGCGCCACGCTTTTGAGTTTGATCAAGGAATTGCCGCGCGATCAGCAACCCCAACTCTGGGACCGCTCCAAGCTGATGGAGATTACTCTGGAGGGGAAGCGCTACGTGGTTGCCGGCGGCACCTGGCGCCAGCAGCGCGATGCCGACCGGCGCAAAGTACGCATGACAAAAGCCGAGGCCGAGCTGGCGCGCCTCAAGGCCATCAAACGCAGAAAGGTCGATCCTCAGAAGCTTGCAAGTCAGGTCGGACGCATGCTCGAACGAAAGAAAGCGCACAAATACTTCGAATATGAAGTCGACGCCAACGGGGTGTTGCAGTGGAAGAAAAAGGAGGAACTCATCGCAAAGGAAGAGGCGCTCGACGGACTTTATCTCTTGCACACCAACGCGCCGGTCGAACTCTGCGATTCCAAGCAGGTTTTCGGCCATTACCGAAACCTACTCGATATTGAGGAGGCGTTTTGCCAGTTGAAAAGCTATATGGAAGTGCGCCCTGTCTTCCACTATCGGCCCGACCGGGTGCGCAATCACATGCGCATTTGTTTTTTGGCGTACTGGCTCAGCGCCCGACTGGGCCGCGAGTGGCGCGCCAAAGGCGAACAAGGCGAAGTTCCCAGGCTGCTGCGCGCTTTGCAGGTCATCCGGGTCGGAACGCTCAGCGTCAGCGGATTCGACTCCAAGCGCCTGATCACCAGCATTCCCGACGACATCAACGCTTTACTCAAGAAACTCGACATCCTTCCTCTCTTCGCGGCACCACCGCGATGGGCGGCGCTGTAGCCCGAAAAACTGATGACCCGGTCAGTTTTACCCAGGGAATTTGTTTCTCGCCTTGGGAAGTTAGGTTAACTGCGGCTTGGTGGACGGAGTGGAACCGAAAATCAAAACGAGGGTGGTCCCGGCGTTGGTGCCCTGCTTAATGCCCTCCAAAGCACGATCAAGCATCTCTGCCGGCGTCACGCTCTTGGTAACGATTTTTTCGCCTTTGGGCTGCGGCAAAAAAGCCGCAGCCAAGGTGCTGGGATTGACGCAGGCAGCGATCGCTTTTTTCAACGCCCCCCCAGGATCAGCCGCGGGGACGCCGGCTCCATTATTTGGAGCCGACGAATTATTGGTCGCGGCGTCGATTGGGGTTAGATTGTCCGTAGAGGTGATTGTTTCGGTTAATTAACTTAATTCACATCCGACGATGCCGACACGCTTGCTCTGACCGCCTGTGACCAGCCCGGGTTTCGCAACATGGGCGGGCCCGGTCGTGCTGGAGAAATCCAGAAAGCCCCCGATCTGTTCGCCGCCATCAAACTGGCTTTGACCATCGCTGACAATTTTACCACCGCAATCTCCGGCGTTGCGCGCCCGGTCTGATGGCAATATATGGGGGGCATGGTAATATCGGGTGGACCGTTTCGAACAACTTCCTTTCGGGCCTCAAATGTTCGCGAGGACTTTTGCGGGGTTCATGCGGATAACTGTTTTATCTGGAGCCCCATTATGCCACGTGCCAAAAGCCGCAGTATTCCCGCACTCCACGACGCTGTCGCGTTGACGAACGCCCCACGGCAAACGTCGGATGTCGCTGTCCTGCAACCGGCAGGTTCATTGATGTTAGAAGTCAACCCGCACGCCGCCGCTGATGGTGTTGGAACTGTACTGGCTGCGACCGAGATCGCCGCTGTAGTAGCTGAACACCGAGACAGTCGGGCTGACTTGCAAAACCGCGCCGGCATCCACCCAGACACTGTCACGGCTCAGCGGAACTCCGGAGACGCTGAACGTCGAGGTTTGGCCCGCAAACCGCGAAGCCAGCGTCGCCGTGGAATCCATGAACTCATGCTGCCACTGGAGGCGGAGGTCCGGGGTAAGGAACGTGGACTTGCCGAGAACAAAGCAGTAGGAGGCGTGGACGCCCATCTGCGTCCGCATCGAATCCTCGCTTTGGGACGGGAACGAGAGCGCAGCCAGCGAGCCGGTTTCAGTGAACTGGTCGAAGCCGATGTTGGTGTATTGCGCCGACATGACCGGGCCGAAAGCCAAGGTGCCCATCTTGGTGTCGAATCCGCCGCCGAGCAGAACGTTGCAATTGAGGCCGCTGGTCGAACCGTGTGCGGTTCCCCCAATGGTCGAGCGGGTGGTGTCGTAGTTATTGCCGCCGATAACCGCGCTGCCGTCAGCATAGAAGCCCTGGTTGAACCAGGTCGCATACACGCCGCCCTTGGCGCCGGAGACATCCACGGCGCCGTTGGCAGCCGCCCCGCTGGAGGTGTTGGCGTAGCCGGCCATCAGACCCACTGCGAAATCGCTCGAAACCCGGTAGTCGAGACCGACGGTGACGCCGCCGGTGCTGAAGTCCGAACCCTTGACTAGGTCGGTGTTGCTGACCTTGGTGAACTCGCCAGAACCAGCGATGAAACTCCCCCACCGGTCGTTCGTAAGAGCCGTGATCGGGCCTCTGGCCTGAATTTCCGCCGCGGTCCATTGATTCTTGGGATCGGAGGCGCCGAAGAGCGGCAGGCCATCGAAGCTCGTAACGGGCGCGTCCGCCGTCCTCTGCTGCTGCCGGTCGGGATAGAGATAGAAGGTCTCGTTGTTGTCGATGTGGAACGACCCGGACATGTCGGTGAAGTTGGCGCCGTTGCTGCTAAACCCGGTTCCACCGTTGCGGATTTCCTGCAAACGGTGCTGGATGTTGGAGGACTGAACCGCTTCAGTGGCAACGCCGATCTGGAAGATGGATACCAGGCCGGAAGGCGAAAGCGCTTCCAGTTCGGCGGGCACATCGGCGACCTTCAGACTGTCGAGAGCCATGATGAGCGCCGACCGCGGTTGAGTGGCCGCGACCTCGTCGAGGCCCTGAGCCACCGCACGCTGGTTGGGTGTGAGTTGGAATTGGCTGGTGAGACCCGAAAATGAGCCTTGCACGAATTCCAGCAACACCTGGTTGGGCTGATACACCAAGCCCAGCTTCAGCATTGAATCGGTCGCATTCGGGTCAACCAGGTTGAACGTGCCGGAGACACCGCCGTTCGCTGTCAACACCGTAAACTTGTCATCGAGGCTCGGGGTGTACCCCTTGAAATAGTTGATCTGCAACGAACCGCCAAGGCTGGCCGATCCCTTCACCAACAACCGGTCATATACCGTCGGGGATGCCACGTCCTCCAGTAGGACGCCACTCTGGTTCTGAACGTAGTTTCCGCCGACATGCAGTGTTCCCGGCGAGTTGCCGGGGCTGACGACGCCCGAGTTGATCAAATTGCCCCCAACGGTCCCGTTGCCATGGAGATAAGCGCCGTGGCCGACGATGGCATCGTTGAGACCGGTGAAATGTCCGCCGATCCAAGCGCCGCTTCCGAGCACACCGTTGACGATCGTCTCGCCGCCGGTCATCGTCACGCCGCCGCTCACCACACCGCCGCTCTCGATATTGAGAACGCCCTGTTTCACGGCAACCGACCCTACGACTACACCGGCGCCGCTGCCGGTGACAATAAGCTGCTGGTCGGTGGAGCCGAGGCTGTAATTGTTCTGGGCAGTGCCCGAAATGTAGGTCAGCGGACTGCTGGCGACGGTCTTGTTGTGGAACGGATCATAATAAGAACGATCCTCCAGGGTGACGTTGGGCAACGCCCACAAGCCGGCAATCTTGTTGAGGTCCAATCCTCTGAAGAGGACAGAGCCAATGGCATCGACGTGCAGCGAGTGCGACGGAGCCATGAAAATGAGGGTGCCGGTGCCGCCCTGCACAATGGTGCCGCTGCCGGCGGTCAGGGTGCCGGTAACGGTGGTCGTGCCGGTTGTTAAAATGCCGAGGGTGCCGCCGGCGAGCGCAATGTTGTTGCCGATGGTTTGAGCGGTGTCAAAGAGCGCCGTAGCGCCGCTGCCAATCGCAATATTGCTCGCGGCGGCGAGCGATCCGCCCGCGTGGACTTCCAGCACGCCGCCCGCAACCTGTGTGGCGCCGGTGTAAGTGTTGGCCCCGCCCAAAATCAACAACCCGGAATTCAGCGTCAGCCCGCCCGCGCCTCCGAGGGATGCAGTTACGTATCCGCCTCCATTGACGGTATAGCCCGTGCCGATCAGCGTGCCGTTTTGAACAACGCCGCCGTTGCCGATGGAAACGGCTCCGACGTGCTGGGTGGTCCTGCCGAGATCGACGACGCTCGTCGGCTGGAAGCTGCCCTTATTGCTCATCAAGAGACTGCCCGAACCGGTGACGACCAACGCGCTGGTGGTGCTTCCGAGAGTACCCGCACTGCCCGCGGCGATTTGGAGTTGACCGCCCGTGACCTGCGTCGATCCCGTGTAGCTATTCGAATTCGAAAGTGTGGTGATGCCGCCCACCAAGGCGCCTCCGATCCCGGACTTCACCAGTCCCGCCGAACCAACCAAGTGCGCGGAAACCGTTCCGGACTGCAAGGCAAACGTGTTGCTGGCGCTGAGAGTGCCGGAACCGACAATCGATCCGCCCAGAAGATTCGCCGTTCGCACCGCATCGAAAGTCGCCTGCACGTCGAGGGTGCCACCGGTTGCGATGGCGACCGTTGAGGACGTCGCAAGCTGACCGTTTTGTTGCAACTGTGCGATGCCGCCGCCGCTAATTTGCAGGTTGCCCGCAATCGCCGGCCCGCCGGTGGCGCCCAGTTGGAGCATTCCGCCACGAACGGCGGTAAGCCCGGTATAGCTATTGTTGCCGGTCAGATTGGTGGTCCCCGAAAGAACGGTCAGGCCGCCGGCTCCGCTGAAGACAGCGTCCGGGTTCTGCTCCGCCAGTCCGCTGGTGGTATAACCGCTGTTGCTAATAAGAGTGCCGCCCTTGACAAAGCCGTTGGTGATCTGAACCGATCCGACCTTCTGTACCGTTTGGCCGAGGTCGACAACAGCGAGGCTCGCAATGGCATCGGCGCCGTTTAGCATCAGGGATCCAGTTCCGTTGCCGAAGGTGCCGGCGCTGCCGGCGGCAATGGCGAGGATGCCGCCATTGTTCACGGTCGCCCCAGTGTAGCTGTTCGACGCCGAGAACGTCACGGTGCCGGCGGTGTTGGTCTTCACGACACCAGCTGTCCCGCTAAGGCTTGCCAGGACGTTGCCCGATTGCAGGTCGAAGGCACTGCTGCTGGTAAGCGTTCCGGAACCGGTAATGTCGCCGCCGGTAAGATGCACCGCGCCCACCGCATTGCTGAAGCCTTGCATTGCCAGCGTGCCGGACTGCACTGTGACCGATGAAGCCGCGCCGAGTTGGTTGTCCAAGCCGAGCTGCGCCACACCGCCACTAACTTTCAGATCGCCTGCGATGGCCGGCCCGCCTGTAGCGTTGAGTACCAGGACCCCGCCCTGAACGTCGGTCAACCCGGTATTGGTATTGTTGCCGGTGAGCGTCAAAGTTCCCAAACCGTTTTTGGTCAGCGCCCCGGGCCCGCTCAAAGTGCCGGTATACGTTCCGGAGGAGACCGCGCCGCCGTTGGTTTCCGCGACCATCAGGTTGACAGCCGTGCCGCCCGAATTGCTCAAGGCCAGGTCTTGCGACCCCTTCAAGCCGCCCAGCACCACCGTCGCCAATGAGCCAAAACTCACAACGCCGCCCTGGCTATTGTAATTCAGGAAACTCTTTTGCAACGCGAGCGACGAACTGAGCGCCAGCGTGCCGGAATTGATGACGGTATCGCCGGTGAAAATATTCGCTCCGCTCAGCGTAACCGTCCCGCTGCCCGATTTAACCACACCGACATTGCCGCCGAGAACGGTGGCTGCACTGCCCGCCTGCAAATCGAAATCCTGAGTGCTCGTGAGTATGCCGCTGCCGGTTATCGAACCGCCCGCCAGTTGCAAACCCGACACCGTGTTATTGAAGGCCTGCATCGCCAGCGTGCCGCCGGCCACTTGGATACTGCCGCTGGTGGCAATCTGGTTGCTCTGGTTCAATCGCACCGAACCGCTCGTCAGGATGACGAGATTGCTGCCGGAAATCGCGGAACCGTTGGTCGAATCGAGCACCAAAGTCCCGGCGGAAACCGTGGCGGAGCCGGTGAACGAATTGGAACCCGCCAGGGTCACCGTCCCGTTGGTCGTCTTGCCCAATCCCACGCTTCCCGAGAGGCTTGCACTCACATTCCCCGACTGCAAATCAAAGTCGCTGGCGCTCACCAGCGCACCGGGACCGAATATGGCACCGCCGAGAAGATGGACCGCCGCCACCGCGTTGCTGCCCGATTCCATCGCCAGGATGCCGCTCTGAACGGTCACCGACGAAGTCGTCGCAATCTGGTTGCTGCTGTTCAAAAGCACAAGGGCGGAGCCAATGTGCAGATCGCCCGCGATGGCGGGGCCCGAACTGCTGCTCAACATCAACGAGCCGCCTTGAACATCGGTCAGGCCGGTGTTCGTGTTGTTGCCGACGAGAGTCAACGATCCCGTCCCAATCTTGATGAGCGATCCCGACCCGCTCAAAGCGCCGGAATAAATCGCGTTGCCGTTGTTGTTGCCAACATCGAGCGTAACCGCCCCACCGGCGGTATTGGTCAACGCCAGGTTTTGGCCGCCCGCCAAATTGCCCAGTGTCACCGTTGTCAGCGAACCGAAGCTGAGCGTGCCGCCCTGGTTGTTGTAATTGAGCGTGCTGTTTTCCAAGGCAACGGACGACTGGAGCGCCAATGTGCCGCCGGAAATCACGGTGTTTCCGGAGAATGTGTTCGTCCCTGAAATGGGCGTTGTCCCGATGCTGTTCACGTTGAGGCTGAGATTACTTCCGGCCAATGACGGAATAGGCGCAGTGCCCGTGGTGCTCAAGTTCACTTGCGCCGTGCCGAGACCCGAGGTGATGGCGCGAACATTCAGTGTGCCAGCCGAACCGTCGGTGCCGCCAACGTTCAAAGTGGCAACTGAACCGGGGTTTTGGGCGAGCAGCAACGTACCGTTGCTGCCGGCCACGGTGACGCTGCCGCCGCCATTGACATTCAGTACGCCGGTGCCGGAAAGGCCGACGGTAAGGCCGACAGGGCTGTTCCACATCCCGCCGACGACGTTTACATTGCCGACCGAACCGGCGGCGCTGCCGATGACGTCAGCCCCTCCGGTGAACAAGTTGCCGCTAACGGTCAACGTTCCCGAACCGGTGTTGCCGACAACGATGCCCCCGCCACTTCTCCACAGGCTGAGGCTGCTGATTGTTGCCGTCCCGCTGGAGCCGACTCTGTTGCCCAGCACTGCGCCGCTGCCGGTAGTCAATATCCCTCCCGTGCCGATATTCAATACGGCCCCGGTCGTGCTGCTGACCACCACGTTGTTTTGGACATAGGTCGAACCGGACAACGCGAGCGTTCCTCCGAAGACATTGAGGACGTCTGCGCTATTGCTCACACCGGAGAGAAGCACCGTGCCGGTGCCGCTCTTGGTCAGGTTGGCGGCGGTGCCCGACAGGCTTGTCGACACCGTGCCACTCTGCAAATCGAAATTGCCGAGGCTCGTCAGCACCCCACTGCCGAGGATCGCGCCGCCGGTGAGTTGCACGTTCGCGACGGTGTTACTGAAGCCCTGCATCATCGCCGTGCCGCTGGTGACCTGAAGGCCGCCGCTACTGACGATCTGATCGTTCTGATTCCACAATGCTATGCCGCCGGAAACGATCAAGCTGCCCGAAACCGCCGCACCGCCCGCGGCGCTGAGAACCAGGGTCCCGTTGGAAACGGTCGTGGAGCCCGTGTTGGTGTTCGCCGTGGTGAACACCGTCGTCCCCGCCCCCTGCATGTTCACGGAGAGCGATCCGCCAAGAGGCGTTGTCCAATCATAACTGCCGGCGTTGGCGAAGATCACTGAAGCTGTGCCGGCCCCTCCGGAAACACTGGAGGCGAAGAGGGTCCCGGTGGCCGCTCCAGAACCGCCCAGAGTCAACTGGCCAACCGAACCCAGGTTTTGAGCGAGAGTTACCGGCTGAAAACCGTTGCCCACGTTGAGGACACCGTTTCCGGTGACGGTCACGGCGCCCGAACCGATATTCCCCACAATGACATTATTGCCGGAAGCAAACGAACCGGTAATGGCCAGCGTGCCTCCGTTGACAGTGGCGCCGCCGTCAAAACTGTTGGCGGAGGACAAGGTCAAGGTCCCTGTCCCTGTCTTCGTCAGCGAACTCAGGCTATTGATGGCGCCGGAATAGGTCGTGGACTGGTTATTGCCGCCGACTGTCAGAGCAACCGCCCCGCCGCCATCGTTGGTCATGGTCAGGCCAGCCGGCGTACCGGTGGTTCCGCTCGTCAGGCCTCCCAAGGTCACCGCCGTTTGCGAACCGAAATCCAGCAAACCGCTCGCAGAAGTATAGAAGAGTGTGCTCTTCTGCAAAGCAGTAGGAGACCCAAACAGCAGCGTGCCGCTTGAAATTGTAGTGTTCCCCGTAAAACTGTTTGAACCGCTGAGAGTGGTCACGCCCGCCCCGCTCACGCTCAGGGCGAGGCTGCCCATCAGCGTGGGAGCGGTGTAGTTGCCGTTGTTGTAAACGTTCAGCACCGCCGTGCCGCTGCCACCGGTAACAGTCCCCACGTTGAACGCGTTGATATAGCCGTCCACCCCGCCAAGATTTACAGTGCCCACCGAACCGGCGTTTGCCGCCACGACCACCGTCCCAACGCCGCCGGCGACTTGAACGATGCCGGTGCTCATGAGCGACAACACCCCTGTGCCGGAACTGCCGACATAGAGGGTATTTCCAACGTTCAACATGCCGGTGACAACCCCCACCGTGCCGCTGGAACCCGCGCCCGCACCGATATAGCCCGAGGAGGCGGTGAAAACAGTGCCTCCATTGGAAATAATCAAGCTGCCCGAGCCGCTCTGACCGACGACGAGGTTGGAGGCGACACTCAGCGTGCCGGTGGAAACGGTCACGGAGCCGCTGGAGCCTTGACTGTTGCCGATGATGGCCTTGCCGCCGCCTATCACGGCGCTGGCAGTCCCGTAGGTGGCATCGGTGCCCGATATGGTCAAAGTTCCCTTGCCGCTGCCGCCGACTATGAGATCGGAGCCGAGACCCCAGGAGGCGCCACCGGTAACCGACACCGTTCCGCTGGCTCCAAGGTTATTGCCGATGATGCCACTCCCGACCCCAGTCAAAGTCCCATTGCTACTGTTGATCGTCAGGGTTGCGCTGCCGCTGTTGCCAACGATCGCATCGGATTGGAGCGCGGTCGAACCGAACATGTCGAGCCTTCCGCCATCGACCGTCAGGCCATTGACGTTATTGGCGACGCCGAAGAGGGTCACCCCATTCGTTCCGCTCTTGTTGATATTGGCGGCTCCAACCAAGCTTGCGTTAACAGACCCGTATTGCAGATCGAAATTGCTGGTGGCCCCCAGCGTGCCGCTGCCGGCGATCTGGCCATTGCCGGTCAGTTGCACTCCCGCTACCGTAGTACTGTAGTTTCCGTTAAATTGCAGCCAGCCGCCTGCCACCTGAATGCTCCCGCTGGCGACAGTCTGGTTGTTTTGATTCACCCGCACGGTGCCAGCGCTGCCAATGGTCAGCAGGCTGCCCGAAACAGTCGGGCCGGTCGTTGAACTGAGCGCCAGGGTGCCGTTTGAAACGGTGGTCGTGCCGGTGTAGGAATTCGAACCGGTCAGCATCGTTACGCCGTTGCCCTGCTTGTTCACCGTAAGCGACCCGGTGAGGTTTGACTTTAAGGTAGGGTTGTCATTGGCGTTAAGATACAGCGTTGCCGTGCCCGCGCCGCCTGAAATAACACCCGCGTTGAAGGCTCCCGTCGACCCGTTGGCGCTGGCGATAGTCAGCGTGCCGACCGAACCGGCGTTTTGAGCGAGGATGACTGTTCCACTGCCGCTTCCGACAATAAGACCGCCGCTGCCGGTAACTGTCACCGCTCCCGTGCCGGAGCTGCCGACGACCATCGCGGCGCTGTTGAGCGTTCCACCGGTAATCGCCGCCGTTCCGCTGGAGCCAACGCCGGTGCCGAGATAAAGCGTCGAACCGCTGGTAATGACGCCGGCGTTGGTTAGGGTCAACGTGCCGGTGCCGCTCTGAGCGACCACGAGATCGGACCCAAGACTCAACGCGCCGCCGTTGACGGTCATGCTGCCGTTCGATCCCGCGGCACCGCCGATAAAGGCTTGTCCGCCCACCGTCACGGCGCTCGAAGTACCGGTGATCGTCAACGTGCCCGAACCGGAGTTGCCGACGTAAAGGCTGCCCGCCGCCAATGTGCCGCTGTTAACGGCAACCGTTCCAACGGAACCGGCTGCGGCGCCGATATAGGCCGCCGAGGTGCTGGAGACCAGGCTACCATTGTCGAGTCTCAAGAGACCCAAACCGGAGTTGCCGACGTAAAGACCCGCCGCGGCCAGCGTGCCGCTGTTCAGCGCCACAGTTCCGCTGGCGCCGACCGCGGATCCGATCGAGACCGTGGAGGAACTGGAAACCAAGCCGCCGCTGTTGATGTTCAAAACGCCCGCGCCATTCTGGCCGACTGCGAGATCGGCTCCCATACTCCAAACCCCGCCGTTGGAAACGGTGACTGTTCCGTTGGCAAGCGCGCCGTTGCCGATCACACCCCGCCCACCGGCCGTCAAGACAGCGGTCGCGCCGTTAAGGGTCAAAATTCCCGCGGCCGTGTTGCCGACCATCACGTTGTTCTGGACGTAGGTCGAACCGGTCAGACTGAGAGTGCCGCCATCGACGTTGATCGCGCTTGCGTTGTTGGCCGTGCCTGAGAGGGTCACGGTTCCAACGCCGCTCTTGTTGAGGCTGCCTCCCGCCAGATTCGCGGATGCCGTGCCGGCCTGCAAATCGAAACCGCCGGTGCTGGTCAGCGTTCCGCCGGTGCCAGCGATCGAACCGCCGCCGGCGAGTTGCACTCCCGCCACCGTGTTGTTGAAGCCCTGCATCTGCAACGTGCCGTTGTTAAGCTGCACACTGCCGCTGGATAAGATCTGGTTGCTTTGATTCAAGCGCACCGTTCCGCCGTTGACGCTCAACAGGCTGCCGGAAACCGTCAGTCCGTTTGTGGAACCGAGCACCAGCGTCCCCGCCGTGACCGCGGTGGGACCCGTGTAGGAATTCGCTCCCGTCAAAGTCACCGTGTTTGCGGTGCTCTTGTTCAAGCCGACCGTGCCCGACAGGCTTGCGGCCACCGTTCCGTTCTGCAAATCGAAGGCGTTGGCGCTGGTCAGCGTTCCGCTGCCGGTAATCGAGCCGCCCGCGAGCTGCACGCCCGCCACCGCGTCATTGAAAGTCTGCATTGCCAGCGTGCCGCCGGCCACCTGCACGCTGTCGCTGCTGGCAATCTGGTTATTTTGGTTCAGTTGCACTGTGCCACCGGTGTTGATGGTAACGACACTGCCCGAAATCGCCGGGCCGGAGGTGGAACTGAGAATCAGCGTTCCGGCGGAAACCGTGGTGGCGCCCGCGTAGGAACTCGATCCGGTCAGCGTCATCGATCCCACGCCCACCTTGGAAACGTTCAACGTCCCGGTCAGCCCTGGCGTAAAGGTGTAAGCGCCGGTGTTGTTGAAGTTCACCGCCGCCGTGCCCGCGCCGCCGAAAACTGTTCCCGCGCTGAGCGTCCCGGTCGCGGCGCCGCTGCCAACGTTCAAGGTCCCGACAGAACCGGCGTTTGCGGCGAGCGTGAGCGTTCCAGTGCCGCCGCCAACAGTGACGGCTCCGCCGGTGAGATTCAACACGCCAGCGCCGGTGTTACCGACCAGAAGTCCCGCGCCGGTGTTCCACACCCCGGTTACAGTTGCGGTTCCGCTCGATCCGGCGCTGTTGCCGATAATGCCAGCGCCTCCCTGAGTGAGCGTACCGCTAAGGGTCACAAGTCCCGCGCCGGTGTTGGCGATCGTCGCGCCGTTCTGAAGCACAGTCAGCCCGCCGAGAGCCAGCGTTCCGCCATCGAGGTTGATCCCGTTCAGGCTGTTGCCCGTGCCTGAGAGGGTCACCGTGCCCGCGCCAGTCTTGTTCAAGTTGACAGTCCCCGACAGGTTTGCGGCCACCGTTCCGCTCTGCATATCGAAGGCGTTGGCGCTGGTCAGCGTTCCGCTGCCGGTGATGGAACCGTTGTTGGTCAGTTGCACGCCCGTCACCGTGTCATTGAAAGTCTGCATTGCCAGCGTGCCGCCGGCCACCTGCACGCTGCCGCTGCTGGCAATCTGGTTGTTTTGAGCCAGCTGCACCGTGCCGCCGGTGTTGATCGTCACAACAGTGCCCGAAATCGCAGGGGCAGCGGCGGAATTGAGAATCAGCGTCCCGGCGGAAACCGTGGTGGCGCCCGTGTAGGAACTCGACCCGGTCAATGTCACCGTGCCCGTGCCGCTCTTGTTCAACCCAACGCTTCCGACAGTCCCGGCCAAGTTTGCGCTCACCGTCCCGCTCTGCATATCGAAGGCGTTGGCGCTTTTCAGCACGCCGCTGCCGGTAATCGAGCCGCCCGCGAGTTGCACGCCCGCCACCGTGTCGTTGAAAGTCTGCACCGCTAGTGTGCCGCCGGCCACCTGCACGCTGCCGCTGCTGGCAATCTGGTTGTTTTGATTCAACTGCACCGTGCCGCCGGTGTTAATGCTGACAGCACTGCCCGAAATCGCCGCACCGGCGGCGTTATTGAGAATCAGCGTCCCGGCGGAAACCGTGGTGACGCCGGTGTACGAACTCGACCCGGTCAGGGTCACCGTATTTGCGGTGCTCTTGTTCAACCCAACGCTCCCCGCAAGGTTTACGGACACCGTTCCGCTCTGCATATCGAAAGCATTGGCGCTGGTCAGGATGCCGCTGCCGGTAATCGAACCGCCGCCGATGAGTTGCACGCCCGCGACCGTATTGCTGAAAGTCTGCATTGCCAGCGTGCCGCCGGCCACCTGTACACTGCCGCTGCTGAAAATCTGGTTGCTTCGATTCAACTGCACCGTGCCGCCGTTGAGGGTCAGCGAAGTGCCGGAAAGCGCCAAACCGGTGGCGGAATTGAGAATCAACGTTCCGCTCGATATCGTCGTGGCGCCGGTGAACGTATTGGAACCGGTGAGCGTCACCGTGCCCGCGCCGGGAACGGTCAAGCCGCCCGCACCGCTGATGATGCTCGCGACGCTGGCAGAGCCGCCGGAATTGGTCACCGACAGAGTGAGCGCGTTGGCGGTGGCACCCGTCGTCAAGGTCCCGCCGGTGATCGCCAGCGAACCGGTGGCGGCAGCCACTGTGATGGAATTGCTTCCCGAAGACGTGAGCGTCAGCTTGCTGTCGATTTGCAGCGTCTGGGCGGTGGTCCCGGTGAAGTTGAGCGCATTAAAGGTGTTGCCGGCGCCTGCGTTCAGGTCGGACTCATAGGCCGCTCCCGCCAACGTCAGGTTCGTGCCCGTGGTGTACGATCCTCCCGCAGCGTCATTGCCGATGGTCGTTACCGCCGACCACGCCGGTAGCGAAGTGGCGACCAAACCCGACACGATCAGGGCGCCGCAGATCGAGCGGTCCATAACCGGGGGTTTTACCGCTTTTCGGCCTGTTGACTTGTGTTTGCGGTTCTTTGAGGGGGAGTTCTTGACCATAGATCGTGTGAGCACTTTTTAGGTGGGTGAGAATTATTTTGAGCACGTTGCGAGAATAACTCCGCCGTGTCAACGATGATTCCCTGAGGTATAAACGATTTTTCGCCGTTCACGGCTCTGGACTTGCAACCAAAGCGCCGGGCACTTCGTGAAATAGCGTGGTCTCACCCGGTTCTAATCTAGATCTGACGAGATGCGGCTGGTGCATTTAGCTGAAAGCAAGGGCCACAGGCGAGGCCCGAATGGCACTAACTTAAGGGAGCTTTTCGGTGAGCATGGAAGCCACGAACAAGCGGAGCAGCGGCGGACACGGATTCCGGGGAGCGCACGCGCCCTCGCGTGCGGGCGTCGGCGCCCTCGCCGACGCCATCCTGGGAACCAGAGCGCATTTGTTTTCTCAAAGGCACCCTTGGCGGGGGCGCCAAGGGCCACAGGCGAGGCGCCTGCGCTCCCCGGAATCCCCGGTTCATGCCCAACAATCACCCTCGCGCTTTGGCGAGGTTAGCTCCTCAGGATGACAGTAAATAGAGTGCTCTGTCCCATAGAAGCTGGTCCGGTGTCCATCCGTGAAATCCGTGGTTCCGAACTTCGAGCCCGCCCGCGCAACGCACCCAATCGTTGACGCACGCGGTTCCCTTCCGCATACTACAGGACTCTCATGGCAATCCAGCAGACCCGCAATTTTTGCATCATCGCCCACATCGACCACGGAAAGACCACGCTTTCCGACCGGTTGCTGGAGGTGACGAACACCGTCAGCGCGCGGGAAACCAGCGACCAGCAGTTGGATTCGATGGACTTGGAGCGGGAACGCGGCATCACCATCAAGTCGCACCCGGTGGCGATGCAGTACACGTCGTTGGCGGGGGAAAAGTATACGCTGAACTTGATGGACACGCCCGGTCACGTCGATTTCTCCTACGAAGTGAGCCGGTCGCTGGCCGCCTGCGAAGGAGCGCTCCTGATCATCGACGCCGCCCAGGGGGTGGAGGCGCAGACCGTTGCCAACGTTCATCTGGCGCACAAGCAAGGGCTGGCGATCATCCCCGTGATCAACAAGATCGACCTGCCCACCGCCGACGTCGCCTCCTGCAAGAGGCAGCTCGAAGACATCCTGGCCATTCCCGGCGACGAGGCTATCGCCGCCAGCGCGAAGGCGGGGATCGGCATTCTGGAAATCCTGGAAGCCATCGTCGAGCGGATTCCATCGCCGCGGCCGATGGCCGACGAGCGGGTGCGCGGGCTCGTGTTCGACTCGGTTTTCGACACCTACCGCGGCGTCATCGCCCATGTTCGGGTCGCCTCCGGAACGATCGCGCCGGGTCTGGGCGTGAAGCTGATGAGTTCGAACAAGAATTACGAGGTCAAGGAGGTCGGCGTATTCACTCCGAAAATGGAGACCCGCCCGCAGCTCAGCGCCGGCGATGTCGGTTATTTCATCGCCAATATCAAGACCACGGCGGAGATCAAGATCGGCGACACACTCACCGAACAGCACCACCCCGCCGACGAACCGCTGCCCGGATTCCAGGAAGTGCATCCGATGGTGTTCAGCGGCATTTACCCCATCAACACCGCCGACTTCGAGCACCTCAAGATGGCGATGGGCAAGCTCCAGATCAACGACTCCGCGTTCGTTTACCAGCCGGAGAGCTCCGTCGCGCTCGGGTTCGGTTTCCGGTGCGGTTTCCTGGGCCTGCTGCACATGGAGATCATCGTCGAACGCCTCCGCCGCGAGTACGAGATGGACATCATCACCACCTACCCCGGCGTTATTTACGAGGTGCTCAAGACCAACGGCGAGTTGATCGTCGTGGACAACCCGGCGTTCCTGCCCGACTTCAGCGTCATTGAGGAAATCCGAGAGCCGATCGTCAAGGCGTTCATCCTGGTGCCCAACGAGAACATCGGCGACGTGATGGGGCTGGTGCTCGACAAGCGCGGCATCGTCGATCACACCGAGTCTCTCGACACGCGCCGCGTCATGCTCTCCTGCGAACTGCCGCTCAACGAAATCCTGGTGGACTTCAACGACAAGCTCAAGAGCATCACGCGCGGCTACGGCTCCATGGACTACGAACCGGGAGGCTATCGCGCGGGCAAGCTGGTGAAGCTCGACATCCTCGTCAACACGGAGCCGGTGGACGCCTTTTCGAGCATCGTGCATCGCGACAAAGCCGAGGGCCGCGGCCGGGCGCTGGCGGCCAAGCTCAAGGAAGTCATCCCGACGCAGCTTTACCAGGTCTCCATCCAGGCCGCGATCGGCGGGAAGATCGTTGCGCGCGAAAACGTCTCGGCGTCGCGCAAGGATGTGACGGCGAAATGCTACGGTGGCGACATCACTCGCAAACGCAAGCTTCTGGAGAAACAGAAGGAAGGCAAGAAGCGGATGAAATCGATCGGCCGCGTAAACATTCCGCAGGAGGCGTTCATCGAGGTGCTGAAATCCAGCGCCGCGGGAAACTGAGGGAGGCAACCGCAGATTGCGCAGATGCACGCAGATGAATTGATTGGACTTTCTTCGCGTCGGTTTTTGGCAGGGCGTGGCATTCGAAGGCCAGGCACAGATTCCGGAGCGGCCCTTATTATTTGTCATCCTGAGCTTGCGAAGGATCTCACAGCACTCCAACCAGCGCCATGCCACCATCCATTATTCTCGAAGCTGACAACGCCGCACGATGGGCTCTCAGTTCCGATTATGCGCCGACCCAACAGAATGTCTCTGCCGCCTCGTGAGATCCTTCGCAAGCTCAGGATGACAGCATTTAGGGCTTCGTCTTCGCTTGTGCGCTCACCTGCGAAAAATCTGCGATTATCTGCGTTATCTGCGGTTAAACTGACTTTTTCTGAATCCGATGCCCATTTTTGACTGCGTCTCCAAAATTGACTGGACCTCCTGGACGCCTCAGGAGCGGGGCGTTCTCTGTTTCATTTTCCGCGAGGGCCAGGTGCTGCTCATCCTCAAGAAACGCGGACTGGGCGGCGGCAAGATCAACGCCCCCGGCGGGCGGATCGAACCCGGCGAAACCCCGCTTCAGGCGGCGATTCGCGAGACGCAGGAAGAGGTGGGCCTCACGCCGCACGCCCCCACGAAAAGCGGCGAGTTGTTCTTCCAGTTCACCGACGGTTACAGCCTCCACTGCACCGTATTCAAGTCGGGCGGCTGCGACGGCGTGGCGATCGAGACCGACGAGGCCGTCCCGCGATGGACGCCGGTCGGCGCGATTCCATACCACGAAATGTGGACGGACGATTCCTACTGGGTGCCGCACCTGATCGCCGACCGCCCCTTCCGCGGCTTCTTCATCTTCGAAGGCGACCGGATGCTGAGCCACCGCCTGGAAGAAAAGGACGAAGGATGAAGGGCGGATTCGGGTTTTTCATCCTTCATAATTCATCCTTCATCCTTACCAAAGAGGCATATCCCCGCCGAGAATCGAACTCGGATCGGGCGTTTAGGAAACGCCAGTTCTATCCGTTGAACTACGGGGACGACTGACTCTTCGTTCTTAACCGAAGTTTTCCAACCCCGCCAGCGCCTTTTTCCGTCATCGCCGCTACAGCAACGCCCGGAACTGAGCCGGGGTGAGGCCCGCCGCCTGGGCAATCTGGCCCATCGCGAAGGCGTTGATCGGGTTATGGCGGGGGATCGGTATCGCGTCCGTGCCTTTGCCCACGATGGTGTGCTTGCCTTCCCGGGTGACGCGCCACCCAACCCGTTCCAGCACGCGGATGGCGTCTTTGTGGGGGATGCCGGGCAGTTTAGGCATGGGCCATGACGTCCACGCTTGCCAATTCGACGCGTGCGCCTTCCGCCTGCCATTGCGCCACTTGGAGTTCCAGCTTCACCTCCAGAACCTCCCGAATCGCGTCCCGGATGTTCTCGATGGCTTCCTCGCGAGTCGCCCCTTGCGACCAGCAACCGCGCAACGCCGGGCAACCCACGGCAAAGCCTTCCTCGCTTTCGATGAGAACGATTTGATATTGCATGGGCGAAATTGTTTTCATTGAAGTTTACCCCCGTCCCCGGTGGTCCGCAACCGTCCTACTCAAACTGCTTCCTGAAGGTCTCGAACGCAGCGCGCAACTCCCGCACCTCCTCCTGAAGCGCGGCGATTTCGCCTTTGAGTTCTTCGATCTGCGAAGGCGCCGGTTCCGCGGCCGGAACGGGAACATACGCCGCCGTCGGCGTGGCGAAGAGGCTCTCCGGCGGCTCCCCGCTCAGCAGATGCACGTAGCGTTTCTCCTTGCGTCCCAGGCCGGCGGGAATCGTCCGCAGCAACGGGGCATCGCCGCGCGCCAGTTCGTCCAGGCACGCTTCCACTTCCGGGAGCCCGGGCAATCCGCCCGCCATGCGCTCGGCGCGCTGGCGCAGTTCGCCCGGAGTTTGCGGACCGCGCAGCAAGAGAACTCCGATCAGGGCCAGTTCCCGGCGGGACAGCTCGTAACGGTCCAGGAAATCATGGCGGTATTTCTGAGCCCGCGACCCGGCTCCAAACACGACGGTGGCCAGTTTCTTTTCCCGCAGCGCATCGACCGCCTCCTGCACGGTGCGTTCCTCGAAGGCCACAACCGGCTCGCGGTTGGTCGTCTGATTGCACGCGGTAACCAGGCTGTTGAGGGTCAGCGGATAATAGTCCGGAACCGTCAATTCCTTTTCAATGAGGCAACCCAGGACACGCGTTTCTGGAAACGAAAGAGGATTCATCGTCCTTTACGTTCCAACAAAAGCGGGCAAAGGAACAGAAATTTTGGCCGTTTTCGTTTTTGCGGGGGCTGCGTCGAATTTCCCGATTTTTCGAGTTTTCAAATGGCGTCATAGGAACATATGCTGATCTTCCCATGAATCTCGTCAACGTCGCCGTCGTCGGTGCTTCGGGTTATTCCGGCCAGGAACTGCTTCGTTTGCTGGTGCGGCATCCCGGGGTGGAACTGGTCTGCGTCACCTCGCGCCAGTACGCCGGACGCACGATCGGCGAGGTGTACCCGCGGTTTGAGGGACGCAAATTTGCGCGCCTGAAATTTACGGGCTCCGATGCGGCGGCGGTTGTCGCTTCCGGCGCGCGGTTCGCCTTTTTGGCCCTGCCGCACGGGCTTGCGCACGAATACGCCGCGCCGCTTTTGGACGCCGGCCTGCGCGTTATCGATCTGAGCGCCGATTTCCGGCTCAAAGACCCGGCCGTTTACGAGGATTTCTACGGCGTGGCGCATCCCGCCCCACAGTTGCTTTCCCGGAGCGTTTACGGCCTGCCGGAGCTGTACCGGGACCACATCCGGACGGCGTCGCTGATCGCCTCGCCGGGCTGCTATCCCACCAGCATCCTGCTGCCGCTGATCCCGCTTATGCGGCAGCGCCTGATCGATCCGAAGAGCATCGTCGCCGCCAGCCTGAGCGGCGTGAGCGGGGCGGGCCGCAAGACGGAAGTCGATTACCTCTTCTGCGAATGCAACGAGGACGCCCGCGCTTACGGCATTCCCAAACACCGGCATCTGTCGGAGATCGAACAGGAACTGACCACCGTCGCCGGCGAACCGGTCGTCATCAGTTTCGCCCCGCACCTCATTCCGCTCAACCGCGGCATGGCGACCACCATTCATGCGAACCTCGGACCCGGCGTGGGGATTCGGGACATCGCGGGCGCGTTGACGGAGGCGTGGAAAAGCGAGCCGTTCGTCCGGCTGAAAGGCGAGACCGGTTCCGCGGATATCAAGAACGTCGCGCACACTAATTTCATCGACATCGCCTGGCGGCACGACCCGCGCACCGGGCGGGTGGTGCTGATGAGCGCCATCGACAACCTGGTCAAAGGGGCCTCCGGCCAGGCGGTCCAGAGCTTTAATATCCTCGGCGGCTGGGCCGAAACGGTTGCGCTTTAATCATTCCAAATTGTTTCTTATTCCATTTCTATGTTTGCATCGGAAGCGAGTGTGTCTGAGATTTCGGGCGGTGTAACCGCCCCGGCGGCTTTTCTGGCGGGCAGCGTTTTCGCCGGCATCAAGGCGGCGAACCTGTCCAAGCCCGACATTGCCTTTATCTATTCCACCGTGCCCGCCGTCAGCGCCGGCACGTTCACGACCAATAAAGTCAAGGCGGCCCCGGTGCGCGTTTCCCAGGCGCATATCCGCTTTGGCGATACGCGCCTGATGGTGGCCAACAGCGGCAACGCCAACGCCTGCACGGGCGCCATCGGCATCCAGCACGCCAAGCGCATGGCCAAGGCGGCCGCCAAGGCGCTCGGATTAAAGGACCGAAACGTCCTCGTTTGTTCCACCGGGCGCATCGGCGTTCCGCTGCCCATCGAACAGATGGAAGCCGCCATCGGCCAATGCCCGTCAGCACTCCGGCAGGATGGCAGCCGCAACGCCGCCGAAGCGATCATGACCAGCGACAGTTTCGCCAAGGAGTTCGCGGTGGAAGTGGCTGTTTTTGGCAAGACGATCCGCATCGGCGGCATCGCCAAGGGCGCGGGGATGATCGATCCCAACATGGCGACGATGCTCTGCTTTGTCACCACCGACGCCGCAATCGACAAGAAGCTTCTCCACCAGGCGCTGCTCGACGCCGTCGAACAGTCCTTCAATTGCATCACCGTCGACGGGGACATGAGCACCAACGACACCGTTCTCATGCTGGCCAATGGCGCCTCGGGCACGCCGTTGTTGCAGGATGGCACCCCCGAATTCGGCGCATTCCAGAAGGCGCTCAACCAGGTGACCCGCAACCTGTCCCGGATGATCGTCGAAGACGGCGAGGGGGTCTCCCGGTTTGTCACGGTGCAGGTTCGCGGAGCGCGCAGCCGCGTGGACGCCCGCAAAGCCGCCGAGGCCGTCGCCAATTCCACCTTGACCAAGTGCGCCTGGTTCGGCGGCGATCCGAACTGGGGCCGGATCATGGACGCCATCGGTTATTCCTCCGCCCGGATTCGCGAGGAGATGGTGGACATTTATTACGACGGCCTGATTGCCGTGCAAAACGGCGTCGCCGCAGCCACGCCGTTTTCCAAGCTCCAGGAAGTCGTAGCCAACAAGAGCTTTACGGTCACTATCGACCTGCACCTGGGCGCGGCCGAATACACCGTTTTCACCACCGACCTCACAACCGCTTACGTCGACTTCAACAAGGGGGAATGACCGGCGCGGTTTTTAAGAACACTTCGCTTTGCACCGCCATCCCCCAAATACGCACCGCGTTGCGAGGGCTTTCCAGAGTTCCCCGGCTCACCCGAAAGGCACGGTAGGGACGGCGCTCCGTGCCGTCCGCTCCGGGTCGACTCGCGCTCGTTCAACGCGCGCTGCTCCGACAATAGCAACGATGAGCGCGACGCCCATCACGTCGGACGTGAAAGGTCTGAAGTGCGTTCGAGGGCGGGGCGCGAAGCGCTTTGGAGTGCGCGCGGTCCTCCGCCGCTTTGGGAGTACGCTTCTTTGGCGCGACAACGCTCTTATTTACAGAAAGGGCTTGGAAACAAAGTTCTGGCGGATCGAGGAGCGGGAAGTGCGCCTTGGGCGTCATCTCAAAGCGGCGGAGGGATCCTTCCATTACTCACCTCTTTTCGAAGCACGTGCGCAGCTATTTTCAGGGCCAACGGCCCAGCTCCATACCAGCCTAGTAGGCTGTAACAGTGACCAGTTCGGATCGCTAGACGATGGCAAAGCGCGAAAAGTCGGGAGGGGCTCGGCAGTCGCGTCAGCGTCTTGGAGTGCGGGTAGTCCTC
>Ga0316219_1000534_pt1 | contig 50858 bp, 47 predicted proteins | sample TBH18003PmetaG_FD_203635 | JGI IMG/M metagenome (GOLD analysis project Ga0316219, IMG submission 203635) | Freshwater microbial communities from Trout Bog Lake, Wisconsin, USA - TBH18003P | ecosystem: Environmental > Aquatic > Freshwater > Lake > Hypolimnion/Profundal zone | place: USA...
ATCATTTCCATAGTGATCACCTTTTATCTCCTGCCTTAAAATTAGGCAGGGGTAGTAGAACACCTGGGTCAATTTTCGGTCGGCATAACGCCTATAACTGGGTCACTTTTCGGTCGGTATCAACACCCATTCCAACATGTTCATTTGTGCCTGCCAACCGGCACCTTTTGATTTGAAATAATGAGATTGTCTTAATTGACACGCACATATTTCAAGCCGCATAAATCGGTAGAATTCGCCAAAAATAAGTGTGAATTTTGGCGAAGGCATTGTTCATCAGTCGTTACCACACCGCTGTTTGCCTGCCTGTCTTGCCTGCGGCAGGCAGGGGTGATAAACAAGGCGCATCGAATAAAAGAAGGAAAAACCCGAAGTTTTATGGCGAGTGCGTTGCATCAATTACTCAGGAAAAAACGTAACATCATCAAGCCTCCTGGCAGCCAGGTATTCAATGCCGCTCGTTAAAGTCTATGCAAAAAAACGGGCACCCGTTGCAGGTGCCCGGAATTATTGCGGGGAGGGTACATCACGAAAGAGTTCGTCTCACCTGTCTGCATCTTACGGTGAGGAATGCAGGTTGAACTCCATTGCTTGATAAGCAAAGGCAAATCATCTCACGATGCTACGGCTTACCGCCTTTTGACTGTGCTGATCCTGACTCACGGCCAAAGACAATAAGCTGCTGTCGCGCCATCGCTAATGAAGCCGCTGATATTGATTGAGGTTACTGCGTAACAGCAATTATTTATCGCTGACAAGCCGGCTCAGGGCGGCCGTCTTGATGTGAATCGCGTGTCGCGCAATAGGCCTCGATCAGTTGCCGCGCGATGCTCGCCGGTGCAGGCAAGGCCGGCAAGGCGCTACACGAGAACCAGCCGGCAGCCTCAATCTCAACCGGGTCAGGCGTAATCATCCCGCCTGCATAGTCGGCAAAAAAAGCGACCATCAATGAAGCGGGAAAGGGCCACGATTGACTTTTAAAATAGCGCAGATTGCAAATCTCGACGCCAACTTCTTCCTGCACCTCGCGAACAGCACACTGCTCCAGTGTCTCGCCCGCTTCGACAAATCCCGCCAGCGCACTGAACACCCCGGGTTTAAAATGCGCACCGCGTGCCAGCAGAAGTTCATCGCCGCGTCCGATCAGCACCATCACTACCGGCGAAATTCGCGGATAAACAATCAGCTGGCAGGCGGGGCAGACTTTGGAAAACTCGCCCGTTTTTTGTACGGTTGCTGCGCCGCAGTGCCCGCAATAGCGGTGGTTTTTCTGCCAGTCCAACAATTGCGTGGCACGCCCCGCCAACGCCGCCGCTTTTTCACTTATAAGGTTAAATAACTCGCGGACCGGCATCGGTTGTCCCGAAAAATGCTCGGGTATGGCGTCCAGTTCAGCGGCATAGCAAGGCAAACCTTGCCAGACGCCCAGCAATAAGCTGTCTGCGGGGTGAGCAAATTCGGCGGGCAATCCGCATGGAAAAACGTCGTCACCCGCCGGATTAAAAATGGTGAGTAATTGATTGTCGACGCGAAGCAGCCAGTAACATAATTCGTTCATTTTCACTCCTGAGGGATGGTTCGTTGGTGGTTATCTATTTACTGATGTTACGCAGCGCAAAAATTTTAAGTGCTGCACAAACGTCACGCCGGCAAAGCGCTTAATGCAAATTGGCTGGTCTTGTCTTCGATCTTCTGGCGCTCCAATTTGGATGCCGCATTGTTTTGCGGGGCGCTGCGACGAGGGAAGATTTTGCCATGACAGCGTCGGACCTTAACAATTTATAAAGTATGGCCACCTTTCAGTAATTTTTGTTCAGAACGCTAATCTTTTCGCTATCCCGCGTCAAAAATCATTATGTCACCTTCCAATTCAATCCGATGCACCGTCGGCTTGACCTCGTGGCATAAAGTCTTCGAGGTCTATTTCCGTGCGGCGAGCAAACGCGTCACCTGATTATGACTCATTTTGCCATTCACCATCGCCGGCAAGCCCATCGCCTGAGCAAACGTACTCGACAAGTATGCAGGGGGCAAATCAAGCGGTGTTTTTTTCATTTGTACAGAATAGCAACTTTGCCGGCGTGTCGCCTGACTTCAGTGATGAATGACGTGCCAACTGTCGGGACAGCCAGTCTTGAGGCGCGTATTGCTAATATCGACGATCAACGCAAACACGCGGTCTGGCGGTATACCATCGAGCAGATTGCAGATTTTTGTAGCAAAGAGGATTTGATGCACGCCGAAAAGGGAATTCGCCTTGCGCTTATTTCGAGCTTCCCGCAGGCTGGTTTGTCAGACAGGAAAAAACGGGCTTTGTGTCGGGGCGGCAGAGAATGGCGGGAATCCGGCAGCTATCATCTCAAATTGAGTGGTATGGCTCGGGTGAGAATTATCGGGCAGGCGCGCAAAAAGCCGTATGAATCTGAGTAATCAGGGTGGCATGGATGGGCGCAATGGGCGTTGTGCAGCTTTGTCGTGCAAGCGGGGCTTCAGATAAATTAAAGGCACTGGCTCCCCGTCTGATGAAGCAACCAGGGCGTGACTAAACAATCAATAAACGATTAAAAAGTCGCTGTCTGGTTCGCGGGGATGACAACCTTGCCTGCTGAAGCAATTTTAATCGGCGGCGTTCTCGTCAGTTGTTGCCTGAGGTTGTTCAGCCTGATCTTCTTTTGCTGCGGTTTTCTTCAGCAGTTTATCCGCCTGTTTTTTTTGTTTAGCTAATTCTTTTTGTCGTTTTTCGAAGGTGTAATTGGTTTTTGCCATGATGATGTCCTGATGTGTTCCTGCATTTGTAGTGCAGGAACGGTAAATAATAATTTGCCTGTAACTACTTGCCGCGTCTTGCAGCAGGTCTGGGTGAGAATAATGCGGGTTGCGGCATCGCCTGATGGCGGGCGGCTTCCGACAAAAGTTTTTCTGCGGGCGCTGCCGGGCGGGCGGTGCGAGCTTGACTTGCCGGTTGGCGTGCTTGTTGATCGCGGGCCTGTGAATCACGCGGCGGGCGTGCTTGACGAGGACTGGTCGGATCAGTCGCGCGTGGCATTTGTCCTTCGCGTGGCGGACGATTGCCGCTTGGCGCTTGCTGGGGGCGGTTGGTTGTGTTGCTGTGGTGTTTCTGGCCGTGTGCGGGGCGCGGCGGACGTGGTGCCTCAGCCGGAATATGTGTTGGCGGCACAAAGCTGTCGAAGTTGACTCTCGGTATTTGTGTCTTGATCAGCCGCTCAATGTCTTTGAGGTGTTGTAATTCTTCATTGTCCACCAGTGATACCGCCGCGCCATTGCTGCCTGCGCGCCCGGTTCTGCCGATGCGGTGTACGTAATCTTCCGGAACGTTGGGCAACTCAAAATTCACTACATGTGGCAACATGTCGATGTCCAGACCGCGTGCGGCGATGTCGGTGGCAACCAGTACCGGCATGGTGCCGTCTTTAAATTGCGACAAAGCCTTGGTGCGTGCCGATTGACTCTTGTTGCCATGAATTGCCGCAGCCGGAATACCATCTGCATTCAACTTTTCGGCTAAGCGGTTTGCACCGTGTTTGGTGCGGGTGAACACCAGCACCTGTTTCCAGTCGTAATGCTTGATCAGATGCGAGAGCAAATGGCTTTTTAGTTTTTGCGCCACCATGTGCACGCTCTGCGTGACCAGTTCCGAGGTGGTGTTACGGCGTGCGACTTCAACAAAGCCGGGATTATTCAGCAGGCCGTCTGATAAGGTCTTGATTTCTTCAGAGAAGGTGGCCGAGAACAGCAGGTTTTGACGTTTCTTCGGCAGCAGCGCGAGAATTTTCTTGATGTCGCGGATAAAACCCATATCCAGCATGCGGTCAGCTTCATCCAGGATCAGAATTTCCACAGCGGACAGATCCAGCGTCTTCTGGCTTAAGTGATCGAGCAGGCGTCCCGGCGTGGCGACCAGAATGTCGACCTGAGAGCGCAATGCTTTGATTTGCGGATTGATGTTTACACCGCCAAACATCACTAATGATTTAAGCGGCAGATATTTACCGTAGGCTTGTACGGATTCTTCAACTTGCGCGGCCAGCTCGCGTGTCGGTGTCAAAATCAGACAGCGCGGGCAACCCGGACGCGGATTTGCAGCCGGTTTTGCGTTGAGCAGATGCAAGACCGGCAGGGTAAATCCGGCGGTCTTCCCGGTGCCGGTCTGTGCGCCGGCGAGTAAGTCGCCACCGGCCAGAACCAGCGGAATGGCCTGCGCCTGGACCGGAGTAGGTTGTGTATAACCCGCGTCATGAATGGCGCGCATTAAGGGCTCAGCCAGATTCAGGCTGGCGAAGGTGATAGCGGTATTGTTATTTGGCAAAGCATAACTCCTGCGACGGCCTGACGCTCTGGTTTGAGCGGCACCAATCGGGGCAGACGAATTGTATGATCTAGCGATCGGGAGTGGATTACAGAGACCGCTGTGCGGATTGGTTTTACACAGGGTGCGCCCATTATACATGCTGCATACTTTTCGGGCGATAAAAAAGCCACAGCTGCCGCTCAGGTTGGACCTGCGCACGGGGTCAGCCAGTGTGATGGCAAAGGCTGTGAGGGTAATGACCTGGCCCGGCTCAAGCAGCTCGGAGGAACTGTTGATGTTGCTTCGTGTCAGCTTTGTTTAAGCAGAAAATTTCATTAATCAGTAGTAAGGCATCTTGAATTCTGGCGATTAGCCCTCATTATTGGTCGCGTTGAGGAAATTTTAATATATAGCGGGTTTGCAGGCCAAAATCTGAGCGTTACGGGCAGAAAATCGTGCCGCAGCTTAGTGCTCAGGCTATAATGCCCAATTTTCAAATCATTTGATAGGAAAACCATGCCAATTTATGCTTATGCATGCGCCGAGTGCGGTCTGCAACAGGATGTGATGCAAAAAATGAGCGATGATCCGCTCCATACCTGCCCTGACTGCGGCAAGGAAAGTTTTACCAAGCAATTGACTGCCGCGGGTTTTCAGTTGAAGGGCAATGGCTATTACGCAACAGATTTCAAGAGCAAGCCAAAAACGGAGTGTGCCCCTTGCGCCAGTGCCGCTTCCTGTCCGGCGGCCAACAGCTGAGCATGAAAAAATTTCTCGTCACCGGTCTGCTGGTCTGGGTGCCATTGGGTATCACCTTCTGGGTGTTGAATCTGATCATCACGACGATGGATCAGACCTTGCTGCTATTGCCAAAACACTGGCAACCGGTTAATTTCCTGCCTTTCCCTGTGCCGGGACTGGGAATTATCCTGACTTTCGCGGTGGTGTTCATCACAGGCTTGTTGATACGCAATGTGTTCGGTCAGCGGCTATGGGCAGCTTCCGAAATGGCGATGCAACATATTCCCTTTGTTGGCAGTATTTACAAGGGAGTCAAGCAAGTCAGCGATACTTTGTTGTCCGGTAGCGGGAATTCGTTTCGTCAGGTGTTGCTGGTGCGCTACCCGCATCCAGATGCGTGGTCGCTGGCTTTTCAAACTAACGTGCCACATGAAGTTGCAAGCAAGATGGACGAGGAGTACGTGGCCGTGTTCATTCCTACGACCCCCAGTCCGGTAAACGGCTTTTATTTCTTTGTGCGCAAAGCGGACACCATTGTGCTGGATATGACGGTGGATGTGGCTTTGCGCTCTATTGTTTCAATGGGTGTGGTCTCCGACGTTAAACCGGAACTTACGCCTTAACCAATTTATTCTTAAAAACTATGCGTACACATTATTGCGGCACCCTGAACACCGACCAACTTGATCAAACCGTCAGTATTTGCGGCTGGGCACATCGCCGCCGCGATCATGGCGGGGTCATTTTCATCGACTTGCGTGATCGTGAAGGTCTGGCCCAAGTCGTTTGTAATCCGGAGCAGGAAGCAATGTTTAAAGTTGCCGAATCTGTGCGTAGCGAGTATGTGTTGCGTATTACCGGTTTGGTGCGTCGTCGCCCCGAGGGTGCTTCCAACAGCAACTTGATCAGCGGGGAAATCGAAATTCTGTGTCAGGAAATTGAAGTATTGAATGCTTCAATCACGCCGCCGTTCCAGTTGGATGACGATAATCTGTCGGAAAATGTGCGACTGACGCATCGCGTGATCGATTTACGTCGTCCGCAGATGCAAAAGAACCTGATGTTGCGCTATAAAGTGACAAGGGCGTTCCGCAATTTTCTGGATAGTCGTGGCTTTATTGATATTGAAACGCCGATGCTCACCAAGTCTACGCCGGAAGGTGCGCGCGATTATCTGGTGCCTTCACGTGTGCATCCGGGAGAGTTTTTTGCCTTGCCGCAATCACCGCAATTGTTCAAGCAGTTGCTGATGGTATCGGGTTTTGACCGTTATTATCAAATCACCAAATGTTTCCGTGATGAAGATTTGCGCGCCGATCGCCAGCCGGAATTCACCCAGGTGGATATTGAAACTTCATTTTTAAACGAAACGCAGATTACTGCGTTGACCGAAGAGTTGATCCGCACTGTTTTCAAGGAAACATTGGATGTGGAGCTGCCAAATCCCTTTCCGCGCATGACCTATGCCGAGGCGATGGCGCGTTTCGGTTCCGATAAACCGGACTTGCGCGTGACGCTGGAGTTGACCGAAGTCACGGATGTGATGAAAGATGTGGCCTTTAAGGTATTCGCCGGCGTGGCAAATTCGGCGACAGGTCGCATTGCGGCGATGCGTGTGCCAGGTGGCGCGGCATTCACACGTGGAGAAATCGACGAATATACCAAATTTGTCGGCATCTACGGCGCGAAGGGGCTGGCTTACATCAAAGTCAATGACATCACGCAGCCGAATGAAACCGGTCTGCAATCCCCTATCGTGAAAAACCTCCACGAAACCGCGCTGAGAGCTGTGATCGAACGCACAGGCGCTGCAAATGGCGACATCATATTCTTCGGCGCGGACAAGGAAAAAGTCGTCAACGATGCATTGGGTGCTTTGCGCTGCAAGATTGGTCATGAAAAGGGTCATGTCAACGGCCACGCCTGGGAGCCTTTGTGGGTGGTGGATTTTCCGATGTTTGAATACGACGAAGAAGGCAAACGCTGGAATGCCTGTCATCATCCGTTCACCGCGCCCAAGGACGAGCATCTTGCATTACTTGCAACTGATCCGGGCAAGTGTCTGGCCAAGGCCTACGATCTGGCCTTGAACGGCTCGGAACTGGGCGGTGGTTCGGTGCGTATTCATAAGGCTGAGGTGCAGAGTCAGGTATTTCGCGCACTCAATATCGGTGCGGAAGAAGCGCAACTCAAATTCGGCTTCCTGCTGGATGCATTGCAGTATGGTGCACCGCCGCACGGTGGTCTGGCCTTCGGTCTGGATCGCATCGTGACCATGATGACCGGATCAGATTCGATACGCGACGTGATCGCTTTCCCGAAGACGCAGCGTGCGCAATGTCTGTTGACACAAGCCCCGTCCCCGGTAGATGAGCGGCAGTTACGTGATTTGCATATTCGTTTGCGTCAGCCAATGCAAACGACGACAGAAATTTAATAATCAATATGGAGTTTAAAGCTGTGCGCCTTATTTTTCTCATCTTATTCGGCATGCTGTTTTTGCAAGCCTGTAAGCCTGAAAAAACGCAGCCTGCAGTGCCTGCCCCGGCAGTCTTGCAGGTGAGCGAGGTGGCTGCCTTGCCGCTTGAGGCACGCAATACCTTGCGTTTGGTCAAACAGGGCGGACCGTTTCATTATTCACGTGACGGTGAAGTATTCAGTAATTATGAGCACGTCTTGCCTAAGCAGGCGCGTAACTATTACCATGAATACACAGTGAAAACACCAGGTGCGCACAACCGGGGCGTACTCCGCATTATCGCAGGTCGTCCGGGTGAGTATTATTACAGCGCAGATCATTATAAAACCTTCAAATGGATACGGGAGTAATCATGGACGTAGTTGCAGCACCACAACTGAATAACCTGGCGGCGGCGGGTTGTTATAAGCTGGACTCCAGTGTGGAATTGCTGTTGGAGCTGGCCGATGAGGCAGGATTTGCCTTGTTTGAAGCTGATTTTAAAGGCATCAAGGGCAAAAAAAATGTGCTCAATGTTCTGGCCGGTGCAACGCGGTTTCCGGGTGAGTTTGGTGAAAACTGGGATGCGCTGGTTGATTTGCTGTGCGATTTGTCATGGGATGCAGCGCCAGGTTATGTTCTGCTGTTACGCAATGTCAGTTCCACTTTGGGTTTATCCTCCAACGACCGTGAAATTGCACAGGATATTTTCGATGATACGGTGGTGTACTGGCGTCAACGCAACAAGCCGTTCTGGATATTTTTCGCCTGAGTGATGCCTGGAAACAAGCAGCCTGTTTCAATTTTGGCGGTAATCTATAACTCAAATCCTTTAACTGAATCGGATATTGAGGTGTTGCTGCTTGAGCGCGCCGATCTCCCGGGATACTGGCAATCCGTAACCGGCAGTCGCGATGGTGAGGAAACCATGCGTGAGACGGCGATACGCGAAGTGCTTGAGGAAACCGGTTTGGTTGCCGGACAATATGAGCTTAGCGACTGGCAATGTCAGAATCACTATGAAATTTATCCGCACTGGCAGCATCGTTACCCGGTCGGCGTTACACAAAATGTCGAACATGTGTTTGGTGTGCAATTACCGGTCCGGGTGGAGATCAAAATCTCACCAAGAGAACATCTGAATTATCAATGGTTGCCGTTACAGGCTGCGGCTGATAAGGTTTTCTCGCCCAGTAACCGTGACATGATCTTGCAACTGCCTCAGCGCGTAATCAGGAAACTCCATGAATAAAAATAGTATTTCAATTCCCTATGACCATCCCGGTTTAGTCACCGCTACGGCTTGGGCCAGTGTGCCGGATCTGCCGGATGAACAGGAAAAGTCCGAATTGATTGCACGCATCAGGCGACTGTTGATTGAACAGGATGCGGTACTGGTGGCACATTATTATGTGCATGCCGACTTGCAGGATCTGGCGGAAGCAACGGGTGGTATCGTCTCCGATTCACTGGATATGGCTAATTTTGGTCACAAGCACCCGGCTAAAACCATCGTGGTGGCCGGTGTGCGTTTCATGGGCGAAACCGCAAAAATCCTCAATCCGGAAAAGCGCGTACTGATGCCTGATCTGGCGGCAGAGTGCTCACTTGACCTGGGGTGTCCTGCCGATCAATTCGCCGCATTTTGCGATGCGCATCCGGACCGCACCGTTGTGGTCTATGCCAATACCAGTGCGGCGGTGAAGGCGCGTGCCGACTGGATGGTGACCAGTTCCATCGCGTTGCCGGTAATCAAATATCTGCATGAACAGGGGAAAAAGATACTCTGGGCGCCGGACCGACATCTGGGCAATTATGTGCAGGAGCAGACCGGAGCTGACATGTTGTTGTGGCAAGGGGCTTGTGTGGTGCATGATGAATACAAGGCGCGCGAACTGCTTGCACTCAAAGCTGAGCATCCGGGCTGCCTCGTGCTGGTGCATCCTGAATCGCCGCGTGCCGTGATTCAGCTGGCGGATGTGATCGGGTCCACCACGCAGTTGATTACCGCTGCGCAACGCTCATCTGCTAAAACGTTCATTGTCGCAACAGACAACGGTATTTTGCACAAAATGCGCAGGCTGTGCCCTGACAAGCTGTTCCTTGACGCGCCGACATCAGGGGCAGGAGCAAATTGCATCAGTTGCAGTCACTGTCCGTGGATGGCGATGAATAGTCTGACCAATCTGGCAAAAGTGCTGGAAACTGGCACGAATGAAATTACGGTTGATCCTGCTATCATTCCACGCGCGGTACAGCCGATCAAACGCATGTTGGACTTTGCCCGTGAGATCAAGCTGCCCACCAGCGGTATAGGCAATGTCTGAGAGGTGAAATTGGGTAACTGATGTCACGCTATCAGGTACCCGTTCAGAACTGCTACTTGGTTTGCCCGTTTAAATATCTTTCCAGCTCTTCGGCAGGCAAATAACCGGGAACTTGTGTGCCGTCGGCGAAAATCAGGTTGGGCGTACCGTTGACCTTCAGCTTTTTGCCAAGCGCCATGACCTGCTCGGTGTTGGTATTGCAGCTAACCTGAGCCGGTTGAATGCCTTTTTGCATCAAGTCATCCCATGCCTTGACCGGGTCTTTTGCGCAGTGTACGTTGCGTACAAGCTCATCCGATCCGGGAAATATCGGGTACAGGAACATATAGAGCGTGACATCGTTAATTTTGGCAAGCTCCTTATCCAGTTTTTTGCAATAGCTGCAATTCGGATCGGTGAAAAAGGCAAGTTTGCGCTTGCCATTACCTTTTACCTTTTTAACCGCCAGTTCAAGCGGAAGTTTGTTGAAGTTGATGGCAAACAGTTGATGCCGGCGTAGTTCCGTCAGATCGGTATGAGTCTTGGTGTCAATTACGTTACCGTCGAACAGGTACAGACCTGCCGCATCGGTATATAAGATTTTATCGCCTACGATTACTTCATAAAGCCCGGCGTAAGGCGTTTTTACAATTGAATCCAACCCGCCAATGCCGGGAAACTTGTTTTGCAGGGACTTGCGAATTTCCGCTTCGCCTGCGTGCGCGCCGGTGATGCTGAAAAACAGTAACAGGGGGAGTAGTTTTTTACTGAAACTCATTACATTCATTTTCATGGTTTTTATTCGGTTAGTTAAAGGCGTGTTGCATCAGCAGTTTTTTAAGCGGGGTGAGCTGATCAGCGATATTTAAACCGACATTGCGCAGGGTACGCAACAACGGATCTTCATTGCAAAACAGATTTTTCAACCCGTAAGTCGTGCCCTGCATTGTGGTAATGTCTTCTTTGCGCTTTCTGTCGTAACGCTGCAGCAGTTGTGCATCGCCACAGTCTGTACAGCCGCCGCGATTAAGCAGTTGTCCGGCAAGTTCACGCGCATCGCGAAAACCGGTGTTGACGCCTTGCCCTGCCAGCGGGTGCATGTTGTGTGCGGCGTCTCCTACCAAGGCAACGCGGTTGCCGCTGATGTGCGGCAGCCTCAACAGGCGCAGGGGATAAGCTGCCGGTACTGTGATGACTTGAAGCCGGCCGAGTACGTTGCGGGATGCGAGGCCTACTTGTTCGCAAAGTGCCTCAAATGACAGTGAGCATAACTCAGCTGATTTTTCCGGACTAACCGACCAGACCATGGACACTCGTTGCCCGGGCATGGGCAGCAAAGCTAAGATACCGTCAGGATGAAACCATTGGTGGGCGATGCCGCGATGTGACCGTTCGCAGTTGAAGTTGGCCACCACGCCATGTTGTTGATAGTCTATCGGTGCAGCACCGATGCCCGCCTGGTTGCGTACCCATGAATTGCGTCCGTCAGCTCCGACGATTAACTTGGCATTCAGGGTGCGACCGTCTTCCAGCGTGAGTTCGGCAGCCTGGCCAGTGAAAGAGAGCGCGGTACAACGCGCCGGATTTAACAAGGTGAGATTATCCTGCTGCCTCATTACTTGCCACAGCGCATCTTGTAACAGGCGATTTTCCAGTATGAAGGCAAGTTCAGGGACACCCATTTGATAGGCGGAAAATTTTATTTTCGAGCCGGTTCCAAGCCCTCCAATAAAATTTAATCCGGTCTTGGCCGGAGGATCGTTGTCAGCAAAGACGCGCATCTCTTCCACAGGTGAAATGCGGGTCTGATCAAGCAGTGACCACGCGCCGGACTGTTCAAGAAAGCGGCGGCTGCCGGGACTTACAGCATAAATGCGGCTGTCCCAGTCGTCAGGGAGCGTGTCGCCCAGTGCAGGTGGTGTACCCGCTTCCACCAGCGCTAAAGTCAGTCCGCTGTTTTTCAATGCAGCGGCCAGGCTGGCACCTACCAGGCCGCCGCCAATCACCACGACATCATAATTTGTTGAAGTTTTCATAGGCCTAATGATAGCGATATTTTCCTTGCCTGTCCGCATGCATTATAATCTGCAACCCTTTAGGAAATTTAGCTATGCGCATCGGCCCTTACGAACTTAAAAATAATCTCATTGTTGCCCCTATGGCAGGGGTAACTGACCGGCCTTTCCGCATGCTGTGCAAACGCATGGGGGCGGGGATGGCGGTGAGTGAAATGGTGGCGTCCAATTCGCTGCTGTATGGTTCTGAAAAGACCAGGCGCCGCGCCAATCATGAAGGTGAAGCTGATCCGATTTCGGTACAGATCGTAGGTGCTGATGCAAAAATGCTGGCGGATGCGGCGAAATATAATGTGGATCACGGTGCGCAAATCATCGACATCAACATGGGTTGTCCGGCAAAAAAAATCTGCAATGTGATGGCGGGTTCCGCCTTGCTGCAAAACGAACCGCTGGTTGCAAAGCTGCTCGAAGCGGTGGTGGGTGCAGTTAATGCGCCGGTGACACTCAAAATCCGTACCGGCTGGGATACGCATAATCGCAATGCGGTACGTATCGCGCAAATTGCAGAAGCGGCAGGGATACAGGCATTGGCGATACACGGACGCACGCGAGCCTGCGCGTACACAGGGAATGCCGAATACGATACCATCGCTGCGGTTAAAGCGGCGGTGTCTATTCCTATCATCGCCAACGGTGATATCACCACACCGGAAAAGGCGCGCTTCGTATTGCAGTATTCGGGCGCGGACGCGGTAATGATAGGCCGTGCGGCGCAAGGGCGTCCCTGGCTGTTTCGTGAAATTGAATATTTTTTACAAACAGGCATGCATTTACCTGCGCCTGAAGTGGCAGAAATACATCGTGTTTTGTTGGCACATGTACTTGAATTGTATAATTTTTATGGCGAGCATACGGGTTTGCGCATCGCACGCAAACATATTTCCTGGTATACAAAAGGGCTGGCAGGTTCTGCGCACTTTCGCCATCAGATGAATCAGCTGGAAACCCCGGAAGCGCAACACGCCGCTGTGGATGAGTTTTTTGCAGAGCAGGCGCAGCGCGGATTACAGTTGAATTATATTGAGGAGCTGGCAGCATGAGTGCGATAAATGAAAATGAAATGGCACACTATGTGCGCGGGGCTTTGACCGAATATTTCAGTGATCTCGATGGCGAAGAGCCGGACTGTGATTTGTATAATATGGTGATGAACTGCGTCGAAAAACCGCTGGTTGAGATTGTGCTGGCGCAGGTAGGCGGCAATCAGTCGCGTGCATCCGCCATGTTGGGTATCAATCGCAACACCTTGCGCAAAAAAATGTTGCTGCACGGCATCGAATAAGCCGGGCTTCGCCCGGCTTGATGGTGTCGGGATAAATCCCGACCTGTAACTAACAATTATCAATTATCTGGACTTCAATATGGCAACGATCAAACAAGCACTTATCAGCGTTTCGGATAAATCCGGCGTACTCGAATTCGCAAGAGGTTTAAATGATCTCGGTGTAAAAATTCTCTCCACTGGCGGCACAGCTAAACTATTTAGTGACAATGGCATCCCGGTTACCGAAGTGGCGGATTACACAGGTTTCCCGGAAATGCTCGACGGTCGCGTCAAAACGCTGCAACCCAAGGTGCATGCCGGTATCCTGGCGCGCCGCGATTTGCCCGAACATGTTGCCACGCTGGCGAAACACGGTATTCCAACGATAGATTTGGTGGTCGTGAATTTGTATCCTTTTGCGGCGACCATAGCGAAACCTGACTGTTCGCTGATTGACGCGATCGAGAATATCGATATTGGCGGTCCTACTATGGTGCGCGCCGCGGCCAAGAATCACGGGCACGTTGCGATTGTCACCGATCCGCTGGATTACGCCGACGTGCTGGCAGAGATGCAGACCAACAATGGCGCCGTGTCGGATGTGACACGCTTTGATCTGGCCAAAAAAGCCTTTTCGCATACCGCAGCCTATGACGCCGCGATCAGCAATTACCTGACTACGGTGAACAGTGATGGCACTCGCAGCGATTTTCCTGCGCAGATCAACTTTAACTTCGCCAAGGTGCAGGAAATGCGCTACGGCGAGAATCCGCATCAAAAAGCCGCGTTTTACCGCGACCTGACACCGCTGGCGGGCAGTATCGCCAATTACACTCAGGTACAGGGCAAGGAGCTATCCTACAACAACGTCGGTGATGCGGATGCGACCTGGGAACTGGTGAAGACTTTTGATCAGTGCGCCTGCGTGATCGTCAAGCATGCCAATCCGTGCGGCGTGGCGATTGCAGATACCCCGTTGAACGCTTATAAGCTGGCGTATGCGACCGATACCACTTCTGCGTTCGGCGGCATTATTGCTTTTAATCGGGAGCTGGATGAACAAACGGCGAAACAGATTACCGAGAACCAGTTTGTCGAACTCATCATCGTGCCGGGTGCGACTGAAGCTGCACTGGCTGTTACCGCCGCTAAGCAGAATGTGCGCGTGCTGGTTGTGCCTTTGTCGAACGCGCATAACCAGTATGACTTCAAGCGAGTAGGCGGCGGACTGCTGGTACAGACACCGGATATTTTGAATGTACAGGCGACGCAACTCAAAGTGGTCACTCAAGTGCAACCGACCGCAGAACAGTTACAGGACCTGTTGTTCGCCTGGCGCGTTGCAAAGTATGTTAAATCCAATGCGATTGTCTTCTGCAAGGGCGGGCAGACGCTGGGTGTGGGTGCGGGGCAGATGAGCCGTGTAGACAGTACCAAGATTGCCGCCATCAAGGCGCAGAATGCAGGCTTGAGTCTGGCAGGATCAGTGGTCGCATCGGATGCCTTCTTCCCGTTCCGAGATGGACTGGACGTACTGGCAGCAGCAGGTGCCAAGGCTGTGATTCAACCGGGCGGTTCGATGCGCGATGCAGAAGTGATTGCAGCGGCGGATGAGCACGGCATCGCGATGGTTTATACTGGATTCAGGCATTTCAGGCACTAAAGGCAGGGAAGAGGAGCGAGTGGTGAGTGGTTGTTCGTCATTCCCGCGCAGGCGGAAATCCAGATATTTGATCAATCCCTCGCGTAGCGGGACAAAAGCTAGGTTTTGTCCGCTTTGCGGAACGATGTTCTGCTAGATTCCCGCCTGCGCGGGAATGACGGAGCTTAAATGGAATGCACAGAACTGATGATGGACTGGGAATTGGCCGTGAACGGAGAAGACCCGTTCAGAATTACTCCGCTACTGTGAGGTGAAAAATGCAGCTTGATTTTGGTTAAGACTACGCAAGACTATAGCTATAACTGGATTTACAAAAATTGCAATCAGAGGCCTTTTGATATTTATACTCGGCCTGCTTGCGTCTGTGGCAGTTGCTCGGATTTAGTACAACGCTAGCGATTTTCAGCGCGTTTTTGCTGAAGATAGAACTTGCCAGAAAATGCATGACTAACAAATTTAAAGGATGTTAAAAAGCAAGGTTTTCCTATGATCTCCGAACAAACAATCCGCCGTGCAGCCCATCTATTGGGCGACACGGCCAAACCGTCCAGAGTGATTCTGTGACGTGCTGGTTTGCTCACAGTTGGATATTGATCAGCAGCAGACTTCCTGTTCTACGGCAGTTTATTGGGCGTTACGAGAAGGCAAGGTGCTATATGACACCGCCGCTTGATGTGGCGCTAGTAGTGCAGCGATTTTTACAAAAAAATTATTAAAACCTGAAGGGAGCAGGGTTGAAGGAGGAAGTGCCGTGAGCGCGCTTTTACCCTTCTCCCTTTCCCCTTCTCATTTTTAGATGGAAAACGCATGAAAATTCTAGTAATAGGTAGTGGTGGTCGTGAGCATGCGCTGGCGTGGCGTCTGGTGCAGTCACCCAAGGTACAAAAAGTGTATGTTGCACCCGGCAATGCCGGCACGGTCCTTGAAAATGGCATAGAAAATGTAGAAATCAGCGATATTGATGAATTGCTGGCTTTCGCCTTGCGTGAAAAAATCTATCTCACCGTGGTAGGCCCCGAAGCGCCATTATCCAAAGGCGTGGTAGATACTTTCCGCAAAGCGGGTCTGAAAATATTCGGGCCCACCAAAGCTGCGGCGCAGTTGGAATCCTCCAAGGATTTTGCCAAGGCCTTCATGGTGAGGCATGGTATTGCTACCGCGTTTTACGAAACGTTCAGTGATGTCTCGGCAGCACATGCTTACGTGGATAAACACGGTGCACCTATTGTCATCAAGGCCGACGGTCTGGCGGCAGGCAAGGGTGTGGTGGTTGCGATGAGTCTGGATGAAGCGCATCAGGCAATCGACATGATGTTGTCTGACAACAAATTGGGTGATGCGGGCGCACGGGTGGTGGTCGAAGAATTTTTAACCGGCGAAGAAGCCAGTTTCATCGTGATGGTGGACGGCAAAAATATCCTGCCGCTGGCGACCAGTCAGGATCATAAGCGACTGGAAGAGGGTGATCTTGGGCCGAATACCGGCGGCATGGGGGCGTATTCTCCGGCACCGGTGGTCACCCCGGAAGTGTACGCGCGCGCGCTGCGCGAAGTCATCATGCCGACTGTGCACGGCATGGAAAAGGAAGGCCATACCTATAGCGGATTTTTATACGCCGGACTGATGATATCCCCTGACGGAAGTATCAAGGTTCTGGAGTTCAACTGCCGTATGGGCGACCCTGAAACACAGCCTATCATGCTGCGCCTGAAATCAGATCTTTTGACGCTGCTGGAACACGCAGTCAACGGCACGCTTGACAGTATTGAAGTTGAATGGGACAGACGCACTGCCTTAGGTGTGGTGATGGCGGCTTACAATTATCCGGATACGCCGCGCGGCGGAGATGTGATCAGCGGCTTGCCTGCCAAATCCGAAGAAGATGTGCATGTGTTTCATGCAGGAACGAAGCTGGTCGATGGCCGGGTTATTACCTCCGGCGGGCGAGTCTTGTGTGTGACAGCGCTGGGTGATAGTGTGCGCATGGCGCAGCGGCGCGCCTATCAGGTGGCGGATGGCATTTCCTTCGAGGGGCGTCAGATGCGCCGGGATATTGGTTTCCGTGCGTTAAATGCCAAGAAGTGACACGATATCCAGCATCGTATCGCAGCATCGCTGCCCATTTGAAGCGTGGCGGACTGATCGCCTACCCGACTGAGTCCTGTTACGGCTTAGGCTGTGATCCTGCTAATCGAACTGCCGTACTGCGATTACTAAAGCTAAAGCAGCGGCCACAGCGCAAGGGCTTGATTCTGATTGCGTCGAGTTATCAGCAAGTGACGCGCTATTTACAGCCGCTGAATCCCGTGCAACAACAGCACTTGCAAGAGGCCGGGGCGGCGGCAATTACTTATCTGATGCCGGTAAAAAGCACGGCACCGCGCTGGTTGCGGGGCTCGAACGATACCCTGGCTGTGCGTCTGACGGCTTTTGGCTTTGCCCGCCAGCTTTGCCGGGGTGTGAATAGTGCGCTGGTGTCGACCAGTGCCAACATTAGCGGCATGCGCCCTGCAAAAACATATATGCAGTGTCAGCGCCTGTTCGGAAAAAAAGTTTGGGTGTTACCGGGTTTGATTGGGAAATATCGCCAACCTTCAAGGATACTGTCCTGGGCTGATGGCCGGGTAATCCGCAGTTAATTATTGCCTTCTTTAAAGAGGGTCGCTAGAAAAAACACCGGAGAAAAAATGAGCGTAAACAGTGCCGCTGTTAAAGAGTACCTGCTGCAATTGCAGGAATTGATTGTTGAGCGTCTTGAACAAGTCGATGATAATAAGTTCATTCGTGATCAGTGGACTCGGGAGCCTGGGCAATCAGGAATTGGCGCAGGAGGCGGCATTAGCTGCATCCTGGAAGAAGGCAATGTCATTGAGCGCGGCGGGGTGGCATTTTCGCATGTGCAGGGCGACAAAATGCCGGCTTCCGCTACAGCGCACCGGCCCGAACTGGCAGGGTGCAGTTGGGAGGCCATGGGCGTGTCGCTCGTGATGCATCCGCGTAATCCTTACGCACCTACAACTCATGCTAATGTTCGTATGTTTATGGCGCATAAGCCGGATGGCGAATCGGTATTCTGGTTTGGCGGCGGCATGGATTTGACGCCTTATTACGGATTTACTGAAGATGCCGTACATTTTCATCAGATATGCAAAAATTCGCTGGCGCCTTTCGGTGACGATTTGCATGCGAAATACAAGCAGTGGTGCGATGAGTATTTCTTTCTTAAGCATCGTAATGAACCGCGCGGCATAGGCGGAATTTTCTTTGACGATTTGAGCCTGCCTGATTTTGACACTGCGTTTGCCATCCAGCAAAGCGTGGGGGATCACTTCCTGTCGGCCTATGTGCCGCTTCTTGAAAAACGTAAGGATACGCCGTATGGCGAGCGCGAACGTGACTTCCAGCTTTATCGTCGCGGGCGCTACGTGGAGTTTAATCTGGTCGTCGACCGTGGCACGATCTTCGGGCTGCAATCGAATGGCCGTACCGAATCCATTCTGTTATCCATGCCACCGCTGGTGAAATGGCGCTATGACTGGCATCCTGAGCCCGGCACGCCGGAAGCCGAGTTGTATGACAGCTTCCTGCAAAAAAAGAAATGGGTCTAGTTTTTCGCACAAACTGTTTTTATGATTGAGTCAAAAAGGTTTATATGATTATTCGCAACAGGCCGTCCGGCTTTAAGCTGTACTTTATTTATCGCGGTTCCGTACTGCAACGAATCTGGGGCGTGCTGCTGGTGAATTTTTTACTGGCCACGCTGGTTACGATAACGCATGGCGATATTTACAGCAAAAAAATCACCTTGACAGCTATCCCATTCAGTCTGATTGGCTTACCGCTGGCTATTTTTCTGGGTTTTCGCAATACCGCCGCCTATGATCGCTATTGTGAAGGCCGCAAGTTGTGGGGGGAAATTGTTTTACAGAGCCGGAATTTTGCGCGTCAATGCTTGACCCTGGTCGACTTCGCGGAGCCACTCAATATGGATGCGGGTTTAGCTGATATCCGTGCCAGAATGATCTTACGCACCGTCGCTTTTTCACATGCACTACGCCATTTGTTGCGTGACACTGATTGCCGTGCTGACATTCAAGCACAGTTGCTGCCCGAGGAATGGCACGAAACAGCTAAAGTCGCGAATATCCCGGACTATCTGATGCACCGGATGGGCTGCGATTTGCGCCTGTGCATCGCTGAAAAACAGCTGGATGGTTGTCTTGCAGCGAGAATAGATACATCAATTTCAGCCATGGTTGCGGCTGCAGCCTCTTGTGAGCGAATCAAGGGCACGCCCATCCCTTTTTCCTATACCTTGATGCTGCACCGGACGGCTTATCTGTATTGTTTTTTATTGCCTTTTGGCTTGGTTGATACGATCCACTTTATGACGCCTTTCGTGGTGGGTATTGTCGCCTATACCTTTTTCGGCCTGGATGCGCTGGGGGATGAAATTGAGGAGCCTTTCGGTGATTCTCCGAATGATCTGGCGCTAACTGCGATCTGTCGGGGGATTGAAATTAATCTGCGCGATGCAATAGGTGATCCGCACGGACTGTCGCCACTGCAACCGGTAAATTATTGCCTGATGTAAAAGTCTCGCTTTCGTGTTGAACCAGCTATCCTTCGTTCGAGGGAGGCTTTAAAGCAGTATGGCTCCTGTAATGCGAGTTTCTGCGATAGCTTGCGTCAGCACATCAATTGCCTGTGTTCTGAAAAAACTTTTACGCCAGGCAAGCGCGATGCGTCTGGAGGGGGCCGGTTGATCAAACGGGATGGTTTTGAGCAGCGGACTGCGGTAACGATGGCTGTTGGCCGAGGCGGGCAATACGGTAATCCCCAAGCCTGAGGCAACCATATTGCGTATGGTTTCCAGCGAAGTGCCCTGCTGGATTTCAGCCCCCTTGCGATTGAGTTCCGGACAGGCTTCCGCGACCTGATTGCTGAAACAGTGTCCCTTGTCGAGCAGCAATACCTTTTCACAGGCAAGTTCCTGAGCATTGATTGTGCGCCGTTTGGCCCAGGGATGTTCAATGCTGACCACCACTTCAAAGGGTTCGTCGTATACGGCGCGAGTCAGTATGCTGCTGTCGCCGAACGGCAGTGCGATGACGATCACATCCAGCTTACCATTCTTCAGCGCGGTTTCCAGATTTCCTGTGATGTTTTCTTCTACTTCCAACGGCATGAGCGGCGAGATTTTTTTTAAGGCAGGGATCAGCTCCGGCAGCAGGTAGGGGCCGATGCTGTGAATAATGCCAACGCGCAACGGTGAATTAAGCTGATTCTGCCCGTCTGTCGCGATTTGCCGGATGCGCTCGACTTCTTCGAGTACGCGTTGTGCCTGTTCGATGATCGCGTAACCTGTTGGTGTGACAGTAATGCCGCTTTTGCCGCGTTCAAACAGTTTTAGCGAGAGCTCCTGCTCCAGCTTCTGAATTGCCAGCGATAAGGCAGGCTGGCTGATGCAAGCCTTTTCCGCCGCACGTCTGAAGTTGAGTTCCTGTGCAACGGCAACGATGTAACGTAGTTCATTGAGTGTCATAAGCGCTCCTGACGGGCATGGACAACAAGGCTAGCCCTGATAATAAACAAGCCGTTCCCCCTCTATTCAATTTTCCCCCGCAAGCGGGGGAAAATACAAACGAACGCTTGCGCGAGATTTACCTTAATGATTTAGATTATAAATCACAGTGGTTTAAACAATCAATTGGATTGATGGTACTGTATTGGTTATAGTGCGGTTGTGCCAAACAAATTACAACCAATTGAACAGGAGCGCATCATGCAACGACCAGAAATTAAAACAATTGCTAATCTCGAAGCTGCGTTTGCAGGCGAATCAATGGCGCATATCAAGTATCGTTACTTTGCAAAAATCGCTCGTGCCGAAGGTGATGAGGAAACAGCAAAAGTATTTGAGGAAACCGCCAATCAGGAAGTGCAGCATGCCCTGGGTCATCTTGACTTGCTCTACCCTAAAGCTGAAATGAATACCCGCCGTTGTCTGGAAATGGCAATCGCAGGGGAGACATACGAATATACCGAGATGTATCCCGGATTTTTGAAAACTGCCCTGGCAGAAGGCGATGCGGCGGCAAGTTTGGAAATTTCCGGCCAGATAGAAGAATCAAAAGAGCACGCAGCATTGTTTCAAGCTACCTTGCAAAAAGCCGCAAAACGATTTGCCGCACTGGCCAAAGTTGAAGAGCGTCATGCGAATCACTATCGCGCAACCTTGGCTAAATTAGCATAAATATTCATTCAGGAGAAAAACATGAAAGTATGGCAATGTGTAGTATGTAGTTATATTTACGACGAAACAGCAGGCGATGCAGAACACGGTATCGCTCCGGGAACAAAATGGGCCGATGTGCCTGACAGTTGGGCTTGTCCTGATTGCGGCGTCAGCAAAGCCGATTTCGAAATGGTTGAAATCTAAATAAATGCGGGTTCATTCGATTGCGGATGAACCTGTATGCAGTCGATACAGGAGAAAAGTCATGAAGCCGATCGTTGTGCTGGGGAGTGGTCTGGCGGGATATACGCTGATCAGAGAGTTGCGCAAACTGAACCGCGAAATAGCGATTACGTTAATATCGCGTGACAGTGGGGATTATTATTCCAAACCGATGCTGTCCAATGCCCTGACGCAAGGAAAGACATCCGCCAGCCTGGTGCTCACCTCAGCGGCCGCCATGGCAGCGCAGCAGAACATTACGCTGCTGGCACATTGCGAAGTAACGGCCATTGATACCGCAGCAAAGCAGCTGAAAACCAGTGTAGGAATGATAGCTTACGATAAGCTGGTGCTGGCCTTAGGGGCTGACCCGATACAGATTCCCTTGCAGGGAAATGCGGCGGATAGCGTTCTGTCGGTAAATGATCTGAATGACTATGCCAATTTTCGAGATCAACTGGAAACAGCCAAATCGGTTGCTATCATGGGCGGTGGTCTGATTGGCTGTGAGTTTGCTAATGATCTGGCCAATGCCGGCTATCGGGTCACGGTGATTGATCCGGCACCTTATCCGCTGGCTGGCCTGATGCCTGAACAGGCCGGCAGTCAGTTACTCTCCCCCTTGTCAAAACTGGGGGTGAACTGGTCTTTCGGTGCTGCGGTAACTGCGGTTGATGCGCTGGGCTCTGGTTACTCGCTGACCTTGAGCGATGACTCCATAGTGCAGGCGGATATCGTGCTCTCGGCGGTGGGACTGCGTCCGCGTATCCAGTTGGCGCGAGAAGCGGGATTGAGGGTTAATCGCGGTATCGTCGTGAATGATCAGTTGCAAAGCTCCGATGAATTCATTTTCGCGATGGGCGATTGTGCGGAAATTGGCGGCCTTGTATTGCCTTATGTTTTGCCTATCATGCACGAAGGGCGAGCCTTGGCAAAAATACTCAACGGCGAAGACGCGAAAGTAAACTTTCCGGCGATGCCCGTGGTCGTCAAAACGCCGGCACATCCTGTTGCACTGTCTCCGGTCGCGCGCGGTGCTAGCGGTTCATGGCAGGTTCAGTCTAGCGGGGCGGGTATCAAAATGGCCTTTTATGATGAGCAGGACAAAATGGCAGGCTTTGTGCTGACCGGAGACTACGCACCGGAACGCAGTGAGATGACCAAAAAACTATTTGTGGCTATTTGAGTTAGCGCAGCTACGCTAACGGTTCGAGCGAGTTTTATCCTCAGGGGTGTCATATTCGCTATACCGTTAGCGATTTAAATGTCGTGACATCACGTGGTCTTGGAATCACGCATCTGGCATAATTTGCAACAGGCAGCGCTTATCATTTGCGAATTTTGCCCTCTTTTACTGCCAGTTTATGGATCATCTGGCGGCTTAAACGTCAGAAACCAGTTGCCATTGCGCTTCAATGCTCTCCGCTGACAAATCAGCGCCACAATCCCATTAAATAAAATAACCACCATTGGAACCTTTAATAAATTCGCTTTTGTCTTTAAGTTCTTCAACTGCCTCATAGTCTAAATAAGGACTGACATCAAACCTGCCCACGCGACCATCATCGGCAACAATGGATAACACCCAATTCGCTTACGGCTGAATTTCCGTAATTCTCATTGATCAAGCCCCTTAATGGTAAATGGTTTTAGTGCGCAGCCAGATAATTAAGGGCGATGCCGAAAAATATTGCCGCGCCTATCCAGTTATTGTGCAAAAAAGCGTTGAAGCAGGCATCTCGCTCGCGGTATCTGATCAGCGTGTAATGATATAACGCGATCCCCGATGCGGCAATCACGCCGCCAAAATAGAAAGTGCCCAAGCCTGCCATCAATCCTGCTATTGTCAGCAAAAGCAGCGTCGCAGCATAGCAGGCCATCACCGCCAGTACATCGTATTTTCCGAAAAAAAGTGCCGAGGAGTGGATGCCCAGATGGATGTCATCGTCTCTGTCCACCATGGCATATTCGGTATCATAGGCGATTGCCCAGAACACGTTGGCGAGCAACAGTATCCAGGCGATAGGCGGCACTGTGTCAAGTTCGGCGGCAAATGCCATCGGTATGCCAAAGCCGAAGGCAAACCCCAGGTAGGCTTGCGGAATCACCAGAAAACGTTTGGTGAATGGATAACTGGCAGCCAGAAATACCGCCGGAATGGACAGCAGTTTACTCAGCGTGTTGAGCGGCAGAATCAGTAAAAATGAGCAGATAGCCAAGGCTGCCGCGAGCGTAAGCGCTTCGCCTGCCGAAATACGCCCGCTGGTGACGGGTCGGTTTGCAGTTCGTTTGACATGAAGATCAATGTCCCGGTCGGCATAGTCGTTGATTGCACAGCCGGCTGAGCGCATCAGCGCAGTACCCAGTGAAAAGATCAATACGATGTGCCAGGCAGGCGAGCCATTTCCTGCAATCCATACCCCCCAGAGCGTAGGCCACAACAACAGCAGGATGCCGATCGGCTTATTCAGCCGGGTGAGCTGCAGATAAAGCGATAAACGTTCTGAGTAATTCATATTTTTGTAGGATTCAGGATTCAGGATTCAACTTTAGTATTTCAGGCAAAAAAACTTCGGTGACCAGCAAGGGGGCATTGTGCAGATAAAACAGCGATCTGCGCGCCCAAAGCCGGTCTGGCGGATTGATCCGTGTTGCAGCAGCTCTGCGATATAAAGAATGTTGCACAGCTAAGGCTTTGTAATGCAGAGGCTGACGGCTGATCAGCGGATGCGAGAACAGCAGTGCGCCCAAGGGCTGGTTGCCCAAGTTCCGCACGGCAGACCAGGCGCCATGCAGATGGCGGGCTGCACAGGTACTGTGTGCAAACACCACCGGCTGCCCGTCAGCACATAAAAATACTTCGCGTGACCATGCCAGTGGCGCTGACCTTAACAATCCTGATTCATCATGGGCGATAGATGCCAGGCCGCTCTTTATATTGCGCACGGAAAAATCTTCGCAGCGTTGCCGTATGCGTTGTGTGAGCGAACCTGTATCGCGCAACCAGGGCAGCAGTTCTGCGGGTACGCCTGATATTGCCGCGCGCCAGTAAGTATCTTTAATAAAAGACTGGCGTAGCAAGACCTTATCACTCTCCCCTGTACGCGGGGGAGAGTTAGGAGAGAGGGGAATGGGCGTGTTGATTCTCATTGTTATCCGCTTTATCGGGCGCTATACGTGCAAATAGTCATGTTTGTTTGCTATCCAGCGACGCAGATAGTTGCGCGCTGCTTCCGGGTAATCGCGCAGCAATTCGTCGGCAACGATACGCGCATGGTTTAATAAATCTTCATCTGTCTCAATATCAGCAAAGCGCAACATCGCCATTCCGCTTTGCCTGGCACCCAGTAATTCTCCGGGGCCGCGCAATTGTAAATCCTGCTCTGCGATTGCAAAGCCATCGGTGTTTTCGAAGATGATTTTTAACCTCGTTCTGCTCAGTTCTGACAAGGGTTTTTGATATAACAAAATGCATAAACTTTGTGTCGCGCCACGTCCAACCCGGCCGCGTAACTGATGCAATTGCGCCAGTCCCATGCGCTCACTGTGATCAATAACCATCAAGCTGGCATTGGGCACATCCACGCCGACTTCAATCACCGTCGTCGCAACCAGCACTTGCAGCTCACCGGCTTTGAACGAAGCCATCACGCGCACCTTTTCCGCGCTGTCCATTTTACCGTGAACCAGACCTATGCGCAGTTCGGGAAAAGTTTCCGTCAACAGTTGGTGTGTTTCCAGTGCGCTCTGCAATTGCAGCACTTCGGATTCGTCGATCAGCGGGCATACCCAATAGGCCTGCTGTCCTGTCAGACAGGCGCTGCGGACTCGTTCGAATACTTCGCCGCGACGCGTATCACTGATCAGTTTGGTAATGACGGGCGTTCTGCCGGGCGGTAACTCATCAATAACAGATACGTCCAGATCCGCATAATAGCTCATCGCCAGTGTGCGCGGAATGGGGGTCGCACTCATCATCAACTGATGTGGTTCGGCGACTTGCAGACCGGATTTTAACCCGGCATCGTTAGTTTTTCCTTTGGCATGCAGCGCCAGTCGCTGCTGAACACCAAACTTGTGCTGTTCATCGACAATCGCCAATCCCAGTTTGTGGAAAGTAACCTGCTCCTGAAATAGCGCATGCGTGCCAATGGCCAGCAGCGTTTCACCCGACGCAATTTTGTCGCAGGCGAGACGCTTATCTTTTTTCTTCAAACTGCCTGACAGCCAGACGGGTGCAATACCCAGTGGCGCTAACCAGTCTGAGAGCTTCAGATAATGTTGCTCGGCCAGAATTTCAGTGGGTGCCATCAGCGCTACCTGATAGTCATTCTCGATGGCTTGTAAAGCAGCCAATGCCGCAACGATGGTTTTGCCGCTGCCTACATCGCCTAGCAGCAGGCGTTGCATGGGATGCGGTTTCTCAAGGTCATGGCTGATCTCAAGAAATACTTTCTGTTGTGCGCGCGTCAGAGCGAAGGGCAGAATTTTCAGCAGCGCGTCGGTGTAATGCTTTTTTAAGGTGAGTGCAGGCGAGATACGCTGGCTGCGTTCACGGTGATGCACCCGCATGGATAACTGCTGGGCCAGCAGCTCATCAAATTTGATGCGTTGCCATGCGGGATGAGAGCGATCATGCAGAGAACCTTCCGCAATATCCGCATCGGGATGATGCAATAAGCGGATGCTTTCGATAAAGCCGGGCAATTGCAGTTGTGTGCGGAATTTTTCGGGCAGCAGCTCAGGTGCCGTGATGACTTCAAGTGCATTGGCGATCAACTTGCGCAATGCAGTCTGTGAGAGTCCTGCCGTCGTCGGATAAACCGGCGTCAAGCAGGTTTGCAATGGTGTTTCGTCGTTCACTACACGGCATTTCGGATGCACCATCTCCAGCCCGTAATATCCCATGCGCACTTCGCCTGCCGCGCGAATTCTGTTGCCAACCGAGAGCAGTTTGATCTGGCTGGGATAAAAATTTAAAAACCGCAGGTATAACTCGCCGCTACTGTCTTGCAGGCGGCAAACCAGAATACGACGCGGCTTAAAAAGAACTTCCGCATGCGTGATGATGCCCTCAACCTGCACTGTTTCGCCGGGTTCCGCTGTGTCTATGGGGGCCAGACGGGTTTCATCCTCGTAGCGTATCGGCAGATGCAGCAGCAAATCGGCGCGATGCCGGATGCCCAACTTGGCAAGATTGGCAAGCGTGGCGGCAGATGTTTTGGCAGGAGCGGTCAATTCGCCCTCTCCCCTTTCCCTCCGCAGCAAGCGGGGTAACCAGCCACTTGCCAGCTTGCTGGCTTAGTTGTTTCACCTGAGGGGCGAGCGTAGCGGAGGGGGAGGGTAAAATAACGAAACATTAGCGCAAGAACCCCAGTTCAAAAACTTGCGGCTGCAGTTTTTCAGTCAAGGTTTTGTAAATAATTTCAAATGGTGTGAAATCCACCGATGCGGCATCGCCACTTTCGTTGCGTTTTTTCAGGGCATTGCGAATTTGATACCAGCCAACGTCAGCACGATTGAGTTTCAACTCATCGCGCACTGTGCGCACATCTAAAACAAATACCGGCGCGCCATTTTTGTGCAGCAGTTCGGCAGGCAGATTAGCGTGGGTGGAAATCGTGCCATCGTGCATGATGTCGGCAAAAAACAGCAGTGCGTAGTCTTCTTCCGAGACGCCGACAATTTCGCGTCCTATCATTGCCACCCATTTATCAAATATTTGTTTGAGATTATCCGGTGTAATCTGCGTGCGAATGATGTCGCCAGACTTGATCGCAGCTTTGACGGTGCTGATAAATTCATCTTCGTGCGTGGCGATTTTGAAGGAGACGAAATGCGTACCGATGTGGGTGGAAATTTCCGCCAGCGCTTCCTGTGTGTATTGACTGGCGGACTTACCCCACTTAACCGTATTCTTTTTCAGGAAGGGCAGCACGTCGGCACTCTTCATCAACGCGGCTTTTTCGGTGTCGATCACGGCTAACAACGGTGGTACATCTTCGCCCTTGTTCAGCGCATCCTGCACATAATGCAGCAATTGCGTGAACATCGCATAGCTGGAGTGGCGGCCGGTGTCTTTGGCTTCAAACCAGATTTCTTTAGTGCGAATATCAATCAGTCCCTTGGTAAAACTCTTCAGGCCAAGTGCTTTAATATAAACATCTTTAACGTTTTCTTCACTCTTCGCTTGCCGGAGTTGGCTGTATAAGCTCATGGTTTATATTCGTCGCGCGCGGGCATTAAATCAGGAATTGTTATTATCGTCTGATTAACGCTTATAAATCAATATATTATTCTGAGGCTTGATCTCAGTGCGCGGTACCTTGACGTTCTGTGATGGCTTTTGTTGTTAACAATCATGGCGGATAGCCCGTTACTGCCTGGCGCCGTCGCTATGCAACAATCCGTCATGTTTCGTGGAGAGTTGATGGTCATTGAAGCTCAGTTTTACTCAAATCGATTCTTGGGCGAAAGCCGTTTTTAAGTTAATCTGTATACCTTAGCTTTCCGGGAGGGAATTTTTGCTGGTTTTTTTGCATCGTTGATGCCGGTAAGGTTTACTGGCTGCTGATTGTAAAAATGCGACCGAAAATCATTATGCGTATTCGAAATTTATATCAATTTGTATTGGCCGGCATCATGCTTGCCCTGGCGACGGCAGAAGCACAAGAGCCTTGTGAGCAATGGGCTCATGAGGCCACAGTCAAAGTGAACTACCAGGATTTGGTCGTCAGCGAAGATGACACCCGGCCGCTAGTCTATTTGCAAAGCCTGTCAGGTAAAGCGATGGATCGCAATCATCATGTGTTAGGTTTGACACACGCTGATCCGATACTCAGTTATGACGTCAAGGCGATCATGTCGATTACGCCGAAAGGTATTGTTTGTATGGTGCCGGAAGTCACGATCAAGGCCGGATTTTCAAGTATGCAGGTCTATCTTGCCAGGGAAATCGAGGGGGATTGCAGACGGCAGATTATTCGCGATCATGAGCTTGAGCATGTCTCCGCCTGGAAAGCTTATTTGCGGGCGGGATCAAAAATGATGGAGCTTCCGCTCAGAAGGGCATTTTCCAAACCGCGTAATTATCAGACGGCAACTCAGGCTGAACAGGATTTGCATCTCTGGGTGCAAAAGGTTATTCAGCCAATGGAGCAAAAATTGATGGAAAGCGCCGCTCTGGCGCAAAGGGAGATCGACTCGTCCTTGTCCTACAATTCCGTGGAAACACACATGCGAAATTGTCCGCCCTGAGAAAAATATTATTCTGATCCGTCGTTAATGCAAATTTCCCGGCAGGCTGGAATCAGTGACTCAGTTTCCGGCATAAAGTGCGCATCACGATGCCCTGTTCGTCGACAAGCGCCTGCTATCATGTCGGGGTTTGCCGATGCCGCACCCCGATTGACTGTGCCGGCTTAAGCTGATTTTTGGAGAAATACATGCAGTCTGAAATGAAACAAGCTGAACTGAGCCTTTTTGAGCGGATAGGCGGCACGGATAATATACGCAGGCTGGCTAAATATTTTTACCGGATAATGGATGTGTTGCCGGAAACTTATGGGCTACGCAAGATGCATGCTGCAAATCTGCAGGAATCGGAAGACAAGCTGTATAAATTTTTGAATGGCTGGATGGATGGGCCGGATTTATATGAGCAGGAATACGGCCATCCTATGCTGCTTCGACGACATATGTCGTTTCAGGTCGATATTGCCGCGCGCGATCAGTGGTTGTTGTGTATGGATATGGCGCTGAAGGAAGTCGTCGAAGACGCGCAGTTGCGTGTAGAATTGTCGGATGCTTTTGCCAGGGTTGGCGATCATCTGCGTAACCAGCCAAATTGATGAATAAACAGGAGAATAAAGAATGACACCGCAAGAACTTGTCGCCGAAGCCCGCTCGCACATCAGGGAAATTCATATTGGCGGTGCGATTGAACATATCAAGGCTGGCAATCTGATTGTCGATGTGCGCGAACCTGTTGAATTTGAAGCAGCACATCTGCCCGGCGCCATCAATATTCCGCGTGGCGTGATTGAATTCAAGATCGGTGACCATCCTTTGCTGTCAAACAAGCGTGCGGAAATTTTGTTGTATTGCAAAACAGGCGGGCGCTCGGTGCTGGCGGCTTTCAGTTTACAACGCTTAGGTTATACCGGTATTTTGTCAATGACAGGCGGCTTTGACGGCTGGGTCAGTCACCATGAGACCCTTGCCCGGGATGCTGCTGAAGTTGGCGCTTAAGCTGTGCTACGGGTGCCTAATGCGTAAATTTGCTCTGCAGATTCCTCGGGCCACTTTTCACTTAAAAGTCAGGCGTTTATGTTGAACGAAATTGCTGAACAGCTGAAGAATACCGGCTATATTGTTTTGCGCTTGCCGCTGCCGCAGGCATTGATGCAGGCTTTGCCGGAACGTTGTCATGATGACGGGCGTTTTCTGCCTGCCCGTGTTGGCAGGGGCGAGAATAAACAGCAGATTACTGCCTTGCGCGGCGATGTGATTAGCTGGCTGGATGAGGAAAATGTCATTGATCGTGCCTATTTGGCATGGATGGATGAGCTGCGCGCAGGTCTTAATGAAAGGCTGTTTCTGGGATTGTTCGATTATGAATGCCACTACGCTATTTACCAGCCGGGTACAGCTTATGCGGTACATCTGGATGCGCTCAAGGGTAAGAAAAATCGCATAATTTCAACGGTCTTATATTTGAATCAGGATTGGCAGTCTGATGATGGCGGGGAGCTGCTGTTGTATGAACCGGACAATAAAGACTTGCTGACAACAGTCGTGCCTGAATTTGGCACAATGATTATTTTTTTAAGTGAAGTATTTCCTCATGAAGTCAATCTCTCACGCAGTACCCGTCGCAGCATTACCGGTTGGTTCAGAGTCAATTAACTTGACGATACCGGATAGTGAAATTGCTAAGGCTGCCAAAAATATCAGCGATATTCTGGCGCTGGCTATCGTACACACACAAAATGCCATCGTGGTATGGGACAGTCAATGTGAGCTGACGATTGCGCTGACTCGCGCCTATCGCCAATGTCTGCCGGAGGCAACTTTCATCGATTTTGACTGCACTGCGCCCGAAGTCGTGCGCGCAGAGTTTGAACGCCTGGTGTCCGGCGATCTGGTGGTATTGATCCAGTCCACCAGTTTCAGGCTGGATGCTTTTCGTATCCGGGTTGAACTGTTCAAGCGCGGTCTCAAGGTTATCGAACATCCGCATCTGTCGCGCATGCCGGGCAAGGAGGCGCTGATCTATATCGAGTCGCTGGCCTATGATCCGGTCTATTATCGCGGCACGGGACATGCTTTGAAGGCGCGTATTGATGTGGCAAAAACAGGCGTGATTGACAGTTTTGGCGAACAACTGATTTTTTCTGAGGGATTTGAACCCGCCAAGCTCAATGTGGGTGATTACAGCCAGATGAATAATATTGGCGGGCAATTTCCCATTGGTGAGATTTTCACCGAATCGAAGCAGCTGGAAGCCTTGAATGGGCGGGTGCGCATCTCGATATTCGGGGATACCAGTTTTTCCGTCAATAAACCGTTACAGCCGATTACCTTGATCATTGAAAAAGGCCGTGTGACCGGAACGATAGCTTCCACGCCCGAATTTGAACTTGTTCTGGCACAAATTCGCGACTATGAAGGCGAAGTCTGGGTGCGTGAGCTGGGTTTAGGGCTTAATCGCAGTTTCACCCAGCACAGGTTGGTCAGCGATATTGGCACTTATGAGCGCATGTGCGGTGTACATCTGTCATTGGGGGCCAAACATGGCAGCTATAACAAGCCGCAAATCAGCAAGAGTGCGGCGAGATACCATGTGGATGTGTTTGCGCTGACCGATACGGTAATGCTGGATGATGCGGTGATATACCAGCATGGTGAATGGACGGTATAAACAGGTGCAAGATACAAGGAAAAGAAGCTCAGGCTCCCGTTTTCTAGCGTCAGTGCGGATTTCCGGTTAAACAAGGTGCAAATTGCGGGTTTTGTAAATTCCTGCGGCAAGCAAACTCCTGTCGTAGTTGCCGTCATTGCAAGATGCAGTGGCCTTGTGTAATATGCAACGTGAAAAAAAATCCCCGTAACAAAAAATACATACTTTTATCCTGCAATCCCTCTACGTTTTGCATGAGATTCACTTTGTCGGGCTTTAAACAATATTCTTGTTTATTGGCCAACTTAAACGTATCTGTTGTTCAGGTTTTCAGGCAAGGATACAACTTTTAATGAATACCAGCGAAGTGAATCCGACCAATTTCGGCAATTTTAGTCAGTTAATCTCGGATGCTGTTGAAATCAAGACGCAGGCAGAATTTTTGCTATGGGCGCAAGGTGCGCTTCAGGAATTTCTGCCGCACGATCTGATGATTGCTGCGTGGGGGGATTTCACGCTGGGTATCATTTCCTACGATATCATCTCCACTATCCAAACTGCCCGTGCCCAGATCATGCCGGAAAAGGAAATGGCCTTGTTTCTTAAGCGACTCTATGCTTACTGGATGTCGAATGGTCGGGTACCCTCTCAATTGCAAAGTATTGGTAGTGTGATACGTTGTCGTGATATTCAGGATGAAGAGCTGAAAACCTGCATGCGAAATATGAAAACAGCGATGCTGCATGCTATCAGGGATGTGCGGGGAGGGAGTGATTCTTTTTATGTATTGCTCAGCAAAGATGCAGAAGTTGCACCGGAGAGAAGAAAAATCTTTCAGCAACTTTTGCCTTATATTGACGCAAGCTTACGGCAAATTGAATATGTTCCTGATTATGTTCTACCAATGAACATAAATAAAGCACTGATTAATGAACCTGTAAACACGAATAATGAATTTAATTTGACTGATCGTGAGTCAGAGATCATGGGATGGGTTTGTTCCGGTAAAACCAATTTAGAAATCGGGCTGATTCTCAATATTAGTTCCTTTACCGTTAAAAACCATTTGCAAAGAATATTCAAGAAACTGGATGTCGTCAGGCGAAGTCAGGCGGTAGCAAAGATGCGCAATCAGGTTTATTCGAGTTGATGAGCATTGAACTGTTTGCAGATATGGGGGGCGGCTAATTTTTAGCAAATGTTATATCATCGTCTGGTCGCAGCGTTAATTTCAAAAATAATATGAATAATAAGATTTCTCTTCCATTTTATCGGGCAAAAGGAATTACGGTAACAAGGGATAATTTATTGCAGTCTATTGAGGCACTTATTGAACCCGTCGTTTTGGTTTTATGTGCGCTAGGGGTAGGTGTCCATTATCATGGTGAAGTGACCTCGACTTATTTGATCTTGTCGCTGGTTTTATTTACGATGACCTTTCCCGGAAAATCCAGCCTGAATCAGCCTTTTGCTCAATTGATAAAAAATACTTTCATCAGCTGGTTGTTTGTTGCCTCTCTGCTGTTGTTTTTTTCTTATGCTGCTCACTTGTTGAGGTATTTTTATCCGAAAGCGATTCTTGCCTTGTTGTGGATCACACCTGTCTGTTTGATTATTGCAGGCTGGCTATTGCGTTTTTCAGCGCCTTTTATTCTCAGGATGCAGGGGCCCAGAAACAGAGCCGTGATTGTGGGCATGAATGAACAGGGTTTTACTTTGGCGAATAGTCTTACACTCAATAAATTAATTTCAACAGACTTGATTGGCTTTTTTGAAGACAGGAGTGAGGACCGGCAATTAAGAGATGACAGGTTCAGTTTTTTAGGAAATTTTAGTGCCTTGCCACTGTATGTTAAATTAAATAACATCAACACGATTTATTTTTCTCTGCCGATGATAAATCAGCCTAGAATCATGAATATTCTGAATGAGCTTAAGGATACAACAGCTTCAATTTATTTTGTTCCCGATAATTTCATAACAGATATGATCCAGGGGCATATGGGGCAGATTGATGGTATTCCGGTAGAGGGGATCTGCGAAACCCCGTTTCAAGGTCTAAACAGTATTGTTAAACGTTTGAGTGATATTTTTTTCAGTATTTTCATCCTCATCCTGCTTTCTCCCTTATTATTGCTGATTTCCGTTGCTGTTAAGCTGAGTTCTCCGGGGCCGGTTATTTTTCAGCAGCGTCGTTATGGGCTGGATGGCAAAGAGATACTGGTTTATAAATTCCGTTCCATGACGGTGTGCGAAGATGGCAGTCAGATTATTCAGGCCGGGAAGCAGGATAAACGCATCATGCCGCTGGGCGCATTTCTCCGCAAGACATCGCTGGATGAATTGCCGCAATTTATCAATGTGTTGCAAGGCAGGATGAGTGTGGTGGGGCCCCGACCTCATGCGGTAGCTCATAATGAATTGTATCGAACACAGATCAAGGGTTACATGATCCGGCATAAGGTTAAACCGGGCATTACCGGATGGGCGCAAGTGAACGGTTTACGCGGTGAAACGGATACACTGCAGAAGATGAAAGACAGAATTGACTTTGATTTGGATTATTTGCGAAACTGGTCTTTACAGCTTGATTTGCATATTGTCATGAAAACTGTTCTGGTCATATTCAAGGGTAGCAATGCCTATTAGGCTCGAACAGTAAATCACTCCCGCGTGTATCATTGCATTACCGGCAGGAAATTTTTTGCCATTATCGTTAGTTCAGCCCATTGGGACTATATGTAACTGTTAAGACCGACGCTATAACTTACCGCAGAGGGTGTTAAGTTATAATGAGAAATTCAGCCAGGTTTTTTATTCACGGGCATATTAATAAATGCCGCGTTTGAATTGTAGGCTGTTGCAACTGATGTTCAAACGATGGCGTGATACCATAGTTCGACTGTAGATATATTTCAGCTTGTTTATCAGCATAGCCGTTAGTCTATGCGTTTAATTGCTTTCTTGCATGCCGTGAATCAACCACAAAACTACTACTGGCGCATTGCCGGCTTCTATTTTTTCTACTATGCCTTCATCGGGATGTTCGCACCCTACTGGAGCTTGTATTTGCAATCCATTCACTTTAGCGTGGTCGAAATCGGCGTGCTGATGTCGGTGCAACCGGTGATGCGCATGCTCGCGCCCAATCTTTGGGGGTGGCTGGCAGATCATACCGGCAAGCGACTGCAGGTGATCCAGATGGCCGCAACCCTGAGTGCCTTTTTTTATCTGGGGGTATTTGCAACGACCAGTTTCTGGGGTATGTTGCTGGTGCTGGCGCTGATGAGTTTCTTCTGGAGTGCCTCAATGCCGCTGGTGGAAGCAACTACGCTGAATTATCTCGGCTCACAGACGGCGCGTTACGGGCGACTGCGTTCCTGGGGGTCAATAGGCTTTATCATCTCTGTGGTCGGCTTAGGGTATGCGTTCGATTATGTCGCCATCTCCTGGTTGCTGTGGGCCGGTTTGCTCAGTGAACTGGGTATCCTGATTTTTTCCAGGCAGTTACCGCATAGCAAAGTTGTTCCTCATCACACCGATGTGCAGTCCGTCAGACAAATTTTATTAAAACCCCCTGTGCTGCTGCTGTTTGCCGCCTGCTTTCTGATGGCTGCCGCACACGGCCCTTATTACACCTTTTTTTCGATCTATCTGGTTAAACACGGTTATGCCAAAAGCGCGGTGGGGCAGTTGTGGGCACTGGGCGTGATTTGTGAGATTGCCGTGTTTTTTTTGATGCAAAAATTAACGCAACGCTACAGTTTTACTCGCATTCTGACCGCAAGTTTCGCCCTTGCCGTACTGCGCTTCATGCTGATTGGCTGGGGAGTCGACTATCTGTTCTTGCTTCTTATCGCGCAGGTGCTGCATGCAGCGACCTTTGGCGCTTATCATGCTGCCTCGTTAGGATTGGTGCACGAGACTTTCAAAGGGCGTCATCAGGCCAAGGGGCAGGCAATATTCGGCAGTCTGAGTTATGGTGCCGGCGGCATGTTAGGTGGCCTGATCAGCGGCCCCGTCTGGCAATATTATGGCGCGAGCTGCTTGTATACCTGTAGTGCGGGTATGGCGCTGTCAGGCTGGCTGTTGATGAAATGGCGCAGCACATTGCTTTAAAAAACAGCTGCAAGGGGAAGGCAGGTACAAGATACAAGCCCGGTGTCAGTCGAGCGGGTGCGCAAATGCAAAGCGGCATGCGAAATCCCCGTTTTTCTTGTCCCTTGCACCTTGAATCTGATGTCAAAAGCTGTCAATTACCATCTGTTGTGTCATAATCGAACGCTCTATAATCGGCTATAGGTCAGGCGAAACAAAATGAGCGCACAAACTCTTTACGACAAACTCTGGAACTCTCATCTGGTCAGACAGGATGCGGATGGCACGGCACTGATTTACATTGACCGTCAGCTGGTGCATGAAGTGACCAGTCCGCAAGCTTTTGAAGGATTGAGGCTGGCGCACAGGCAACCGTGGCGTATCGCCTCGATGCTGGCCGTGCCGGATCATAACGTACCGACCATCAATCGCGCGGCAGGTATTATTGACCCGGTTTCCCGTATTCAGGTTGAAACACTGGACGTGAATTGTGATGAATTTGGTATTACCGAATTCAAAATGGGTGATATACGTCAGGGTGTGGTACATGTGATGGGACCTGAGCAGGGCGCAACCCTGCCGGGCATGACGGTCGTGTGCGGTGACTCCCACACCAGTACGCATGGCGCTTTTGCCGCACTGGCACACGGCATTGGCACTTCTGAAGTAGAGCACGTGATGGCGACCCAGTGTCTGGTGGCCAAAAAATCAAGCGCCATGGAAGTCCGCATCGACGGTGTCCCCGGGACAGGTGTGTGCGCAAAGGACATCGCGCTGGCAGTGATCGGCCTGATCGGCACAGCAGGGGGCACAGGTTTTGCGATCGAATTTACCGGTAGTGCTGTGCGTGCCTTGAGCATGGAAGGCCGCATGACTTTGTGCAATATGACGATCGAAGCGGGTGCGAGGGCTGGCATGATTGCGGCGGATGAAACGACTTTTGCCTACCTCAAGGGCCGTCCCTTTGCCCCTCAAGGCAAACAGTGGGATCAGGCGGTCAGTCAATGGCGCGATTTGCATAGCGATGAAGGTGCTGTATTTGATGTGACGGTTTTGCTGGATGCGGCAAGCGTGCGTCCGCAAGTCACCTGGGGGACTTCACCTGAAATGGTGGTGCCTGTTGACGGCTGCGTGCCTGATCCTGCCAGCTTAAGCCCGGATAAGCAGGAAGGCGCAGTGCGTGCGCTGGCCTATATGGGATTGACTGCAAATACCCTGATCACCGACATTGCCATAGATAAGGTGTTTATCGGCTCCTGCACGAACGGGCGTATCGAAGACATGCGCGCGGCAGCGGCGGTGGCGCGTGGCAAAAAAGTTGCTGCGAATGTCATGCTAGCCCTCGTGGTGCCAGGTTCCGGTCTGGTGAAGTTGCAAGCTGAGCAGGAGGGGCTGGACAAGATATTTATTGAAGCGGGTTTTGAGTGGCGCGATCCGGGTTGCTCGATGTGTCTGGCGATGAATGACGATAAACTGGCTGCCGGTGAGCGTTGCGCATCGACCTCCAATCGCAACTTCGAAGGCCGTCAGGGGCAGGGGGGGCGCACCCATCTGGTCAGTCCGCAGATGGCGGCGGCGGCCGCGATTGCCGGTCATTTTGTTGATGTCAGCAAATTGTAAGGGGAGTGATGATGAAAGCAATATTGATTTTGGTAGCACTGGTGCTGACAGGCTGTAATACAGTACAAGGGATAGGTAAGGATATCAAGCAGGGTGGACAAGCCATAGAACAGGCGGGACATAAATGAACAAGTTTACAAGACTTAATGGCTTGGTTTTGCCGCTGGATCGTGCCAATGTGGACACTGACGCCATTATTCCGAAGCAGTTTCTCAAATCCATCAAGCGTTCAGGATTCGGGCCGAATGCCTTCGATGAATGGCGTTATCTGGATCACGGCGAGCCGGGTATGGATAATTCCAAAAGAACGATCAATCCTGACTTCGTCTTGAATCTGCCGCGTTATCAAGGCGCGCAGATTTTGCTGGCACGGGAGAATTTCGGTTGTGGATCATCACGTGAACATGCGCCCTGGGCACTGGAAGATTATGGCTTTCGCGTGATTATCGCGCCCAGCTTTGCCGATATTTTCTACAACAACTGTTTCAAGAACGGTTTGTTGCCAATCAGGCTGGCTGCTGACACCGTGGATGCCTTGTTCAAGGCTGAAGCCGCAAATGACAGCTTTAAACTCGATATTGATTTGCAGGCGCAGACTATTACTTTGCCTGACGGTGTGGTGTATCCGTTTGAGGTGGATGCTTTTCGCAAACATTGCTTGTTGAACGGGCTGGACGATATTGGCCTGACTTTGCAATATGTCGATGAAATTGCAAAATTTGAGGCTGGACATCACGCGGCGCATCCCTGGCTGTAGGATGGTAAGTGGTAAGTGGTAAGTGGTAAGTGGTAAGTGGGGAGAAGCAAGTGGGGAGTGGTAAGTGGGTGGGGTGGTTTTTCCACTGACGACTCACCACTCACTATATTTGAGAATTTATCAGGATATTAAAATGAAAATTGCAGTTTTGCCGGGTGATGGCATTGGAACCGAGATCGTGGCACAAGCTGCGAAAGTTTTGCAAGCATTGCGTACTGATGGTTTGGCCATTGAGCTTGAATACGCAGCGCTCGGCGGTGCCGGCTATGATGCCGCAGGTGATCCGTTCCCCGCTGCGACCGAAAAGCTGGTCACGCAGGCGGATGCGGTTTTGCTAGGCGCGGTAGGGGGTTATCAATATGACACCTTGCCGCGTGCGATGCGACCCGAGCAGGGTTTGTTGCGCATACGCAAATCACTGGGTTTGTTCGCCAATTTGCGTCCGGCGCAGGTCTACCCCGAACTGGTGAATGCGTCCAGCCTGAAGCCTGAGCTGGTATCCGGCCTGGATATATTGATTTTACGTGAATTGACTGGCGATATATACTTTGGCCAGCCGCGCGGCATCAGAGTGCTGGAAAATGGTGAACGTCAGGGATTTGATACCATGCATTACAGCGAGTCAGAAATTCGCCGCATTGCGCATGTTGGTTTCAAGAGTGCAATGAAACGCAGTAAAAGGTTGTGTTCGGTGGATAAAGCCAATGTGCTCGACACCAGCATGTTCTGGCGCGAGATTGTCAGCGACCTCGCCAGCGAATATCCTGAAGTTGAGTTGTCTCATATGTATGTCGATAATGCGGCGATGCAACTGGTGCGTGCGCCGAAACAGTTTGATGTGATACTGACCGGCAATATTTTCGGGGATATTCTGTCCGATGAGGCCTCCATGCTGACAGGTTCAATCGGCATGCTGCCATCGGCGTCTCTCGATGAGAACAATAAGGGCCTGTATGAACCCAGTCACGGTTCTGCACCGGATATCGCAGGAAAAGATCTGGCCAATCCGCTGGCGACGATTTTGTCCGTGGCGATGATGATGCGTTACACTTTCGCAAGGGAAGATGTGGCATTGCGCATTGAAGGTGCGGTGCGTCGCGTGCTGCAGCAGGGCTTGCGCACCGGCGATATTTTTGAAGCCGGCATGCAAAAGATTGGCTGTACCGCGATGGGCGATGCGGTGGTTGCTGCGTTGTAAATATGATTAATCGAGTTTGAACGAATTCAGTAAGGAAAGCAATCATGGGCAAGCAATACGATGTGTGTATTTTGGGTGCAACTGGCGCTGTGGGTGAGGCGATGTTGGCGATACTGGAAGAGCGTAAATTTCCGGTGCGAAATCTTTATTTGCTGGCTTCAAGCCGTTCGGCAGGTTCAGAGCTCACGTTCCGGGGCGAGGAATATACTGTGCTGGATGTAGAAGGCTTTGATTTTTCTAAAACCCAGATTGGTTTGTTCTCAGCCGGCGGCAGTGTCTCGGAAAAATATGCGCCGATTGCGGCAGAAGCCGGTTGTGTGGTGATCGACAATACGGCACATTTTCGCTACGACGACGATATTCCGCTGGTGGTGCCGGAAGTTAATCCGCACGCCATTGCACAATATAAAAAGCGCGGTATCATCGCTAATCCCAATTGTTCAACCATTCAGATGCTGGTTGCACTGAAACCGATCAAGGATGCCGTGGGTCTTGCCCGTATCAATGTGGCGACCTATCAGGCCGTGTCGGGTACAGGCAAGGAAGCGATTGACGAGCTGGCCGCACAAACCCGTGCGCTGTTCAGTTCACAGGATGTGGAAGTGGCTGTTTATCCTAAGCGTATCGCGTTTAATGTATTGCCGCAGATTGATGTCTTCATGGAAAACGGCTATACCAAGGAAGAAATGAAAATGGTCTGGGAAACACAGAAGATCATGGAAGACGACAGCATTATGGTGAATCCGACCGCAGTGCGCGTGCCCGTTTTTTATGGTCATTCTGAAGCGCTGCATATCGAAACCAAAAAGAAAATCACGGCTGCTGAGGCGCGTGCCCTGCTGGAAAAAGCGCCTGGCGTGATTGTCATGGATGAACGTGTTGCCGGTGGCTGGCCAACGGCGGTTGATGCGGCCGGTACCGATGCTACCTATGTCGGACGCATCCGTGAAGACTTGTCGCATCCTATGGGGCTGGATATGTGGGTGGTGAGTGATAACGTACGCAAGGGCGCGGCTTTGAACAGCGTACAAATCGCAGAGATTTTGATTGCCGAATACCTGAATTAGTTGCCAGTTAGCTGAATTTAATTTATCCGGGGGGGTAAATCATCCCCCCTTAGTTATTATTCAATCAAGCGAGGCCCAGCCGTGCGAAAACTATTGATGCGCCGAATAGACATATCCAGGACTGAAGATTCAAGGTGTGCCCCGCTTGCAGGGTCCGCCTCGAATCGTAGCAAGTTGATCTTGCGGGCAATCGGTGTGACAGTCGCGATGACGGTGAGTCTTTGCAGTCATGCAGCGAGCTTGGGTGCAATCAATGTCGTTTCTGCTTTGGGGCAACCCTTAAAAGCAGAAATCGAGCTGAGTGATGTGCGGCCTGAAGATGAACTCGTGGCGCATATTGCCTCCCCGGAGGCATATAAAGCGGGGGGCTTAACTTATCCATCCGGTGTTCAATATCTCATTGATATTGCAAGTAGAGCAAATGGCGAGCCGTATCTGCAGATATCCAGTGACCATGATATTACCGAGTCTTTTGTCAGCTTGCTGGTTGAATTGTCGTGGCCGTCCGGCAGATTAACGCGTGAATACAGTTTTTTGCTTGATCCTCCGGGCTATGTCGCAACACAAGCTGACGCTGCAGAGGCACAAATTAATGCGCCTGTAATGCCCGGGAATAAATTAGAAAATCCGCCACTCACTCAATCCGCCAGTGCCATTGAAATACACACCATTCCGGCTGAATATGTGGAAGAATCAGCCGCGCCAAAGCAGGCGAGCATTGATAAATCTGAACAAGCGACTACCCGTATTGTAAAATCTGGCGATGTCCTGCAAAAAATTGCTGCAGAAAGCAAGCCGGTAGACGTGAGTTTGCAGCGCATGCTGGTTGCCTTATATCGCGCCAATGCCGATCGCTTTAATGGTCAAAACATGAATCGTATCAAGGCAGGGGAAATTCTGCGCATGCCGGACAGTGAAGAAATCGACAAGGTGACACAGACGGAAGCTGTTGCAGATATTCAGGCTCATGAGGCGGACTGGAACGTCTATCGAAAAAAGCTGGCAGATGCTGCCTCTGTGCATCACGAGATTGAAACAAACAGGCAAGTTGCAACCGGAAAAATCACTGCGCCGGTAGCAGATACCCCCCCCGTTGCAAATGAGTCGCCCGGAGAAGTATTGCGCTTATCCAGGGGAAGCGCTCCCGGCAGCCCGTTAATCGGGCGATCGGTGAAAAAAAATGCAGACGCAGAGGATGTGATTGTAAAAGCCAAGGCGGTTGAAGAAGAAAAGATGCGTGTAGTCTTGCTGAAAAAAAATATGGAGGATATGCAACGGCTGCTAAAGCTTAAATCAGAAGATGCTGCTTTAATTGCCTCCGCCGAGAAAAGTGCAAGCAGCGTACCGGCCAGCGGGGTCGCAGTAATTCCTGTGGCAGCAACCGTCAAGCCCGCGGTTCAAGCATCTGTATCGTGGACGGCTCAGTTGAAATCCTATTTGTTGCCGGGCGCGGCAGTGCTGCTGGGCGGTTCAGGTTTCGCATTTATCCGTCGCAAGACGGCAAAAGTCAAGCAAACTTCCGTGGCAGCAAGTAATACAACTGTTGTTGAGCCACCCGAATTAACCCCTGTTGAATCATCAATGGGCGAATTGACTACGCCACCCGCTAAGCAAGTCATTGTTCACGAGAATGAGGTTGATCCTGTCAGCGAAGCGAAATTATTGCTGAGCTTTGGACAGGCTGACGCTTTGGCACAAACATTATCGCCCGTCCAGGCGCAAAACAATCAATCGACTGAAGCCGAAACAGCGCCAGACAAGCTGGCTGTCGATTTAACGGAGCCGGCTGAAAAGACAGCTCGGCTCCTGCCTGATCAAACTGTCGGCGTAACTGTTACTGAAACTGTTGAAGCCGCTCCTCTATCCTCAGGTGAGTCCGCTATTCTGAATGCTGCTGCAAAGAAGGAGCCAGTGCTGCCCGGCCCGGATGATTTAATTTTTGCTGTAAGCGGAACGGATCAGCCCAAAGTCGATTCTTCCGTTCAAAAACCGCTTGAAAAAGTTACAGGGATGGAACATATAGGGGACTTTTTGCCGGATGACATTAAAGCCAAACAATCTTCTCCTGTCATCAGTTTGGCAGATACCAAGCGGGATATGGCTGAGGTTCATACGCCGGCAGATAAAGAAGTTATAGCCGAAAAGAGTGATCAGTGGCATGAAGTTGCAACCAAGCTGAATTTGGCCAAGGCTTATCAGGAGATGGGGGATGAGGCGGAGTCGCGTGAAATTCTTGATGAAGTAGTGCAAGAAGGCGATGCGGCACAGAAAAAGGAAGCGCAGTTACTGATCATGCAGTTGAGCTGACTTTCATGTCTGTTAGTTACAATTATTGAAAGCAGGTCATATCAGGAAGATGGCTGGTCAGTCGTATTACGATAGGTCTGTTCGGGGTATGTCTGGTCTGTCCTTTTGATTGTAGAAAAGATAACGTTGCTTTCGTCGAGAGATGTCAGGATTGCCGCGTCGATGAGTTGCCGCAATGGCATATCAGGAGTAAAAATAAAGGCGGCTCGCAAAGCCAGTCGCCTCAATTCCCGCTATGCTGCCCTCAACCTTAAGTGCCGAAAAAGTCCTTGACCTTGTTCATCCAGGATTTGGCTTTGGGATTGTGATGACCGCTGTTCTGGTCATTGATGCTTTCAAACTCCCGCAGCAAGTCCTTTTGACGTTCGGTCAGATTCACCGGTGTTTCGATAATCACGTGACAATGCAGGTCACCATGGGAGGTGCTGCGCACGCCCTTGATGCCCTTGCCGCGCAGGCGGAAAACCTTGCCGCTCTGACTCTCCGCCGGTATCTTGATATGCGCCTTGCCATCCAGTGTCGGAATTTCAATTTCACCCCCTAAGGCTGCGGTGCTGAAACTGATGGGCATTTCGCAATGAAGATCGTTATGGTCGCGCTGGAACACGGCATGGGCCTTGACCTGGATCACCACATACAGATCGCCGGACGGACCGCCATTCGCACCATGCTCGCCTTCACCTGATAAGCGGATGCGGTCATCATTATCCACACCGGGCGGAATTTTTACTGCCAGCGTCTTGTGTTTTTTGATGCGTCCGGCACCGTTACAGGCTTTGCAGGGCGAAGTAATCATCTTGCCACTGCCATGACAGCGCGGGCAGGGTTGCTGAACAGAGAAAAAGCCCTGTTGCATGCGTACCTGGCCATGCCCGCCACAGGTCGTACAATTGGTGGGACTGGTGCCGGGTTTTGCACCGGAACCCTGACAGGTGTCACATGCTTCCATGGTAGGCACACGGATCTGCGTTTCAGTGCCGCGTGCGGCTTGTTCCAGCGTAATTTCAAGGTTGTAGCGCAAGTCAGTACCGCGTTGCACATTGCTGCGCCCGCCGGCACCGCCGCGTCCGCCACCGAAGATATCGCCAAAAATATCCGAAAAGTCGAATCCCTGTGCGCCTGCACCGCCTCCGCCAAACGGACTGCCGCCGCCCATGCCGCCCGCTTCGAAAGCCGCATGACCATACTGATCGTAGGCCGCGCGCTTCTGGCCGTCAGATAGCGTTTCGTAGGCTTCCTTGGCTTCCTTGAAGTGTTCTTCCGCCTTCGGATTGTCAGGATTGCGGTCAGGATGATGCTTCATCGCCAGTTTGCGATAAGCTTTTTTAATTTCTTCGTCCGATGCATCGCGATTGATGCTCAGAACTTCGTAATAGTCTTTTTTGCTCATTTTGTGGGAAGGAAGAAGGGGGAAGGGGGAAGGGTCAGGGGTTGGTGCGGCGTTTTATGGATGCCGATAACCCCGTTAACAATCCTGAAACTTCATCCACTTTTCCGTTCAGCTCCTCTTTGTTATTCAGGTAGCCCAATCTTGCGGCAAGTTCAATCAAAGTATCCAGTTCGGAAAGAGAGCCAGCTGAAATACTCAAAAAATGCAGTAATTCACGTGTTCCATTGCGGGCAAAACCTTCTGTTGGCTGGAACAGAAACAGCTGCACGTTGCAGCTGGCTGGATAATCCAAATCTTTCTTGTGCGGGAAAGGAGGAAGTGGCGGTGTAAACCGCAGTCAGCAACTCTATTGCTTGCTGCCAGGCTTTCAAGTTGCGGTGAGCGCGCTTCACACCCTTATCCCTTTCCCCTTAACGCTTCCCGTTTTACTTCTTGTCTTTTACTTCAGTGAACTCGGCATCCACCACGTCGCCTTCATCCTTGTGCGCTTCGTGCGCTGCACCGCCTGCATCCGCACCTTGAGACTTAGCCTGTTCAGCCGCATACATCTTTTCGCTCAACTTCTGCACGGCGTCAGACAATGTTTCTGTCTTGGCTTCGATGGCATCCTTGTCATCGCTCTTGACTACGGCTTCGGCTTCTTTCAAGGCCGTTTCAATGGCAGACTTTTCTTCTGCATTCAGCTGATCGCCGTATTCTTTCAGCGACTTGTTGGAAGAATGAATCAGCGCATCCAGCTGGTTACGGGCGTTAACCAGTTCCAGTGCCTTCTTGTCATCTTCGGCATGTGCTTCAGCATCGCGAACCATGCTTTCGATTTCAGCTTCAGACAGACCGGAGCTTGCTTTGATGGTGATGTTGGCTTCCTTGTTGGTCGCTTTGTCTTTCGCCATCACATGCAGGATACCGTTAGCATCGATATTGAAGGTTACTTCGATTTGCGGCACGCCGCGTGGTGCTGGCGGAATGTCGGACAGATTGAACTGACCCAGGCTCTTGTTGCCGGAAGCAACTTCACGTTCGCCTTGCAGCACATGGATGGTTACGGCAGACTGATTTTCATCGGCTGTCGAGAATACTTGTGATGCCTTGGTCGGGATCGTGGTGTTCTTCTTGATCAGCTTGGTCATCACGCCGCCCATGGTTTCAATACCCAAAGACAAGGGGGTGACATCCAGCAGCAGTACGTCTTTGACTTCACCTTGCAACACGCCGCCCTGGATACAGGCGCCAACGGCAACGGCTTCATCCGGGTTAACGTCTTTACGTGGTTCGCGACCGAAAAATTCTTCGACCTTTCTTTGAACCATCGGCATACGGGTCTGACCGCCGACCAGAATCACGTCAGCGATGTCGGAAATGGAGATGCCGGCATCCTTCATAGCGATTTTGCAAGGCTCGATCGTGCGTGCAACCAGATCTTCCACGATACTTTCCAGCTTGGCGCGGGTGATCTTCACGGCCAGATGCTTGGGGCCTGAAGCGTCTGCTGTGATGTAAGGCAGATTGACTTCGGTTTGTTGAGCGGATGACAATTCGATTTTGGCTTTTTCTGCCGCATCTTTCAGGCGTTGCAGCGCCAGCATGTCTTTTTTCAGGTCGATGCCGGATTCTTTTTTGAATTCTTCAACCAGAAATTCGATCACGCGCATGTCGAAATCTTCGCCGCCGAGGAAAGTGTCGCCATTGGTGGACAAGACTTCAAACTGGTGCTCGCCGTCGATTTCTGCGATGTCGATGATGGAGATGTCGAACGTACCGCCACCTAAGTCATATACCGCGATCTTGCGGTCACCTTCCTGTTTGTCCATACCGAAGGCCAAGGCTGCTGCAGTAGGTTCATTGATGATGCGTTTGACTTCAAGACCTGCGATGCGACCGGCATCTTTGGTAGCCTGGCGTTGCGCATCGTTGAAGTAAGCCGGAACGGTGATGACCGCTTCCGTGACAGGCTCGCCCAAATAGTCTTCGGCAGTCTTTTTCATTTTCATCAGAATCTGTGCTGAGATTTCAGGAGCTGAAAATTCCTTGTCGCGTACTTTGATCCAGGCATCGCCATTCTTGGCCTTGACGATGTCGAACGGTACCATGTCGATATCTTTTTGCACCATTTTTTCATCGAAACGGCGACCGATCAGGCGTTTTACGCCGTACAGTGTATTTTTCGGATTGGTAACAGCCTGACGCTTGGCAGCTGCGCCAACCAGTACTTCGCCATCTTCCATGTAAGCGATGATCGACGGTGTGGTACGCGTACCTTCCGCGTTCTCAATTACCTTGGTCTTGCCGTTTTCCATTACAGCGACGCAAGAGTTGGTTGTGCCCAGATCAATACCGATAATTTTTCCCATAATGCAATTCCTTTTCAATAGTGTTGTTTACGATGCAGCCCTACATGGGGCAGATATTTTTTATTTCAAGTGGTTAATGCAGAGAAGGGGAAAGGGATAAGTGAGAAGGCATAAATGGGGAAGAGGGAAGGGCGAACCACTCATCTTCTTCGTTCGGAGAGACGATTTTTCCCTTCTCCCTTGAGCGCCAAAGGCGCGTTCCTTTCTCCCTTAACTCTTTATCTCCCCCTTACCCTTTCTCTTTTGAGCGCCAAGCGCGCGTTCCCTTCCCCGCTTTTAGCCTTGTGATACCAGTACCAGCGCAGGACGCAGGATGCGGTCATTCAGCGAATAACCTTTTTGCATCACGCTGACCACGGTATTGGCAGGCAACTCGCTAGGTACCATGCTGATGGCCTGATGCTTGTGCGGATCCAGCTTTTCGCCTACCGGATTGATCTCAACGATGTTGAATTTTTCAAATACGCTAGTGAGTTGCTTGAGTGTCAATTCCATGCCGCTCTTGAAACTTTCCACGGTTGCGGTTTCCACCGCCAGTCCTGCTTCAAGACTGTCCTTGACCGCCAGCACTTCGTTGGAGAAGCGTTCTACGGCAAATTTCTGCGCTTTGCTGACATCTTCGGTTGCACGGCGGCGAATGTTTTCGCTTTCAGCCTTGGCATACATCCAGGCATCGTAGTGCTCCTGTGCTTTACGCTCAGCGACTTGCAGCAACTCTTCCATATTTGGCATGACTTCGCCTGTTTCTGCAGTTGCAACAGTTTCGACGGTTTCGATAGTTTCGACGGCGTCAACAGCGGCTTCAATATCTTGCGGGTGGTTCATATATTTCTCCAGAGTTTTGTGCCCGGACTAAATTGGGTTGTATTTGCCGTTTTCAAGAGCACGGGCTTAATTTACTTGCAAACTGCTCGCACAGCTAAGAGAGTAGAATATCGGCTCTGCTGATGAACCGTCCTGTTCTTGAATGAATCTAATGAGTGCGTTGCCGCTTGATGTTGTGAGCGGTGTAATTTTGTTTTGGCTAGCTCTGGGTTTACTCGGGCTGGCTTTGCAACGTTCGCCTGAGCTGATTTGCCGCTTTTTATTTCCTGCCGGTGCCGCGATTTCACTTCTGCTTGCCGCTACCGGCTTATGGGCGCTGGGTGACGGCGCTGATATTGCAGTGCTGCCGCTGGGACTGCCCGACTTGCCCTTACATCTTCGTCTCGATGCACTTTCCGCTTATTTTCTGATCCTGCTGGGCGGCGCGTCCTTTGGCATATCACTGTATGCTGCCGGCTACTTTAAAACCATGCAAGGACAGAGCCTGGCTCTGTTATGCCTGGAGTACCACTTGTTTTTAGCCAGTATGGCGCTGGTGTTGATTGCCGATGACGCCTATCTGTTCATGGTGGCCTGGGAGACTATGGCACTGTCTTCGTATTTTCTGGTTGTAACCGATCACGCCATTCCCGATATACGCCGGGCCGGTTTTTTATATCTGTTGATTGCGCATGTCGGTGCGATGGCGATATTGCTCAATTTCGGTGTGATGCAGGCAGGTCACGGCATCAGTGCTTATACTTTTGACGCGATGCGCGGGGTGCATTTATCAGCGCTCTGGTCGTCGATTGCCTTCTTGCTGGCTTTATTCGGTTTCGGTGCCAAGGCCGGCATGTTGCCCATGCATGTCTGGTTGCCGGAAGCGCATCCGGCTGCCCCCTCTCCGGTATCCGCCCTGATGAGCGGCGTGATGCTGAAGATGGCAATTTACGGCATTTTGCGCGTCACCTTCGATTTGTTGGGCACGCAGCTCTGGTGGTGGGGTGTGCTGCTGCTGGGGCTGGGACTGCTCACCGCCTTGTTCGGTGTGATGTTCGCCGCAGTGCAGGGGGACATGAAACGCCTGCTGGCTTATTCCTCTATTGAAAATATCGGGCTGATGCTGACAGGCATAGGTCTGACGATGATTTTCCATGTTTATGGTAAAAATACCCTGGCGGCCTTGTCGCTCACCGCAACGCTGTATCACAGCATCAATCACGCGTTTTTCAAAAGTCTGTTATTCATCGGTACCGGATCAATACTGCATGCCACAGGGGTACGCAACATGGGGCAGTTGGGCGGACTGATACGCTACATGCCCTGGGTCTCGGTGTTGATGTTAGTCGGTGTGCTGGCAATCTCAGGGCTGCCGCCCTTGAATGGCTTTGTCTCTGAATGGCTGCTGCTGCAGGCTTTTTTACTCTCCCCCGGTTTGCCCAATAGTTATGTGAACATGCTGGTGCCGGTTGCGGCGGGGGGCGTAGCGCTGGCAGCCGCATTGTCAGCTTATGTGATGGTGAAATTTTACGGTGTCATTTTTCTTGGACAGCGCCGCGATACCGAATTGCATGATGCGCATGACGCAGGCTTATGGGAGCGCGCAGGGATGGTCTGGCTGGCGCTGGGATGTGTGGTGCTGGGATTGATGCCAGTGTTTGTGGTGGGACAAATTGACGCGGTGTCGCTGAGTTTGCTGGGTGTGCGTCTGGGCAATGCCACGGCTGACTGGATGTTCCTGGCGCCGGTTGATACGCATCGCGCAAGCTACGGCCCGCTGTATTTTCTGCTGGCCGTCTCAGGCGTGATGCTGCTGACGGTATTGCTGGTGCGTCGTCTGTATCACGGGCGTACCCGGCGAGGACCTGCATGGGATTGCGGATTTCCCGCGCAGACAGCGCGCATGCAGGATACCGCCGAGGGGTTCGGTCAGCCGATCAGGCGCATTTTCGAGCCGTTCTTTAAAATTGAGAATGAAGTGCCTACGCCCTTCGATAGCAGTCCGCATTATCAGGGGGTCAGTGAAGATAAACTCTGGTATTTACTGTATCTGCCGCTTAAATCGATTACGGAAAAACTGTCCGGATGGGCCGGATTATTGCAGCATGGACGCATACACTTGTATCTGAGCTACACTTTTGTGACGTTGATTGTGTTGCTGATTTTTGTCTGATGAAAAATACGGGACTGATTTTAGCGATTGTTTTCCAGCTCACCCAGTTGCTGCTGGTGGTGCTGGCAGCGCCTCTGCTGACCGGTTGGGTGAATCAGTGCAAGGCCTGGTTGCAAAACCGTTCAGGTGCCGGCGTGTTGCAGCCTTATCGCGCCTTGAACAAGCTGTTTCACAAGGATGCGGTCATCGCAGATAACGCTTCCTGGCTGTTTCGCATCACACCCTATATCGTGTTCGGCTGTATGTGGCTGGCGGCGGCGATTATTCCCATCATTGCCGTTGATCTGCCTTTTTCGCGCGCGGCTGATGTGATCGCACTGGTGGGTGTCTTCGCGCTGGCGCGCATGTTCATTGCACTGGCGGCCATGGATGTCGGCACTTCGTTTGGCAGCATGGGTGCGCGGCGTGAGATGCTGGTGTCTTTCCTTGCAGAACCCGCCTTGCTGATGGTGCTGTTTACCGCTTCCCTGATCAGTCAGTCGACGCAACTGACGCACATTGTCGAAACCTTTGCCCATCATCAGTTTATTCTCTATCCTAGTCTGGCCTTTGCCAACATTGCCTTTGTGATGGTTTTGCTGGCGGAAAATGCACGCATTCCGGTGGATAATCCCAGCACGCATCTGGAACTGACTATGATTCATGAAGCGATGATACTGGAATATTCCGCGCGGCATCTGGCGCTGATTGAGTGGGCCTCCAGCCTGAAATTATTTGCTTACATCGGCATCGGCATCGCCTTGTTTTTGCCGCAAGGTATTATCGAAGCGGGCAACTGGGCAGGGCTGCCGGTGGCGATTGCCTTGCTGTTTGGAAAACTTGTGTTGCTGGGAGCGGGACTTGCCTTGCTTGAAGCGATGACGGCCAAAGTGCGCATCTTTCGGGTGCCTGAATTCCTGGGCACGGCTTTTTTGCTGGCCGTACTCGGTTTGCTGATTCACTTTCTGCTGGGGACGTAATGCAGATCCCGCTGATATTACAGTTTGTCAATCTGTTAGCCTCCATCTTGCTGCTGGTGGTGTTTGCCATGCTGGCGCAGCGCCGCATTTTGTCGCTGATCAATTTGTTTGCCTGGCAGGGGGGAATTCTCGCCCTGAGCACTTTTGTCGTCGCGTATTCGACCCGTCAGCATCATTTGTATTACTCCGCCGGGCTGACACTGGTGCTCAAGGTGCTGCTGCTGCCCTGGCTATTGCATAGACTGATCCGTAAGTTGCAGATCCGGCAGGAGGTGGAAACACTGATCAACATTCCCACTACGATGTTAGTCGGCATTGGACTGGTGATTTTTTCCTTCAATCTGGCAGCCCCCATCGCTGAACTGGCTCAGGGGATTACGCGCGGACTGATCGGCATTGCGTTAGCCTCTGTCTTGCTGTCCTTGCTGATGATGATGACGCGTCGCAAGGCGATAACACAAGTGGTGGCATTTTTATCGCTGGAGAATAGTCTGTTTTTTGCCGCGACCAGTGCGACTCAGGGAATGCCGCTGGTCGTTGAATTTGGCATTGCACTGGATGTGCTGGTGGCGACGTTCATCTTCGGCATTTTCTTCTTCCAGATCCGTGAGACTTTTGACAGTCTGGACATCTCTCACATGGAGAAACTCAAAGATGATTGAGCTGCCGTTATTGGTGTTATTGGCGACGCCTCTGCTGGGAGGGATCGTGCTGGCACTGCTCGGCGCGAGGTCCTGGGCGGCTGAAATCAATTCGCTGATGAGCGGCTGTACTTTTGCCATTTCGGTATGGCTTGCCATCGTGGTGATCGGTTCAGGTCCGCAGACGGCATTTCAAGAGCAGTTTTTCATTGATCAATTCAACGTGTTCCTGGTCGCGCTGACCGCCTTTGTGGCCTTTACCACCTCGCTGTTCTCGCGCCCCTATATGCGCATCGAGCAGCACCACGGCAAA
>Ga0316219_1000567_pt1 | contig 49014 bp, 39 predicted proteins | sample TBH18003PmetaG_FD_203635 | JGI IMG/M metagenome (GOLD analysis project Ga0316219, IMG submission 203635) | Freshwater microbial communities from Trout Bog Lake, Wisconsin, USA - TBH18003P | ecosystem: Environmental > Aquatic > Freshwater > Lake > Hypolimnion/Profundal zone | place: USA...
CCAGCTGCCGCGCATGGAGATTCGCCACACCAGCGCCACCGATTACGGCCAGATTTACGTGCCCCGCATGAACATCTTCCTGGCCGTCGGCGTGGTCCTGATCGTGCTGATCTTCAAGAGCTCGGATTCGCTGGCCGCGGCCTATGGCATCGCGGTGACGGGCGTCATGGTGATCGACACCTTCAACGCCGGACTGGTGGCGGGCCGGCAATGGCGCTGGCCCGCGCTGCTGGTCATCGGCCTGTTCGGGGCAATGGGGACCAGCGACCTGGTCTTCTTCGTCTCCAATTCGCTGAAGATTCCCGAAGGCGGCTGGCTGCCGCTGTTGCTGGCGTCCACCGTCTTCCTGGTGATGGACACCTGGCGGCGCGGCCGCCGCGTGCACCTGGAAAAGGTGCGCAGCGAATCCATGCCCTTGAACCTGTTCCTGGAACGGGCCGACAAGAATACCACGCGCGTCGCGGGGCTGGGCGTGTTCCTCTCCTCCCGCACCGATGTGGTGCCGGGCGCGTTGCTGCACAATCTCAAGCACAACAAAGTGTTGCATGAGCGGGTGGTGATCGCCAATGTGGTGGTCGAGGATACCCCCTTGGTGAAGCCAGAGAACCGCATCGAAGTGGATAAGCTGGGCAAGGGGTTCTACACGGTGAAAGTGCATCACGGTTTCTTCGAGACGCCGGACGTGCCGCAGGCGATGGAAGATGCCCGCCGCTTCGGCCTGGCGCTGGACGTTCCCACCGCCACCTTCTTCATCGGCCGCGAGGCACTGGTGCCGGCGGAGCATTCCGATCTCAGCCGCTGGCGCAACTGGCTCTATCGCCAGCTGGCGGGTAACGCGCTGTCACCCGCGCGCTTCTATCACCTGCCCCCCAACCGGGTGGTCGAACTCGGCACCCAGGTCACAATCTGATGGAACAGATCACCGCCCCGAATAAATCGTTCGGACGCACGCTGATGCTCATGGTGGGGGCGCTGGGCGTGGTGTTCGGCGATATCGGCACCAGCCCGCTTTATGCCATGCGCGCCTCGGCCCAGGCCGCCGGCGGCGCGGTGCCCGGCGCGATGGCGGTCTATGGCGCGCTGTCGCTGATCTTCTGGGCCCTGATCGTGGTGGTGACGGTCAAATATGTCTTCCTCATCATGCGCGCCGACAACAATGGCGAAGGCGGGGTGATGGCGCTGGCGGCGCTGGCGCACCGCGCCCCGGTCAACCGCAAGATCAAGACCGCCATCGGCATCGCCGCTCTGGCGGGGCTGGCGCTGTTCTATGGCGACGGCATGCTGACGCCCGCCATCTCGGTGCTGTCGGCGCTGGAAGGCATCGGCCTGGAGAATGCCGCCTTCAAGCCTTTCGTACTGCCCCTGACGCTGGCCATCCTGATCGGGCTGTTCGCCGTGCAGAGCCGCGGCACCCACAAAATCGGGCGGCTGTTCGGGCCCGTCATGGTGCTGTGGTTCGTCGTGCTGGCCGTGCTGGGCGCCGTGGCCATCGCGCGGTCGCCGCAGATTCTCCGGGCGGTCAATCCCGCCTATGGCATCGCCCTGTTCACACACGAACCCTGGACCGCCTTTGTCGCCCTGGGTTCGGTGGTGCTGGCGGTGACGGGCTGCGAAGCGCTCTATGCCGATATGGGCCATTTCGGTGCCCGGGCGATCCGCTGGGCCTGGCTCTTCATCGCCTTTCCCGCCCTGCTGCTGAATTATTTCGGCCAGGGCGCATTGCTGCTGTCGCGGCCGGACGCGGCCTCCTTTGTCTTCTACGCCCTGGTGCCAAGCTGGGCGCATTATCCCATGGTGGCGCTGGCGGCGCTGGCCACCATCATCGCGTCGCAGGCGGTGATCAGCGGCGTCTTTTCGATCACGCGGCAGGCGGTGCAGCTGGGCCAGTTGCCGCGCATGGAAATCCGCCACACCAGCGCCACCGAGCAGGGCCAGATCTATGTTCCGCGCATCAACGTCATGCTCTGCATCGGCGTGGTGCTGATCGTGCTGATTTTCAAATCGTCGGACGCCCTGGCCACCGCCTATGGCATTGCCGTCACCGGCGTGATGGTGATCTCGACCCTGCTGGTGGCGGTGGTGGCGCGCTATCGCTGGAAATGGAAGCCCATCGCGGTTTATCTCTTGTTCGGTGCGCTGGGGCTGATCGATCTGATGTTCCTGGCCTCCAACAGCCTGAAGATCGCCGAAGGCGGCTGGCTGCCGCTGGCCGCCGCGGCCGCCGTCTTTCTGGTGATGGATACCTGGCGGGTGGGACGGCGGGTGCATCTGGACAAGCTGCGCGACAATGCGCTGGCGCTGGACCTCTTCCTGGCCCGCGCCGACAAGTATAACCAGCGCGTCCAGGGCACGGCGGTGTTCCTGTCGCCCCGCACCGACATCGTGCCCAACGCCATGCTGCACAGCATCAAGCACTATCACGTGCTGCATGAGCGGATCGTGATCTGCGCCGTGCAAGTCATAGACATGCCGGTGGTGCCGCAAGCGCGGCGCGTCACGGTGGAAAAGGTCGGCAAGGGGTTCTTCGCGGTGAAGATCGTCTATGGCTTTTTCGAATCCCCCAACATTCCCGAAGCGCTCACCCTGGCGCGGGCGCAGGGCCTGGCGCTGGAGACCGACACCACCACCTTCTTCCTGGGCCGTGAAACACTGGTGCCGGGCGAGCATCCCGACCTGACGCGCTGGCGCACCAGTCTTTATATGTGGCTGGCGTCGAACGCGCTGTCACCGGCGCGCTTCTTCCACCTGCCGCCGGGACGGGTGGTGGAATTGGGAACGCAGATTTCGATTTAATCCAGCGCGTACACGAGGGCCTTGAGATACGCGCTTTCCGGCAGCAGCGGATGCACCGGGTGATCGGGGCCGGCGCCGGCGCTGCGGATCAGGGTGGCGACGCGGCCGTTCCGGGTGACACCGGCGGCGCATTCGGCCGCGAAACGTTCCGGCGGGATGTTGTGCGAGCAGGAGGCGATCAGAAGAAAGCCGCCTGGCGCCGTCACCTGCGCCGCCAGCTTCGCCAGCTTGCGATAGGCCTTGGCGCCCGGCTCCAGATCTTTCTTCGACTTCACGAAAGGCGGCGGATCGGCCACCACGATATCGAATTTTTCTTCGGCCGCGATCAGCCGCTCCAGTTCCTCGAAGACGTCGGCCTTCACCGCCTGGATGGTCAGCTTGTTGGCGCGGGCGCTTTCCTCGGCCAGTGCCAGCGCGGGCGCCGAAGAATCGAGGCACACCACTTCCGCTGCGCCGGCCTTCGCCGCAGCCAAGCCGAAGCCGCCGGTATAGGAATAGGCGTCGAGCACGCTCTTGCCTTTCGCCAGCCCGGCGATGAAGGCGCGGTTGTCGCGCTGGTCGTAATACCAGCCCGTCTTCTGGCCCTGGGCCAGGTCGGCGAAATAGCGGCAGCCATTTTCTTCCAGCGCGATGCGGGCGCCTTCGCCTTTGGCGGCGCGGACATAAGAGTCCAACCCTTCCAGCGCGCGGCTGGGCGCGTCGTTGCGCAGCATGATGGTCTTGGGCTTCAACCGCGCTTCCAGCGCCGCGACGATATTGTCGAGCTGCTTTTCCATCCCGGCGGTGCCGATCTGCACCGTCACGACATCGTCGAAGCGGTCGATCACCAGCCCCGGCAGGCCATCGCCTTCGGCATGCACCAGACGGTAGAACGGCTTGTCATAAAAGGCGGCGCGCAAGGCCAGCGCCCGGCCGATGCGGGCGGAGAAAAAATCCCGATCAATGGTGGTGTCACAGGCATCGATGAGCAGCCGCACCGCGATCAGGCTTTTGGGATTGAAATAGCCGGTGCCGAATTCGCGCCCGTCCTCGCCCCGGACATTGACGGTGCTGCCGGGCGTGATGGCCTTGGCCGCCTCGTCCATGCGGATCTCGTTGGAGAAAATCCAGGGGCTGCCGATACGGGCGCGGCGGCCCTTGGGAAGAATGATGGTTTTGCGCGACATGCTGTTCCTTACAGCCCCCTTGCGCCCGGGTCCATGGCATCCTTAGATGCCCGCCAAATCAGGGAGATTTTGCGATGGCCGTGGACGGAAAGTGGGAGATTGTCATCAACTCGCCGCTGGGTGCGCAAAAGGCCCAGATCGAGCTTGCGGCCAAGGACGGCACGCTGACCGGCAGCCAGCAGGCGGCGCAGGGTTCGGGCCCGCTGGAAAACGGCAAGGTTGACGGCAACAATGTTTCCTGGTCGGCCAAGATCTCCTCGCCCATGCCGATGACGCTCGATTTCACCGGTACCGTCGATGGCGACAAATTGGCGGGCAGCGTCAAGGCGGGCTCGTTCGGCTCCTTCCCCTTCAGCGGCACGCGCGTCGCCTAGGCGCGAGACGGGACTTCCTTTGAGCGTTCCTATCCACCGCGAAGGCTTCCCTTTCATCGCCTTGTTCGCGGGTGTGAACCTGCTCGCCTTCCTGATCGCCGCCTGGCTGGGCATCCTGCTGTTGCCGCTGACGATCTGGTGCATCGCCTTCTTTCGCGATCCCGAACGCACCACGCCCACCGCACCCGGACTGATTGTCTCGCCCGCCGACGGCAAGCTGCTGCCCATCGTCGAGGCGGTGCCGCCGCCGGAACTGGGGCTGGGCGAAGCGCCGCGGGTGCGGCTGTCCATCTTCATGAACGTCTTCAATGTGCATGTGAACCGCAATCCGCTTTCGGGCACGGTGACGGGCCTGGCCTATCGCCCCGGAAAATTCTTCAACGCCAGTTTCGACAAGGCCTCGGTCCACAATGAGCGCATGGCGATCCGCCTGCGTCCCGATGGTGGTGCACCGGAGCATGACCTTGTGGTGGTGCAGATTGCCGGCCTGGTGGCGCGGCGCATCGTCTGCGATGTGGCGCAGGGCCAGCAGGTCACGCGGGGCGCGCGCTTCGGCATGATCCGGTTCGGCAGCCGGCTGGACGTCTATCTGCCGGCGGGCGCCCGCGTCGTGGCGGCGGCGGGCATGAAGACCGTGGCGGGCCAGACCATTCTTGCCGAGATGAATCCATAATCATGGAAGAGGACGGGACACGCAAAACCCGCCGCGCCCGCGCCCGGGCGATTGTGGCGGCGCGGCTGGAAAAGCTGGAAGATCTTTCCATCGCCAAGCTGGTGCCGTCCTTCCTCACTTTGCTGGGCCTGTGCAGCGGCGTGACCGCCATCCGGTTCGCGGTGGACAAGCAATGGCCCGGAGCCGTGGATTTCGTGATCCTGGCGATGATCTTCGACATGCTGGACGGTCGCGCCGCCCGCATCCTGGGCGCGGACAGCCGCTTCGGCGCGCAACTGGATTCACTCGCCGACCTGGTCAGCTTCGGCGTCGCCCCCGCCATCATCATGTATAGCTGGACGCTGAACAAACTGGGGGACAATGGCTGGATCGCCGCATTGATCTTCTGCGCCGCCTCCGCCGTGCGCCTGGCGCGCTTCAATGTGCAGGCGGCGCGCGACGAAGGCGCCACCAATGTGCGGCCCTATTTCACCGGCCTGCCCACGCCGGCGGCGGCCTGCATGATGCTGCTGCCGCTGCTGGTTTCCTTCCAATGGGATGGGACGCTGGAGGATCATCCCGGCATCTCGGTGGCGATCTTGATCGTCACCTCGATCATGATGGTCAGCACCCTGCCGACGCCATCGATCAAATACATGAAGCTGCAGCGTCGGCACCGTGTGCTGGCGGCACTGGCCTTTGCCATACTGGCGACACTGCTGATCGTCTGGACCTGGACGACATTAACCGGGATACTGCTGATCTATATTGTCAGCATTCCTTTCGCGATTTTCGACGCGCGCCGCTACAAACACCTTCCCTGAACGCCCACCGCGCCGCGCAGCCTTTCGGCCACGCGACGCAGTTCGGGCAAACCGAATCTCTTTCTTACTTCGAGGCTGAGCCGGAATTCGCGGGCGGCGTGAAGGCTTGCGTGCGCCAGGCATTGACCTGATTGGCGGACTGGTAGTCGCCGCCATAGCTCTGGCCGAAGCTGTTGTAGCTGGGGCCGTTGGAGCTGTCGGGCTGGGCCAGCGTCAGGGTCATGCCACCGCCACCACCGCCGCCACCGCCGCCTTCGCGGGCATAGCCGACGCCGCCGATCCAGCCTTGCTGTTCCACGGTGATGGCGGGCGCGGCGGCTTGGGGATAGGCCGGACCCGCATCCGGCGGCACGTAAGACATGGGGGCATAGGGCGGCAGATCGGCGGGGCCATCATAGGCCGGCACCATCGGCGCCGCGGCGGGGACATAGCCCTGCGGCGCCACGCGCCAGTGATGGGTGTAGGGCGAGGTGTCGATGGCGCTGGCCGCGCGGTAATCATAACCGCTTTCGGCAGCAGCGGCAGGTGCCGGACCACACTTGCAGTCCACCGGCACGGTGCGCCGCGCCACGCGGGCGGCGGCACGGCGGGCGGGCGGCGCGGTGGCTGGCATCGGGGCATGCCGCACCACGGGGTTCTGCTTCGCCAGGGCGGCGCGGACGGCGTCGCGGCAGCCGCAATCGGCGGCGGTGGCAGGGGCGGAAGCCGCCAGAACGAACGCCATCAGGCTCGCGGATGCGAGCAGCGAATACCTCAAGACACAACTCCTTCATCTCGAAAGCGTGTCGCGGGGCAAACCGATACGCGTGTTTCAATATGGGACGTTCTATTTTGGGACAGCCCTGCGCGCCAGAACCTCTTGCGACATTGGTTAACGCAAAGGCCTCTTAACCCTTGGGCCTATAGAGTTCCCGCAGCGGCCGGGAGCGCCATGATCGACATCAGAGCCAGCGTGGCGCATCAGCCATTTGCACAAGAAGATCGCGTCCGCGAAAGCCGGCTCGAACTCGCGCTGCTGCGCGGCGTGCTGGAAAATCTCAAGCCCAATCGCCTGATGCTGCCGGTCTTCGCGGCAGGGGTCTGCGCGATGTTCTCGCCCTGGGTGCCGGTCGGCACGCTGGCGCTGTGGTACGGCATCGTGCTGGCGAGTCTTGTGCCGCAATTTCTCGTCAGCCGCATGATTCCGGCGGGCATCCTGCCGATGGCGGCGGTGGAAAAATGGCTGCGGCGGGGCGCCGTCACCAACCTGATTTATGTTGTCAGCTGGACCTCTCTGGGCTGGCTCCTCTGGGTGCCGGGCAACGACTTCAATCATCTGCTGATTCAGCTGGTGCTGGCCACGACGCTGACGGCGCATGCCGCGCTGGTGGGGCCGTCGCGCGCGGTCGCCCTGCCCGCCTTCTGTTGGTACGGCGTGGCGATGACGCTGGTGCCGCTGCAGGCACACCAGGCTGTCTACAATTATCTCGCCTGCGTGACACCTTTCTATGTCGGCTATATCGCGGTGATGGCGCGCCAGCACAATGTCCGCGCCCGCGCCGCGCTGGTGATGACCGAGGAGCGCAACGCCCTGCTGGCCGAACTGGTCTGCGCCAAGCTGGAATCCGACCGCGGCCGCGAAAAGGCCGAAGCGGCCAGCCTGGCCAAATCGCAGTTCCTGGCCAATATGAGCCATGAGCTGCGCACGCCGCTCAATGCCATCATCGGCTTCTCGGAACTGATATCCACCCGCATCTTCGCGGAGGAACCAGACCGCAACTACGAATACGCCACCATGATCCATGGTTCGGGCCTGCACCTGCTGACCTTGATCAACGACATTCTCGACCTTGCCAAGATCGAGGCCGGGCGCTGGAAGCTGGAGGAGCAGGAACTGGACCTGCATCGCACCACGGCAGACGCGCTGCAGCTGGTGGTCTGGAAGGCCGATGCCGGCGGCGTCACCCTGCGCAACGAGGTCCCCGACGAACTACCCTTCCTTTACGCCGACGCCCGCGCCCTGAAGCAGATCCTGATCAACCTGCTGTCCAATGCAGTGAAATTCACGCAAGGCGGCGGCACCGTGACGGTGTTCGGCGAGGAAGATGCGTTCGGCAATCTGGAATTCGGCGTGTCCGACAGCGGCGTCGGCATCGCGCCGGAGGATTTGCAGCGCGTGTTCGACAGTTTCGGCCAGGGCAAGCACGACGTCGCCATCGCTGACAAGGGCACCGGCCTGGGCCTGGCCATCGTCAAGGGTCTGACCGAGGCCCATGGCGGCAGCGTCACCCTGGAAAGCGAAGTCGGCAAGGGCACCCGCGTTACCATCACCTTCCCCGCCGCCCGTCTGCGGTCGCGCGAAAGTTTGCAGCGGCACGTGGCTTAGACAGCGACCTGCATTTTCTGCGGCTGGCGTATCAGCGCGTGGATGAAGCCCAGCTTGGCAATCACCGCCGGCGCCAGCAAAAACGGATAAAGATCGGTCAGGCCCATGCTGCGGTTCAGGCTGTTGGTGGCGAACTCCACCGGCAGCCAGGCGTCCAGGATCTGGTCGAAGCGGCGCGACTTGTAAGGATCGAAGTCCAGCGTCGCTGCGATATGGCCCCGCGCCAGGCGCGGCCGCACGTTCAGGCCGAAGGACGCCGCCGTTTCCAGCGTGTCGATGATGTGCAGGTAATGCGCCCAGGTCTCTGCGAAATCCTCCCAGGGATGGGTGGTGGCATAAACGCTGACATGGTGCGCCTGCCAGTGCGGCGGCGCGCCGTCGTTGTAATGACGCTGCAGCGCCTGGGCGTAATCGGCGCGATCGTCGCCGAACAGGTTACGGAAGCCGTTCAGCAGCGCCGGATCGGGCGCCACCAGACGGTCCCAGAAATAATGCCCGCTCTCATGGCGGAAATGGCCCAGCAGGGTGCGATAGGGCTCGCCCATCTCGGTGCGCACTTTCTCGCGCACGGCATCATCGGCTTCCTTCAGCGCCAGGGTGATCAGGCCGTTGTCATGGCCCGTCATCACGCCATGCGCATGGGTTCCGGGAGAATCCGCCAGAAATTCAAAAGCCAGGCCATGTTCGGGATCGTCGGCGCGGTTTTTCAGCGGCAGGCCCAGGCGCAGCAGGGAATAGAACAGCCGGTGCTTGGCGGCCTCCAGCTTGCCCCAGAGCGGGGCGTTGCCGGGAACCGAGAGGTCGGGAATGGTCTGGTTGTGGCGGCAGGCGACGCAAAAGCCGGGTTCGTCCGCGGCCGCGACCATCCAGTTGCAGACCCCGGCCTCGTAGTTCCGGCAGAATTTGTAGGCCGTTTCCGGCGCCGCCAGGGTCGCCGACAGGCCGTCCGACCTCGGTTCAAGAGCAGAAATCTCTGTCTTGTCAGGTAGATAGCCCAGAAAACGGCCGCAATTCTCGCAGCGCACATTCTCGAAATACAGGAGCTGGCCACAGCCCTGGCAACTGAACAGTTTCATGAAATTCCCCGGAATCCTTACGAAAACGCCGGGTTCTTAACTGTGTTCCGCTCTTATGGGCTGCGGCGCGGCTGGCCATAGCCCCGCCTTCGCAGTTGCGGCATAGTTTTGTCCACAAGGGGATCTCATGAGCATCCAGGCCGCGCTGCGCCACGTCACCCGCTATCGCTATGACCGGCCGATCACGCTGGGGCCCCAGACCATCCGGCTGCGCCCCGCCCCGCATGCCCGCGCCAAGCTGGTGGCCTATTCGCTGACGGTCGAACCGGCCGAGCACTACATCAACTGGCAGCAGGACCCGCAGTCCAACTGGCTGGCCCGCATCGTCTTCCCGGAAAAGACCGATCACTTCACTGTCGCCGTCGATCTCACCGTCGAGATGGATGTGATCAATCCCTTCGACTTCTTCCTCGAACCGGATGCCGAATATTATCCTTTCGCCTATGCGCCGGAGTTGAAGGCGGAGCTGGAGCCTTACCTGCAGGCAACGGCTTCAAGTAGCGAAGCGCGTGGCCAAGCCAAAAGTCCGCTGGGCGATAGGTTCAATGCCTATCTTGCGAAGATCAACCGCGAGAAGAAGCAGACCACCAACTTCATCTTCGATATCAACGCCGCCCTGTCGCAGGCGATCGGCTACACCATCCGCATGGAGCCCGGCATCCAGACGCCGGAGGAGACGCTGACCAAGGCCTCCGGCTCCTGCCGCGACAGCGCCTGGCTGATGGTACAGCTGCTGCGCCATCTCGGCCTGGCCGCGCGTTTCGCCAGCGGCTACCTGATCCAGCTCAAGCCCGATGTGAAATCGCTGGACGGACCTTCGGGCACCGATGTCGATTTCACCGACCTGCATGCCTGGTGCGAAGTTTATCTTCCCGGCGCCGGCTGGGTGGGCCTCGATCCCACATCCGGGCTTTTTGCCGGCGAGGGGCACATTCCCCTCGCCTGTACGGCGAACCCGACCCAGGCCGCGCCCATCAGCGGCGCCGTCGAACCCGCCGAAGTGCTGTTCGATTTCGACATGACGGTGGCGCGGGTGAAGGAAAGCCCGCGCGTCACCAAGCCCTATAGCGAGGAACAGTGGCGGCAGATCGAGGCGCTGGGCGACCGCGTCGACGACGTTCTGAAAAGCCATGATGTGCGCCTGACCATGGGCGGCGAACCCACTTTCATCTCCATCGACGACCGCTCCGGCGAGGAATGGCATACGGCTGCCGTGGGTCCGAACAAGCGGGCGCTGGCCGACACACTGATCCGCCGCCTGCGCGACCGTTTCGCGCCGGGCGGCTTCCTGCATTACGGCCAGGGCAAATGGTATCCGGGCGAACAGCTGCCGCGCTGGGCCTTCGCGCTTTATTGGCGCGCCGACGGCAAGCCGCTGTGGAAGAATGCCGACCGCATCGCGGTGGAGAAGGCCAACCACAAACCCACCGCCGAGGACGCGCTGAAGCTGACCCAGGCCGTCGCGCGGCGGCTGGGCATCGCCGCCAGCCATGTCATCCCCGCTTACGAGGATTTCTGGCACCATCTGGGCAAGGAACGGGCGCTGGCGGTGAATGTCGACCCCGTCAATTCCAAGCTGGACAATGCCGAGGAGCGCGCCCGACTGGCGCGCATCTTCGAGCGCGGCATCACCCAGAGCGTCGGCTATGTCCTGCCGATCGAGGCGCGCTATGGCTCGCTGGGCCGCACCTGGCATTCCGAGCATTGGAAAATCCGCGCCAGCCGCCTCTATCTGCTGCCCGGCGATTCCGCCATCGGCTTCCGCCTGCCGCTGGATTCGCTGCCGTATGTGCCGCCGCAGGCCCGCAATTTCGTGCCGCCCCCCGACCCCTTTGCGCCGCAGCCGCCCTTGCCAGATCCCCGCAATGTCGCGCTCCAGGGCCGCGTCGGGATGCCGGACTGGTCGGCCGAAGTCCGGCCGGTGGAAATTGCCAATGATTACCGGCTGGAAAATGGCCTCGCCGAGGAGCTGGCGGTGCGCACCGCCATGACGGTGGAGCCGCGCGACGGCAAATTGTGCGTCTTCATGCCGCCGACCCAGAATGCCGACGAATACTTCTTGCTGCTGACGACGCTGGAAGACGCAGCCGAAGAAATCGGCGCTGCCATTCATGTCGAAGGCTATCCGCCGCCATATGATGCCCGCATCAACGTCATCAAGGTGACGCCCGATCCCGGCGTCATCGAGGTCAACATCCAGCCCGCCGGCAACTGGCGCGAACAGATCGCCATCACCAAGGGCCTGTATGAAGACGCCCATGCCTGCCGTCTCACCGCCGAGAAATTCCAGCTCGATGGCCGCCACACCGGCACCGGCGGCGGCAATCACATCGTGGTCGGCGCCGCCAATCCGCCCGACAGCCCGTTCCTGCGCCGCCCCGATCTGCTGAAAAGCCTGGTCGGCTATTGGCAGAACCATCCCTCGCTCTCCTATCTGTTCAGCGGCCTGTTCATTGGCCCGACCAGCCAGGCGCCACGCATCGACGAGGCGCGCCACGATTCGCTCTATGAGCTGGAGATCGCCTTCAGCGAAGTCCCGCCGCGCAGCGCCACCAATATCGCGCCCTGGCTGGTGGACCGCATCTTCCGCAACCTGCTGACGGATTCGACCGGCAACACCCATCGCACCGAAATCTGCATCGACAAGCTCTATTCGCCGGATGGCCCGACGGGCCGGCTGGGCCTGGTGGAATTCCGCGGCTTCGAAATGCCGCCCCATGCCGAGATGAGCCTGGCGCAATCGCTGCTGATGCGGGCCTTGATCGCCCGATTCTGGCGCGAACCGCATGTCGGGAAGCTGGTGCGCTGGGGCACCGCCCTGCATGACCGTTTCATGCTGCCGCATCTGGTCTGGGCCGATTTCGCCGATGTCATCGACGATATGAACGGCCATGGCTTCGCCTTCGACGCCGCCTGGTTCAGGCCGCACTGGGAATTCCGCTTCCCGATGCTGGGCGACGTCCAGTACGAAACCGTGAAGCTGGAACTGCGCACGGCGCTGGAGCCCTGGCATGTCATGGGCGAGGAGGGCGCGCCCGGCGGCACCGTCCGTTATGTCGATTCCTCGGTCGAGCGGCTGGAAGTGAAGGTCAGCGGGCTGACGGAGGGCCGTCACCGGGTGCTGGCCAATGGCCGCGCCGTGCCGCTGAAATCCATCGGTGGCGCCGATGCGGTGGGCGGCGTGCGCTTCAAGGCCTGGAAGCCGGCCCATGGCCTGCATCCCACCATCCCGGCCCAGGCGCCGCTGGTGTTCGAAATCTGGGATAGCTGGAAGCAGCGCAGCCTGGGCGGCTGCACCTATCATGTCGCCCATCCGGGCGGGCGCAATTCGGAAATCTTTCCCGTCAACGCCTATGAGGCGGAAGGCCGCCGCCTGGCCCGCTTCGCGGCGCGCGGTTTTACCGGTGGACTGTTCACGCCGGGACGGGAGACGCCCAATCCCGATTTCCCCTATACTCTCGATCTGCGCCGGGAAGCGCCAGAAAGCGCGTAAAGAAGGGGCGTTCGGTTTGTCGCAATCGTCAGTCGCAGCACCATCGGACAGCGCGCCCGCGCGCTTCGACGAACTGCGTGACGAGGAAGGGCTGATCCGGCCGCACTGGCGGCCCTTTGCCCGCACCCTCGAGGCGCTGCCGCGCGCCGAATATGAACGCCGCCAGGCGGCGGCCCGCGCCACGGTGCGGGACAATGGCGTCACCTACAACGTCTATGACGACAGCGCCGGGCAGGCGCGGCCTTGGCAGCTCGACATCGTGCCCTTCATCCTGTCGCAGAATGACTGGAAGGCGATCGAGGCGGCGGTGATCCAGCGCGCCCAGCTGGCCGAACTGGTGCTGCGCGACGTCTATGGGGCGCAGAACCTGGTGCGCACCAATGTGCTGCCGCCGCATCTGGTGACGGGCCATCCGCAATTCCTGCGCCCCCTGGCGGGCGTGACCCCGGCGGGCGGCACCCATGTGCATCTGTATTCCGCCGACTTGGCGCGCGGGCCCGATGGCGCCTGGAAAGTGATGGCGTCACGCGCCGACGCGCCCGGCGGTCTGGGCTATGCGCTGGAAAACCGTCTGGTGGTGTCGCAGACGTTCCCGGAAGCCTTTGCCGACATGCGGGTGGCGCGGCTGGCGTCGTTCTTCAATGCCTATCGCGAGACCATTCTGGATCTGGGCGAATCGCGCCGCGACCGCGCCGTGCTGCTGACGCCGGGGCCGTACAACGAATCCTATTTCGAGCATGTCTATCTGGCGCATTATCTTGGCCTGACGCTGGTTCAGGGCGACGATCTGACAGCCCGCGACGGCAAGGTATTCCTGAAAACCCTGACGGGGCTGGAACGGGTCAGCGCCATCTTCCGCCGCGTCGATTCCGATTTCTGCGATCCGCTGGAATTTCGCGGCGATTCCCAGTTGGGCATTCCGGGCCTGGCCGAAGCCGTGCGGGCGGGCGGCGTCGCGCTGGCCAATGCGCTGGGCGGCGGCGTGGTGGAAAGCCCGGCGCTGGACGCCTATCTGCCCAATGTCTGCCGCGCCCTTTTGAATGAAGACCTGAAAATTCCCGACATCGACACGGTGTGGTGCGGCACCGAATGGGGCCGCAAGGAGGCGCTGGCGCGGCTGCCGCACGCGATCCTGCGCGATGCCTTCGACGCGCGGCCGCTTTTCTCCCGCCGGTCATCGGCGCGGCTGGGCGAAACCATGACGGCGGAAGAACGCGAGCGCGCCATGGCGAAGATAGCCCGGCGCGGAGAAACGATGGTGGTGCAGGACATCTCGCCGCTGGGCCTCGCGCCGGTTTATGAAAATGGCCATTTTGGCGCCCGGCCGATTTCGCTGCGCGTCTTCGCCGCCTGGACGCCGAATGGCTGGATGGTGATGCCGGGCGGGCTGACACGCATCGCCGCCGACGAAACCGCCAGCGCGCTGTCGATGCAGTCGGGCGCATCCTCGAAGGATGCCTGGGTGCTGACCAACGCGCCGGTCGATCCCTTCACGCTGCTGGGCAATGGCGGCAAGACGCTGGAGATCAAGCGTCAGGGCGAAGCCGCGCCCAGCCGCGCCATGGACAATCTCTTCTGGCTGGGCCGCTATACCGAGCGATCGGAAGCCTTTGTCCGCGTCCTGCGCGCCGTCGCGGGCCGCGCCAATGACGAGCCGGGTCCGGCGCTGGACATCGCCGCCAAGCTGTTGATCCCTTTTTCACAAAGCCCGGAAAGCACGGCGGAAGAGCGCGTCATCACCGAGCAGGAAGACCTTCTGAAGGAATTGCAGCTTCTGATCTACAGCCGCCGCCACCAGCGCGGCCTGCAAAAGCTGCTGGGCCGGGTCGAAGCCACCGCCTGGTCGGTGCGCGACCGGCTTTCGCTCGATACCTGGCGCACCATCCATGCCCTGGCCGACAATGAAGGCCTGCCGGATGAAACCCGCGCCTTTGACGGCACGCAGAGCCGCTTCTACCTCGATGCCATGGTGCGGCGCCATTCGGCGCTGTCGGGCCTGGCGGCGGAGAACATGACACGCGGCCCCAACTGGCTGTTCCTGGAACTGGGCCGCCGCATCGAACGTGCCGCACACCTGGCCTGGGTGGTGCGCCAGACCGTGGGCGCAGCGGACGCCAACGAAGCCGACCATATCCGCGCCGTGCTGGAAATCGCCGACAGCGCCATGACGTATCGTTCGCGCTACCTCAACCAGATCCAGGTCGTGCCGTTCGTCGACCTGCTGCTGCTGGACGAGACCAATCCCCGCTCCGCTGTCTTCCAGCTTTCCGCCATCGAGCATCATCTGCGCGAGCTGCCACGCATCACCCGCGCCCAGCAGCATGACGTGCCCGGTGCGATTGCCTATGAATTGCGGCGAATCATCGCCAACGCCCATCCGGCGCGGCTGGCCTTCTGCCTGCAGGGCCAGCGCGTCGGCCTGATCGAACTGGCTGACAGCGTCGTCAATGACTGCAGCCTGCTGTCCGACGCCATCGCCGACGCCTATTTCCAGCATGCCGTTCGCCACCGCACCGGCGCCGCGGCGGGATCGCCCCGCTGATGGAATATACCGTTCGTCACCGCACCACCTACCGCTACCTGCAGGATGTGGCGCAATCCTGGCACCTGTCGCATTTGCTGCTGCGCGCGACGCCGACCCAGACGGTGATGCAGAGCCATGTCAGCCTGACACCGCAGGCCGCCAGCCGCACCACGCGCGAGGATTATTTTGGCAACGGCTGCGAATGGTTCTTCTTCGACAGCGTCCACAACCTGCTGGAGGTGGTGGCCGAGAGCAGGGTGCGGGTCGATCCTGCCCCGGTGCGCCCGCCCGAGGCGAGCCTGTCCTGGGAAGCGCTGCGCCGGCTGCTGGAAAATCCCGGCGACGACGAAACCCGCGAGGCCGTGCAGTACATCTTCGATTCCCCGCTCACGGCCTTCACTGGCGACGCCATCGCCGTCTATGCCCTGCAGAGCTTCACCCCGGGGCGGCCGCTGCTGGAAGCGGCGATCGAGCTGATGCACCGAATCCATGGCGAATTCCGCTACGATACCAGCGTCACCGACGCCACCACGCCGGTGGACAAGGTCTTCGAAATCCGCGCCGGCGTCTGCCAGGACCTGGCCCAGGTCGGTATCGCCATGCTGCGCAGCCTGGGCCTGCCGGCGCGCTATGTCTCCGGCTACCTGCTGACCCAGCCGCCGCCGGGCATGCCGCGCATGGTCGGCGCCGATGCCTCGCATGCCTGGTTCAGCGTCTTCGCCCCGCCCTATGGTTGGGTCGATCTCGATCCCACCAATGACGTTCTGATCGGCGAAGGCCATGTCACCGTCGCCTGGGGCCGCGACTATGGCGATGTCGCCCCGGTGACCGGCATCATCCTGGGTGGGCACGACCATATGGTCGATGTCGGCGTGGACGTCATTCCCATAAGCGAATAAGTACGAGGCCATGCCGCCTCTGCTCATCATTCTGCTCGCGCTGGCCACCGCCCTGATCACCATGACCGGTGGCGTGCTGGCGCTGCGCCTGAAAAAGCACCTGCCGCTGGCGCTGGGCTTTTCCGCCGGGGCGGTGATCGGCGTCGCGTTTTTCGATCTTCTGCCGGAAGCCTTTGCGCTGCATGGCGGCGACGCCGGCTTGCTGGTGGGGGCGACGGCGCTGGGCTTCTTTCTCTACGATGTGATCGACCGCTTTGCCGGCCATGATCACAATTGCCATGACGATCCCCATCGCGGCATTGTCGGCGCCGCCAGCTTCTCCGCCCACAGCGTGCTGGACGGCCTGGCGATGGGCCTGGCCTTCCAGGTGGACCGGCAGGTCGGCCTGGTGGTGGCCGCCGCCGTGCTGGCGCATGATTTTGCCGATGGCCTCAACACCGTGAATGTGGTGACGCGGCACGGGGCGTCGCGCGCTGCGGCGCTGCGCTGGTTGGCGGTGGATGCGGCGGCGCCGGTGCTGGGCGTGGGCCTCAGCTTCCTGCTGGCACCATCGGCGGCGACCATGAGCCTGGTGCTGGCCGGGTTCGGCGGCTTCTTCCTGTATATCGGCGCCTGCGACCTGCTGCCCGCCAGCCAGCGGGCGCGCCCCGGGCTTGTCACCCTGGCGACGACCTTCGCGGGCGCGGCGTTCCTTTACGTCGCGACCCGTCTGGCGGCCTGAGTTTCCGGCACTTCGGTGATCAGCGGCTTGCCGGCGAACCAGGCGGCGAGATTGTCCATCGCCAGCTGACCCATGTCGGTTCGGGTTTCGAGTGTGGAGCTGCCCAGATGCGGCGTCAGCACGACATTCTCCATCGCCAGCAGCGCGGCAGGCACTTTCGGCTCGTCTTCAAAGACATCAAGCCCGGCGCCGCCCAGCTTGCCCGCTTGCAGCGCATCCACCAGCGCCGCCTCATCGACGACGCGGCCACGGGAGACGTTGACCAGAATGCCGTCGGGGCCCAGCGCCTCGATCACTTCGCGGTTGATCATCTTGGTGGCGTCGGGACCGGCCGACGCAATCACGACCAGGAAATCATTGTCGCGCGCCAGCTCCACCAGCTTCGGGACGAAGCGGTAGGAAACGCCTTCGACCGGCTTGCGGTTGGTGTAGGAGATGGTCATGTCCATGGCTTCGGCGCGGCGGGCGATGTCCTTGCCGATGCGGCCCAGCCCGACAATGCCAAGCCGCTTGCCGCTGGCCTTGCGCGCCAGGGGCATGTGCCCCGCCGTCAGCCATTTGCCGTCGCGGACGTATTTGTCGGCGGCGGCCAGGCGGCGCGCCGTCATCACCATCAGGGCGACGGCGAGATCGGCGACATCGGCGTTCAGCACATTGGGGGTGTTGGTGACGGCAATGCCGCGCGCGCTCGCACCCGCCACATCGATGCCGTCATAGCCGACGCTGGCCGAGGCGACGATTTCCAGCTTCGGCAGCTGCGCCAGCAGGCCGGCAGGAGCGCCGCCGCCCGCGACCACGGCGCGCACGCGTCCCGCCACATCGGGCGCGATGGTGTCACCGGGACTGGCGCGATGGACGCGGTAGGCGGCGTTGAGCTTGGCCTCGATGCCGGGAACGACCGAGGCGACCTGCAGGATTTCGATTTTTTCTGACATGCCCGCTGAATATCAGCGATTGGCCAGCATCGCCAGTGTTTCCGGGGTGGGCGTCACCAGCGGCTTGCCGGAGAACCAGGCCTCCAGATTCTTGATCACCAGCCGCCCCATCTCGCCCCGCGTTTCGCGGGTGGAGGAAGCGATGTGCGGCAGCAGCACCACATCGTCGCGGCCGAACAGGACGTCCGGAACCTTGGGCTCGTTCTCGAAGACATCAAGGCCCGCGCCGCCGATCTTGCCGCCTTCCAGGGCGGCAACCAGAGCCTTTTCGTCCACCACACTGCCGCGGGCGATGTTGATGAGAATGCCTTCCGGCCCCAGCGCCTCCAGCACCTGGGCGTTGACCATGTGGCGGGCATCCGGCCCCGCCGAGGTCGCCACCATCAGGAAATCGCTTTCCTTCGCCAGAGTGACGAGATCGGGCAGGAAGCGGTAATTCGTGTTCAGTTTGGCGCGGTCGGTATAGAGAATCTCCATGCCGAAGCCTTCCGCCCGCTGGGCGATGGCGCGGCCGATGCGGCCCAGACCCAGTATGCCCAGCTTCTTGCCCGTCACCTTGCCGGCAACAGGGAATTTTTCCTTGGTCCAGCGCCCGGCGCGGACGAAACGGTCAGCCTGGGCCAGCCGCCGCGACGTCATGATCATCAGGCCGATGGCGAGGTCGGCGACGTCGTCGGTAAGGACATCGGGCGTGTGGGTGACGGGGATGTGGCGGGCCAGCGCCGTCTTCAAATCCACCAGGTCGTAGCCGACACTGTTGACGGTGATGATCTCCAGCTTCGGCATGCGTTCGATCAGGGCAGCGGGGGCGCCGTCCAATCCACTGGTGATCAGGGCGCGGGCCTTGGCGGCGATCTCATCCGGCACGGCGGCCTTGTCGGCGCGGGTCAGGCGATAGCGGCTGGCGATCCAGCGTTCTTCCGCCGGCCGCAGCAGCTGGCAGATGGTGAGGACATCAATGTCCTTTGTGGATACGGGGGGGCTTGCATCGGTCATGAGGGATCCCTTCGCAGTTGCGATATGACTGGAAATGGCGCTTCGTCAAGAGAAATCGTTTGCGTAACCGCTTGCTGGGGTAGTCTGCCGCACCATTTTCCGGAACTATGCCGCCCGCAATCGCCCCTCCCGGGGTTAGAACGGGCAAGACCGCGCACCAGAAGCGGTCTTTCAGAGGAGACGGACCCATGACCTTGCGTACACCGGCGGCCCTTTGCGGCGGCGCCCTCCTGGCTCTGGCCTTTGCGGCCTCCGCCCTGCAGGCCGCTCCCAACTATTCCACCGCCGCCCAGCCGGCGCCGGTGGCGAAGGTCGAGACGGCGCAAGGCGCCAGCATCACCCGCAGCGACAAGGCGCTGGACGCCATCATCGCGCCGGACGCGAAGATCGAGAAGCTGGCCAGCGGCTTCGTCTTCACCGAAGGCCCCACCTGGCACAAGGGCGAGCTGTGGTTCAGCGACCTGCGCGGCAACAAGGTCTATTCGATCACGCCCGCCGGCAAGCTGACCATGCGGCTGGACCATGCCGGCGGCATCGAGAGCTTCGACTCGCGCTACTTCAAGGGCTCCAACGCCATGGTCAACACGCCCGATGGCGGCCTGCTGCTGGAGCAGCATTCGGCCCACCGCATCGTCAAGCTGGACGACCAGATGCGCGTCACCAGCTTCATCGACAAGTATGAAGACAAGCCCCTGAACAGTCCCAACGACATGGTCTTCGCCGCGGACGGCGCCCTGTGGTTCACCGACCCGCCCTATGTCTTTGCCGATCCGACCAATCCCAAAGTCGATGCCGACAAGGCGGCGGGCAAGGTGCAGAAGACCAACAATGTCTATCGCTACAAGGACGGCAAGCTCACCGCGGTCATTACCAACCTGCCCCGCCCCAATGGCATCGGCTTCTCGCCCGACGGCAAGACGCTCTACATCTCCAACACCGAGCCCAAATCGCAGCTGTACAAGTACGATGTGCAGCCCAACGGCACGGTGACAAACAGGAAGCTGATGTTCGACTGGACCGCCGACAAGGGCATCGGCGTGGCGGACGGCCTCAAGGTCGACTCGCATGGCAACATCTGGGCCACCGGCGAAGGCGGCATCCGCATCATTTCGCCCGCCGGCAAGGTGCTGGGCCAGATCGTGCTGCCGGAAGTGGCGGCCAACCTGGCTTTCGGCGGCGCCGACATGAAGTCGCTCTACATCATGGGCTCGACGGGGGTTTACCGTTTGCCGCTACTGATCGCGGGCGAGCGGCCGATGTACACGAAATAGCCATTACGACTTGTCATGCCAGCGAACGCGGGCAGGACAAAAAGGAAAAGCCCGGGCTGCAAGGCCCGGGCTTTTTGTTGCGTCAGCCTTTTTTCGGCGCCGCCGTCGTCGCGCGCTGCACCACATGCGTCGGCAGCAGGGCGTCGTGATCGAATGGCTCGCGCGCCAGGATCTGGCGCAGCTTGACCATCGCCTGGTAGCCCAGGTCGAAGGTCGGCACATGCACGGTGGTGATCTGCGGATCGTAGATGCGGCTGAGGCGCTGATCCTCATAGCCCATCACCGAAATGTCTTCCGGCACTTTCAGGCCTACGGCGCGGATGGCGCGGATGGCGCCGACCGCGATTTCATCACTGGACGCGAAAACGGCGGTGGGCGGAACGGGCAGCGCCAGCAAGCCTTCCATCGCCACCTGGCCCGCTTCGGGCGAGAATTCGCCGGGCACGCAATATTCCGCGGAGAGGCCCGCCGCTGCCATCGCCCTGAAGAAACCGTTGCGGCGATGCTCGGCCATGGGGGCGTGGGCGTTGCCGCCGATATGGGCGATGCGGGTATGGCCCAGCGCGATCAAATGGTCGGTCGCCATCGCGGCGGCGGCGACATGATCGACCCGCACGGCGGGGAATTCGCGCCCTTCATCGGCTTCCAGCACCGCGACGGTGGGCGGGAACTGATGCAGGTGCGGGGGCTTGGTTTCGATGCGGGCGCTGGAGACCAGCAGCACGCCATCGGCGCGGCCGCAGGCGACCTGGTCGAAATATTCGCCTTCGCGCACCGGATCGCGCCCGGTATGGGCTGCGACGACGGAATAACCCAGCTCCAGCGCCGCCCGCTCAATGCCGCGAAAGACATCGAAGAAAAACAGGCTCATGGCCGGGACCACGACATAGATGATGCCGGTGGAGCCGAGCTTGAGATTCTGCGCCACCAGATTGGGGCGATAGCCCAGCCGGGCCACCGCCTCGCGCACCCGCGCCACGGTGGCGGGGCGCAGCAGATGGGGCTTGGACAATGCCCGGCTGACCGTGGCGACGGAAATTTCGAGTTCGCGGGCCACGTCCTTGATGGTGGCGGGACGGCGCTGGGTCGAGGTCTGGATGCTCATGGCGTTTGCGTTTCCCCTGGCTTCGGCGGCAGCCGCCGGGCCGGTCTGGTGTTTGTTAGCGGTATCAAAGCGGGAACCCGCCCCAAGGTCAAAGCCATTGTCCCCCCAAGCAGGATAGCGGTCCGGACGCCCGGCCCCAAGGTGGCTGAAGCGCGCTAACCCGCCCGAAACTCAAAGAGTGGCAAGCTGGCGGAATGAGCCGCCCTCCTTCCGCCTTCGGCCGCGCCACGCCACGGACGCGGGGCCAGCCGCCCCTGCCGGCCAAGCGCCGCGCGCCCGCGCCGCAAGCGCCGGCATCGCCAGATCCTGACGGCGGCGATGTGGAGGCGGAACTGGCGGCCTGGAAGCAGGCCCGCCAGCGTCATTCTTTTCCCTGGCGTCAAGTTTCTTTGGTCCTGGGCCTTTGCTTCGCGGCCGCCTCGCTGGTGCTGCCGGACACCGTCACTGACGCCGCCACCTATGTTCTTTATGCCCTTGCCGGGATTAGCTTTTTGAGCGGGTTGGCGCGGCGGCGCAAAAATCCCTCTTGAAGGCGGGGCCTCCTGCTCCTATCGCTTTGCTGCCCCTGCTGCGCCTTTCAGGCGTTTCCGTCTTCGCAATCTGGATTTCCGCCAGGAGTTGCTCGCCGTGCCGACGCCCTGCCCACAGCCGCGCGATACGCTGCGCCTTGCCGCCCTGCTGGCGGGTTTGCTGGCGCTGGGCGGCGTGGCGGTGTGGAGCACGCGCCTGGCGCCGGCGTCCCTCCGCCCAGCCGCAAGCGCGCAAGCGGCAAGCCTGCCGCTGCTGGTTTCCACCCCCCAGGCCGTCCTGCCTCAACCCATCTTCGATGCCGAGAATGCCATGGCGCTGCCCGACAGGCTGGCGCGCTGGGACAGCCTGATCGACGAGGCCGCCAAACGCTTCAACGTACCGCGCGACTGGATCGTGGCGGTGATGCGCCAGGAGTCGGGCGGGCGCACCGTGCTGCAGAACGATGTGCCCATCACTTCGGTCACCGGCGCCATGGGCCTGATGCAGGTGATGCCCGACACCTATCGCGACATGCGGCTGGATTTTCGCCTGGGCCAGAACGCCTATGACCCGCATGACAATGTGATGGCAGGCGCCGCCTATATCAAATTCCTGCAAGGCAAGTACGGCTATCCCGCGCTGTTTGCCGCCTACAATGACGGGCCGGGCAATCTCGAAGCCAACCTGGCGGGCCAGCGCGATCTGCCCGCCGAGACCATCGCCTATCTCACCAACATCCGGATTCGCCTGGGGGATGCGCCAAAGGCGGGCGAGAACGGGCTGAAGACAGCGGCGGCCAGCGCCAGCGTCACCCTGACCCGGCCTGACGGCCAGGCCATCGCCATCGACGGCGCCAGCGTCAAGGCGGTGCGCGCCGTGCTGCCAGGCGAATATCCGGCAGCGGCGGCCGCCGTGATCGACCTGGGCAAGACACGGCAGGCCGTGCGCGAAGACGTTGCGTCGGCCACGCAACTCCTCAAAGCGGCAGGCGCCAAGCTCTAGCGGCATGACCAAGCAGGCGGCCACTCGGAAAACGCAGATCGTGGTGGTGGGCGGCGGCGCCGGCGGCCTGGAACTGGCGACGCGGCTGGGCGCGCATTTCGGGCGCGATGCCTTTGACATCCTCCTGGTCGAAAGGAACCGCACCCATATCTGGAAGCCGCTGCTGCACGAAGTGGCGGCGGGATCGCTGGACGCCAATCTCGATGAAGTCGGCTATCGCAGCCACGGCCACCGCTGGGGCTATCGCTTCTTCTATGGCGCGATGGAAGGCATCGACCGCGCCACAAGGCAGGTGATGATCGCGCCAATCCTGGATGAGGATGGCAGCGAGATCATGGGCCGCCACCGCATCCGCTATGACTACCTGGTGCTGGCGCTGGGTTCGGTCTCCAACGATTTCGGCACGCCGGGCGTGAAACAGAACTGCCTGTTCCTGGACAGCCGGGCCCAAGCCGACCGCTTCCGCGCCAAGCTGCTGGACCATTGCCTGCGGGTCTCGCGCAGCATGAGCGAGGCGCCAGAGCAGGATGCCCGGGTCCGCATCGCCGTGGTCGGCGGCGGCGCCACCGGCGTCGAACTGGCGGCGGAACTCTACAACGCGGCGGCGGCGCTGCGCCATTACGGGCTGGAAGTGTTCGACGAAAGCCGCCTGGAACTGACGCTGATCGAGGCGGGGCCGCGCATCCTGCCGGCCTTGCCGGAGGACCTCGCCAAGGCCGCGCAGACCGAACTGGAAGCGTTGGGCGTGCGGGTGCTGACCGGCATGGCGGTGGTGGAAGCGACACGGGACGGGATGAAGACCGCGTCGGGCGAATTCATCCGCGCTGACCTGCGCGTCTGGGCGGCGGGCGTGAAGGCGCCCGATATCCTGAAAGATATTGGCGGGCTGGAAACGGCGCGCAACAACCAGCTTGTCGTTCGCCCGACCCTGCAGACCACGCGCGACGACCGCATCTTCGCCATCGGCGACTGCGCCCTGTTCATACCGGAGGGCGCGTCACGCCCGGTGCCGCCGCGCGCTCAGGCCGCGCACCAGATGGCGGCAACGGCCTTTATCAACATCAGGCGCCTGGTCCGGGGGCAACCGCTGAAGCCCTTCGTCTATCACGATCACGGTTCGCTGGTGTCGTTGAGCCGCTATTCCACCGTCGGCAGCCTGATGGGCAACCTGGTGGGTGGGCGCATGGCGATCGAAGGACGCATCGCGCGCTTCGTCTACGCCTCGCTCTACCGCATGCACCTGTTCGCCATTCATGGTGTCGCCAAGGGCGCCGCCATGGTGGTTTACAGTTGGATAAACAGGGTTATCCGGCCACGTCTGAAGCTGCATTAGTTTGCCGCAGCCGCGTCCCCGAAACGCGCGGCGTTCGTCGCATTCGCGGGTTCAACGGACCTGCTCACGCGCTTCGTGCGACGCGCCTCACTCCACAGGCTCCAGCTTGCCGATCATCGTGACATAGGCGAAGACGCCGACCAGCGCGACGCAGCCGATATAGATCAGCCCCGGCGCGAAGTTTCCGTTCTCCGCCAGATAGCCGATGATGATCGGCGTGACGATGCCCGACAGGTTGCTGATGCCGTTGAAGGCGCCGCCTGTCAGGCCGATCAGCCGCTTGGGCGCCGCCGAGGAGATCAGCGACCAGCCGATGGAGGCCAAGCCGTTTCCGAACAGGGCGAGGGTGAAGAACATCACCGCCAGTTCCGGCGATTCCACATAGTTGGCGCCAACGATGACGCTGGAGATCAGCAGGCCCATGATGATGGGCGTCTTGCGCGCCGTACCCAGCGTGAAACCGCGCCGCAGCAGCCAATCCGAGAAGAAGCCCGAGCAGAGCGCACCCAGCCAGGCCCCCGCGAAAGGCAGCGACGCATAGAGGCCGGTCTTCAACACGCTGAGATGGCGGTATTCCGACAGGTAGGTGGGAAACCAGGTGAAGAAGAAGAACTGGCTCGAAGTGATGGTGAATTGGCCGATATAGATGCCCCACAGCTTCTTGTACTTGAAGACGGTGAGGAAGTCGGCCCAGGTGAACTTGGTTTTGGTGGCGGCGATGCTGCCCAGGTCCAGGATGGCGCCACCGGCTTCGATCTCGGCCAGTTCGGCGGCATTGGCCAGCCGGGATTCACGCGGACCGCGATAGACCAGGTACCAGATGACACCCCAGACCAGGCCGGCCCCGCCGGTGACGTAGAAGACCGAGCGCCAGCCATAGGCATGGACCATGAAGACCAGCAGACCGGTGATGAAGGCCGGTCCCAGAAACTGGGCCGAGATGAAGACGCCGACGGCGGTGGCGCGTTCGCGGGTGGGGAACCAGGAGGTCGTCACCTGGTTGAAGATCGAATAGGCCGGCGCTTCCAGCAGGCCCACCATCAGACGAATGGCGAAGAAGGCGAAGACCGTGCTGGCCAGGCTGGTGGAAATCGTCGCCAGCGACCACAGGATCAGGATGATGGGGAGCAGGATGCGCGGCGACATCTTGTCCACCAGCCAGCCACCGGGAATCTGGAACAGGGCATAGGTCCAGCCGAAGGCACCCAGGATCAGGCCCATCTCGGCATTGTCGATATGAAACTCGCCCTTGATGGCCGACACGGTGGTGGAGATGTTGTTGCGGTCGAGATAGTTGATGACCACCGTGAAGAACATCATCGCCAGCATCAGATAGCGGACGCGGGTAGGCTTCTGCGCGGCGTCGATCGTCATGGTTCCCCCGGATGGCCGGATTTTCGGCGTTGCGGCACAGTGCCGACGAAAATGGGCCGACGCAAGCAGGCCCCCGTTTTGCGGCGCAGCAAAGCATGACATGGTGCCGCCATGACAAATGCTCTTCGCTTTCTGGCACTGCTGCTGATGACGGGCGCAGCCCTGGCCCAACCGGCGCGGGAGGCACGCCTGGCCCGGCTGCAAAGCGATATCCTGGCATCACCCAGCGCGACGCAGCTGCTGACCGCGCGCTGCGGCGAACTGAATCTGGCGGCGCCGGCGGTGGTGCGGGCCGAGACGGCGCCAGTGGCGCAGGGCGTGCCGGCGGCGGATGTGCTGGCGTTGCTGCAGGTGACGGCGGCCGAGCCGGTGCGCCATCGCCAGGTGCTGCTGACCTGCGGCGGCCATGTGCTGTCGCGGGCCGACAACTGGTATGTGCCGTCGCGGCTGACGCCGGAGATGAACCGCAGCCTCGACACCACGGACACGCCCTTCGGCACCGTGGTGCGGCCGCTGAACTTCCACCGCAACACGGTCGCCGTCGCGCCGCAAACCGGCGACACCGTGCTGCAGGTGAAGGCCGTGCTGCTGATACCGCAGGAAGTCCCGATCAGCCTGGTGATCGAGAATTACAGCGGTGAATTGCTGGATGACCCGAAGCCGTAAGGTCACTTCCCCTTCGGCTTGCTCCACTTGGTGACGCGCCCGACGCTGGTATCGCCGGTATAGATGTTGCCGGCCTTGTCCCAAGCCATGTAGGTGGTCTCGATCGCCTGGCCGGGTTCACGGCCCGCGCCGTTGCCCATCGCGCCCAGCACCTTGCCGTTGCGGTCGATGCGCAGGATCTGTCCGTCCTGGCCGCTGGCCACCCAGGGGTTGCCCGCCGCGTCAAAATCGATGGCGCAGATCAGGTTGCGCATCTGGATGGTCCGCAGGAAATGACCATCCTTGTTATAGATCACGATGCGATACTGCTCGCGGTCGCCGATCCACAGATCGCCATTCCTGGGGTCCACCGCCACGCCATGGGCCATGCTGAACTTGCCCTGCCCGACACTGTTGCCGAATATCTGGTTGATGAAGTCGCCTTGTCTGTTGAAATGCAGCACCCGCGCCGCGCCGATCACATTGGTGGGATCGGACGATTCGACGTCGTTGGGGCTTTCGTTGGAATGGCCTTCGCCGATATAGAAATCGCCGTTCGGCGCGAAGGCGACATCCATCGGCTGCCACAGCAGGCGCTGATTCTTGGATTCATCCCAGTCGCCGCGATGCAGCTTGGTGCCGAAGGTCTTGAGCAGCTTGCCGTCGGGCGACAGCTTCATCACCGTGGCGGCGTCGGCATCGACGATCCAGACATTGTCGTCGCCATCCACCGCCAGGCCGTGCGGCTTTTCCTGATGGCCGATCACATCGTCGCCGACAGCGAGAATCTGCCTGTAGTTGGAATCGAATTTGAAGAGCTGCGGCTCGCCCGGCAGGTTGCGCTGGAAGATCCAGAAATTGCCCTTGGAGTCGGTGCCCACCGCGGGAACGCCACTGTGATAGGGGCCATTGTCGTCGGTGAACTGCAGCTTGAAGGGATAGGAGAAGGTGTACCCCAGGGTCTGCCGCCACTGGACCCGCTGCAGCTGGCCGCGATTGGCCGAACCGCCATGCTCGGGATCGCAGATGGTGGAATGGACGCAGAGCGGCACACCGGCCTTGTTGTTCGGCGTGGTGACGGGTTGCGGCCGGTGCGCGGCCGGCGTGGCGGCGGGCGCGCGCGGCGGCGGCAGAATCTGCAGGAACCAGCCCGGCGAGCCGCCCGTCGCAGGCCCGCTGGTGGGCTGGGCCATGACCGTGGAGGCCGAAACAAGTGCGGCCACCGTGAATAACGCAATGCGCATGAAGCCTCCCCCGATATTTGTTTGCGCCAAGTATGCGCGGGCGCAACGGCGACGCAATGGCCGGAACACGGAAAACAGCCGCCGGGCTTGACCCATTCGCGGGCGTGCCGCAGCCTGCCGGCGCATAATTTGAAGTGAAATCCATGGCCGCGACCGGATCAACGACGGCAGGAACCTTGGGGAGTTACGTCATGGCTTCGTATCGTACGGGATTGTTGCTGGCTGCCGCCTTCCTGGTCGCCACATCGGCGCTGGCACAGCCGAACCGCAATGCGTTGAACGCCAACGGCGTTCCGCCGGGCGATTACGGCAAATCCCTGCGCTCTGCCGCCGACATGGCGCTGCCGAACAATTATGACCGGGACGAGACCTGGCTGAAGCTGCCCAAGGGGCGCGTGCTTGGCGCCACCAGCGCGCTGGACATCGACAAGGACGGCAAATCGGTCTGGCTGGTGGAACGCTGCGCCGGCAATGGCGGCTGCACCGCGGTCAAGACCAATCCGATCATGAAGTTCGACGCCACCGGCAAGCTTGTCCGATCGTTCGGCGCGGGCCTGCTGGTTTACCCGCACGGCATGTGGGTGGACCGCGAGGGCAATGTCTGGGTGGCCGATACCCAATCCAATATCGAGAAGAATGACGGAACACCGAATGCGGCGCCGGCGGGCACCGTTGCGGCAGGCAACCGGGTGCTGAAGTTCAGCCCGGCCGGCAAGCTGCTGCTGCAACTGGGCACGACGGGCCACTACGGCGCCGACAACGCCCATTTCAACCAGCCATCCGACGTCATCACCGCGCCCAATGGCGACATCTTCGTCGCCGACGGCCACGAACTGGAAAACCTGCCGCCGCGCATCATGAAGTTCGACAAGACGGGGAAATTTATCAAGAGCTGGGATCTCTGCAGCAAGAGCACAGTCCCGTTCGACTGCAGTCACAGCCTGGCGATGGATAGCCAGGGACGCCTCTTCGTCGCCGATCGCGGCAACAGCCAGGTCGTCATTTACGACCAGGACGGCAAGCGTCTGGCGGAATGGAAGCAGTTCGGCAAGCCCAGCGGCCTGTACATCGACAAGCATGATGTCCTGTATGCCGGCGACTCTGTTTCCAGTGTGCAGGAAGGCAACGCCTATATCCGCGGCGTCCATATCGGCAGCGCCAGGACCGGCGAAGTCACCGGCTTTATCCCAGACGTGCTGGGAAATCCCACACCATGGTTTCCGCTGAAAGGCACCACCGGTCCAGAGGGTGTGGTGGCCGATGCCCAGGGCCACATCTTCGTCTCGCAGGTCGCGCCCTTCGGCCAGGTTGCGCGCTACACATTGAAGCCGAAATAGAGATCTGGAGTTTTGTGCGGAAAACTGCCGCGCGGCTGGGCGCCGCCTGGCATTTTTTCACGCGCAATGCGCGGGTGAAAAAAATGGTGCCGCTTAGGTGACTCGAACACCTGACCCCATCATTACGAATGATGTGCTCTACCAACTGAGCTAAAGCGGCCCAGGGGCCAATGGCCCCGGATGGCGGGGGGAATAACGCATCCCGCCCCGCCACTGCAACAGAGAAACCTTAAGAAAGCGGCCCCCCAAGCCTTTAGAAGCCGGGTTCGGCCTACTTGCCGTCGTAATAGATGTGCCAGATCCGGCCCTTCTGGGTATCGGCGACATAGAGCGAGCCGTCCGGGGCCATGGCGATGCCGCCCGGCCGGTAGGTGGCCTTGGAAACATTCCGGCTGAGCGGGGTGGCGCCGGAAAAGCCGTCGATGAAGGTGACGGGGGCGCCAGGCTTGCCGTTGGCGGTGAAGGGAATGAAGACCACATCATAGCCGTTATGGCCCTGGGGCAGGTCCGGCCCGATGCCGCCATGGCGCACCACGAAGGCGCCGCCGCGATAGGATTTGGGGAACTGCTTGCCGTAGTAGAACAGCAGGTCCAGCGGGGCGGAATGCGAGCGGTCGAAGGTGAACACCGGCGTCGCATAGATGCCGGGCGGCGGGCTGGTCTTGCCGTCGCCGCCATATTCGGGCGCCATCAGCCGCGCCTTCCGCGTGCCGTCATAATAGGTATAGGGCCAGCCCATATTGACGACATCCTTGCCGGCGAAGCGGTGCAGCTCCTCCGCCAGATTGTCTTCGTCCTGTTCACTGAAGATTTCCGGCCAGGTGATGTGCGTGTCGGCACGGTCATGCATGAAGAGGTAGACCGCATCGCCCTGGCGGTAATCCATCGAGACGCTGTCGCGCAGGCCGGTGGCGATCTGTTTGCCGTCGCCGGGGAATTTCTGGTTCGGCTTGCTGGCGCTGAATTTCCAGACGCCGCCGCGATCGGTCACGCCCGGGCAGGGATGCAGGCCCTTGGGCTTCTGGCCCTTGGGCGGCGTGTCGACGCAGATATTGCCGCTGCCGCCGACCGAGACGTAAAGGTCGCCCTTGCCGTCGAAAGCGATGATGCGGTTGGAAAAGCCGACGGTCGGCATGCCGGTGACGATGGTTTCCGGCGCGGCGCTGGGCACGACCTCGCCCTTCTTCAGCGGGAAGCGGACGACTTCGGCGGTGCTGCTGGCATAAAGATAATTGCCATGGATGCGAATGCCGGTGCCGCCGCTGACGCTGCCGAAATGCTCGGGCGCAGCGGCCTTGTGATCCGCATCGAGATGCAGGGCGAGGACGCCGGGGCTGGGCGCGCCACGGCCGCCGCCGCGAACCGAGGCGTAGAGCGTGTTGTCATCGCGCACCACGATATGGCGCAGGCCGGTCAGGCCGGTGGCGACCACCTGGGCGTGGAAGCCCGGCAACAGCTTGAGGCCATCGGGCTCGTCCGCCAGCGCCGCGCCGCAGGCAAAAGGAAGCACGGCGCAGGCGAGCGAAAAGGCGGCGAGAAAAGCAGCTTTGCGGATCATGGACGTCCCCCCGAGGACAGATTGTTCTTATGTCGTTACCATAGCAGCGCCGGAAACGTTTGCCAAAAGGGGTTCAGGCCGATTTTTTGGCCCTTGGGTGCGCCGCCTCATAGGTCTTGCGCAGCTGGCTGGTCTCGATCGCCGTATAGACCTGGGTGGTCGAAAGCGAGGCATGGCCCAGCAGTTCCTGGACACTGCGCAGGTCGCCGCCGCCCTGCAGCAGGTGGGTGGCGAAGGAGTGGCGCAGGGCGTGGGGGGTGGCCTTTTCCGACAGGCCCAGCGCTCCGCGCAGCCGCTGCATCAGGCTTTGGGCTTCGCGCGCGCTCATGGACTTGCCCCGGCGGGACAGGAACAAGGGCGTGGCCGGGCCGCCGGTGAAGGGGATGGCGGCGGCATAGTCGGCCACCGCATCCCGCAGCAAAGGCAGCACCGGCACGCTGCGTTCCTTGCGGCCCTTGCCCAGGATGGTCAGCGTTTCGCCCAGAGGCACATCGCCCCGCTTCAGCGACAGGGCTTCGGAGATGCGCAGGCCCGCGCCGTAAAGCAGCGTCAGCAGCGCGGCGTCGCGGCGGCCGATCCAGTCAACGTCATTGTCGCGCGCCACGACCAGCGCCCGTGCCGCATCGTCCTGGCTGAGCGGACGCGGCAACCGCCTGGGCAGGCGCGGGCTGCGCACGCCCTGTGGCGCGGCATTCTCCAATATCCCTTCGCGGGCGAGAAAACGGTAGAGGCTGCGGATCGCCGCCAGCGCCCGCTGCACCCCGCCAGGGCCCAATCCTTCGGCGCGGCGCTGGGTGATGAAGGCGCGGATATCGGCAGGCGCCAGTTTCGCCAACGCGTTTTCGCCCACCGTCCCGCCCAGATGATGCACCAGGAAGCCGCCGAAACGCGCCGCGTCGTCGCCATAGGCGCGCAGCGTATGCGGCGAGGCGCGCCGTTCATGCGCCAGCTGGTTCAGCCAGAGCTTGCGCAGATCGTCGAAGCCCCGCCCCTTAGCCAAGGATCAGCCCTTAATTGTGACGTTCGCCTTCTTGGCGTCGGCAATGAAGGCGGCCAACCCCTTGTCCGTGAGGGGGTGGCTCACCAGCTTCTTGAAGATGTCCCCCGGCATGGTGGCGACATCGGCGCCTGCCAGCAGGGATTGGCGCACATGATTGACGCTGCGGATCGAGGCCGCCAGGATTTCGGTCTTGAAGCCATAATTGTCATAGACGGCGCGGATGTCGCGGATCAGGCCAATGCCGTCTTCGCCCACATCATCGACGCGGCCGATGAAGGGCGAGATGAAGGTCGCGCCCGCCTTGGCCGCCATCCAGGCCTGCACGGGCGAGAAGCACAGGGTGACATTCACCATGGTGCCGTCCTTGGCCAGCGCGGCGCAGGCCTTGAGCCCGTCCCAGGTCAGCGGCACCTTCACGGCAATGTTCTTGGCGATCTTCGTAAGGACCGCGGCTTCCTTCATCATGCCGTCGAAATCGGTCGCCATCACCTCGCCGCTCACGGCGCCCGGGACGATGGCGCAGATTTCCTTCAGCGATTCCACATAATCCTTGCCGGTCTTGGCTGCCAGCGACGGGTTGGTGGTGACGCCGTCCACCAACCCGGTGGCGGCGAATTCCTTGATTTCCGCCACATCGGCGGTGTCGAGAAAAATTTTCATATTTTGTTTGACCCTGCCCGTGTGTCGTGACGAATTGTAGCCCATGAGACGGCCGTCACCAAAGCCGGTTCCCAACCCAACCCCGCCGCAAGCAGCCCCCCGCGCGGGCGTGCTGCTGCCGCGTCCGCTGGCGGGTGCCTATGACTACAAGCTGCCATTGGGCAGTAACGCGCCACGCGGCACTTTGGTGACGGCGCCGCTGGGCAGCAGTGAATTGCTGGGCGTGGTCTGGGGCCCCGCCGAAGGCGTGGTGGGCGACAACCGGCTCAAGGTCGCAGAACCGCTGGAGGGGTTGCCCGCCCTGCCGGCGCGCCTGTGCGATTTCATCGACTGGGTGGCCGATTATACCTTGAGCCCGCCCGGTGCGATCCTGGCCATGGCGCTGCGCAGCCGCGGCGCCTTCGAGCCGGAAGCACGCCGCACCGCCTATGTGAAGGGGGAGATAGTTCCCGCCCGCCTGTCGGAACCCCGAAAGCGGGCGCTGGCGGTGGCCGCAGACGGCCTGGCCCGTTCGGTGCCGGGACTGGCGGAAGACGCCAATGTTTCAACCGCCGTGGTGCGTGGCCTGGTGACGGCGGGGGCGCTGGTGGCAACCAGCCTGCCGGAATTCGCGCCCTTCGTGCCGCCCGATCCGGCGTTCGCAGCGGTGACCCTGAACGGCGACCAGGCGCGGGCCGCGGACGCGTTGCGCGATGCCGTGGCGGCACAAGGCTTCTGCGCCCACCTGCTCGACGGCGTGACGGGATCGGGCAAGACGGAAGTCTATTTCGAGGCCGTGGCGGCGGCGCTGGCCACCGGCAAACAGGCGCTGATCCTGCTACCGGAGATCGCGCTGACGGCGCAGTTCCTGGAACGCTTTGCCGCCCGCTTCGGCACGCGGCCGGCCGAATGGCACAGCGACTGCACGCCGAAGGAACGCCGCCGCGTCTATCGCGCCGTGATGCGCGGCGAGGCGAAGGTGGTGGTGGGCGCGCGTTCGGCGCTGTTCCTGCCGTTTGAATCCTTGAGCCTGATCGTGGTCGATGAGGAACATGAGCAGGCTTTCAAGCAGCAGGAGGGCGCGCTTTATCACGCCCGCGACATGGCGGTGGTGCGGGCGCGGATCGAAGGCTGCCCCGTGGTGCTGGCATCGGCCACGCCGTCGCTGGAAAGTTTCGTCAACGCCACGGCCGGGCGCTATGTCCATCATGTGCTGGCGCGCCGCCATGGCGTGGCCGAACTGCCCACGGTGAAACTGGTCGATCTGCGCAAGGAGCGCGACGACTTTAAAAATTGCGCGCCTGCGCGCGCGGGTGATGCGCCGGTCAAGGCGCAATGGCTGTCGCCGCCGCTGCGCGCCGCGCTGGAAGCAACCTTGGCGGCGGGCGAGCAGGCGGTGCTGTTCCTCAATCGCCGTGGTTATGCCCCGCTGACCTTGTGCGAAGCCTGCGGGCACAAATTCACCTGCCCCAGCTGCGCCACCTGGCTGGTGGAGCACAAATACCGGCGGCGGCTGGCCTGTCACCAATGCGGCTTCGAGGTCGCGGCGCCCAGCGACTGCCCGCAGTGCCATGAAAGCGGCACGCTGATCGCCTGCGGCCCCGGCGTCGAGCGGGTGGCGGAGGAGTTCGCCTCCTTCTTCCCCAATGCGCGCTACGCCATCGCCTCGTCGGACACGATGCAGACGCGCGGCGAAATCCAGGGCCCGCTGCGCGCCTTCGCCAAGCAGGAGATCGACGTCCTGATCGGCACCCAGATCGTCGCCAAGGGTCATCACTTTGCGCATCTCACACTGGTCGGCGTCATCGACGCCGATCTGGGCGGCGCCGATGGCGATGTGCGGGCCCGCGAGCGCACCTTCCAACTGCTGCACCAGGTGTCGGGGCGCGCCGGACGCGCCGAGAAGCCTGGCACGGTGCTGCTGCAGACCCGCAATCCGGACGACGCGGTGATGCAGGCGCTGGCGAAGGGCGACCGCGACGGCTTCTATGAGCAGGAGCGCCTGTTCCGCGAAGCGGCGGGCGCGCCGCCGTTCGGACGCCTGGCGGCGGTGATCGTCTCCGGCTACGACGGCGACGCGGTGCGCGCGGTGGCGCGCGATCTGGGCCGCGCCGCGCTGGCGGCGAAAGATGTGAAGGTGTGGGGGCCGACGCCCGCTTTCTATGCCCTGCTGCGCGGCCAGACGCGCGAGCGGCTATTGGTACAGGCGGCGCGCGGCGTCGATGTGCAGGCCTATATGAAGGCGTGGCTGGCGCTGGTGAAGCCGCCCGGCGCCGTGCGCATCACCGTCGATGTCGATCCGGTGAGTTTTTTCTAAATCGCAGGTATGAGCCGCCATGGGCACGCAGGAAAAGTATTGGGAGTTTATTGAAGGCAAGATCGTTGTCGCAGTTGAAGCGTCACCTTCTGACCCCCGCAATCCCGGCAAATGTGCCTTCGAGTGGATCAGCTTCTACGTGGAAGGACATTGCCTGTCCCTCACCATAAACGAGAACACGGATGAGGTTGTCGTCGACATCGAGGCGGCGGCAAAGGCACCCCGAACCGACCCGCAGATTGCAAGCGTTCTGCACAGGCTGATTGGGAAGGAATTCTTCTGGCTCTGGATAGCGCAGAACAGCCACGGTTATCTGGATGCCGTGATGATGAGTTTTTCCGATCCCGCCGCCGAGAATGAAGACACTCTTGGGCCCGTGATGCCGCAAATCGCCTTTGTGGGCGCAGCGTCCTCGATCCAGCTATTCCAACTCGTCAGCGCGGACGATTAAAGCGTCCGCACGTCCGTCAGGTGCCCGGTCACGGCAGCAGCAGCAGCCATCGCCGGCGACACCAGATGCGTGCGGCCGCCGCGGCCCTGGCGGCCTTCGAAGTTGCGGTTGCTGGTGGAGGCGCAGCGTTCGCCTTCCTTCAGCTTGTCGGCGTTCATCGCCAGGCACATGGAGCAGCCGGGATCGCGCCATTCAAAGCCGGCGTCCAGGAAGACCTGGTCCAGGCCTTCTTCCTCGGCCTGGTTCTTCACCAGGCCAGAGCCCGGCACGACGATGGCGTTGACGCCCGCCGCAACCTTGCGGCCCTTGGCGATGGCGGCAGCGGCGCGCAGGTCTTCGATGCGGCCATTGGTGCAGCTGCCGATAAAGACATGATCGACCTTGATATCGGTCAGCTTCATGCCCGCGGTGATGCCCATATAGTCCAGCGCACGCTGGGCGGCGGCGCGATGATGCTCCTCCAGGCCCGACGGATCTGGCACGTTGCCAGTGATGGGCAGCGCCTGTTCCGGCGAGGTGCCCCAGGTCACCATCGGCACGATGTCGCGCGCATCCAGCGTCACTTCGGCGTCGAACTTGGCATCGGCGTCGCTGGACAGCGTGCGCCAATAGGCGGCGGCCTGCTCGAAGGCACCCGCCTTGGGGGCGCGGGGGCGGCCCTTGATATACTCGATGGTGGTGTCGTCCACCGCGATCAGGCCGGCGCGGGCACCGCCTTCGATGGTGAGGTTGCACAGCGTCATGCGCCCTTCCATCGACAGGGCGCGCACGGCGTCGCCGGCATATTCGATAACATAGCCGGTGCCGCCGGCGGTGCCGATCTTGGCGATCACCGCCAGCGCGATGTCTTTCGCCGTGACGCCTTCGGGCAGCTTGCCGTTGACGGTGATGCGCATGTTCTTGTTGCGCTGGGCGCGCAGGGTCTGGGTCGCCAGCACATGCTCGACTTCCGAGGTGCCGATGCCGAAGGCCAGCGCCCCGAAGGCGCCATGGGTGGAGGTGTGGCTGTCGCCGCAGACGATGGTGGTGCCCGGCAGGGTCCAGCCCTGCTCCGGCCCGATGATGTGCACGATGCCGGCACGTTCGTCATTCATCGACAGATATTCGACGCCGAAATCGGAGGTGTTCTTGATCAGGGCTTCGACCTGGGCGCGGCTTTCGGGCTCGACGATGCCCTGGTCGCGGTCCTTGGTGGGGACATTGTGGTCGGCCACGGCCAGGGTCAGTTCCGGGCGGCGGACCTTGCGGCCGGTGTTGCGCAGGCCCTCAAAGGCCTGGGGGCTGGTCACTTCATGGATCAGGTGGCGGTCAATGTAGAGAACGGGGGTCTCGCCCGGCGGGGAGTCCACCAGATGCGCATCCCAGATCTTGTCGTACAAAGTCTTGGCCATGACCTAACCTATTGTTGGGAAATAACAAATTCCCCTATTCGTTTTGCACTTCCGGGATACCCCCTCCCCCTTTGCAGAGAAGCGGGCGGGCAGGCCCGGTCCGGGGCTTACATATAAGTCGGGGCTGGGGACAGCAAGCCGTGACCGGCGGGGGTCAGTGTTGCGGGCTCTGGGAGAAGAACAACACCGCCATGATCAGGATGATGGCGACGAACTGGGCCACAACCCGCAGCCGCATCAGCCGGTTGGAATAGGTGGCGGCCGTGTCGCCCCCCTTCATCATGGTGTAGAGGCCCAGACACAGGATCACGAAGACTACAAAAACAGCGACGCCGACGAGTGCACTTCCCATGGGGGGAGTTTAACCGCCTTAACCCCGACTGTCATGGGCCCCAAGTCCCAAATGCCATGGCCCGCACGCCGCGGTGGGCCATGGCACTGGATGAGGGGGCGGGGACCGGCGCGTCAGGCCAGCGCGTCGATCTGGGCGTCGGTGAAATTGCCCGGAACAATTGTGACGGGAATGGTCTGCACCGCCCCGCCGAACATGGAAACCAGCGGCCCCGGCCCTTCCTTGGCCGTGCCGGAGGCCAGCACCAGGATGGAGATGGCCGGGTCTTCCTTGATCAGCTTCAGCAGGCAATCGGTCACGGCGCCATAGGGGATCAGCAGTTCCGGCATGATGCCGGAAAGCTCGTTCACCGTCTTGGCGGCGGCATAGATCATTTCCTCGGCATCGGCATGGGCTTCGTCGCGCATGATCTCTTCCACCCCGCGCCATTGCTGGAAGTCGGGCGGAACAGCGGCGCACATCAGGGTGACGCGCCCACCCGTGTTCTGGGCCCGCCGGGCGGCGAAGCGCAGGGCGACGGCGCATTCCGGCGTCTTGTCGATGACGACCAGGAATTTGCGGGGGGCGCGGGAGGCGGGCTGGCTCATGGGATAGAGGTTAGCATCGCAGCGCCAAAGCGGCGAGAGCCGGAATGGCTGGCATCCCCGGCGAACATCGCACAGCGATGCGAGGGAAGGGGGCCCAGACTGCCGGCACGGCGCACAGCCCAACCAGCCTGGTTTCCCTTCCCCTCACGCGGCTTCGCCGCGCGCGACCGGGAATGACACAGGGTTAGGACTTCAGCTTCTTCTTCAATTCATACAGCGCATCCAACGCCTCTTTCGGCGACAGCGCGTCGGGCTCGATCTTCTTCAGCGCGTCCTCCACCGCGCTGCCTTTCGGCGGCGGCGGGGCGGCGGCGCTAAAGAGGGGCAACTCGTCGATGCGGGCCAGTGGCTTATGGCCTTCGCGGCCTTCTTCCAGTGCGCGCAAAACGCTTTCGGCGCGATGGATCACCGCCTGCGGCAGACCCGCCAGCTTGGCGACATGGATGCCATAGGAACGGTCGGCGGCGCCCGCCGTCACTTCGTGCAGGAAGACGATGCTGTCGTTCCATTCCTTCACCTTCATGGTGACGCAGGCAGCCTTGTCGAGACGTTCGCAGAGCGCGACGAGTTCATGATAGTGCGTGGCGAACAACGCGCGGCTGCGATTGGCTTCATGCAGATGCTCGGCCGCCGCCCAGGCGATGGCGAGGCCGTCATAGGTCGCGGTGCCGCGCCCGATCTCGTCGAGAATGACGAGACTGCGCGCCGTCGCCTGGTTCAGGATCGCCGCCGTCTCCACCATCTCGACCATGAAGGTGCTGCGACCCGCCGCCAGGTCGTCGCCGGCGCCGACGCGACTGAACAGCCGGTCGATGATGCCGATATGCGCCGCTTCCGCCGGCACGAAACTGCCCATCTGCGCCAAGAGCGCGATGATGGCGTTCTGGCGCAGGAAGGTGGATTTGCCCGCCATGTTGGGGCCGGTGACGAACCACAGGCGGCCACGCGCCTCTGGCGACAGGTCGCAGTCATTGGCGACGAACGGCCCGCCATGGCTGGCCGCCAGCGCCGCTTCCACCACCGGGTGGCGGCCTTTGGTGATGGCGAAAGCCAGACTGTCATCGACTTTCGGCCGGGCATAACGCTGCGCCAGCGCCAGTTCGCCCAGCGCGGACGCAACATCGAGAACAGACAAGGCATCCGCCGCCGCCGCGATGGGTTCGGCATGCGCCAGCACCAGTTCGCACATCTCGTTGAACAGCGCGGTTTCCAGCGCCAGCGCGCTTTCGGCGGCTTCGGCGATGCGCGAAGCCAGCCCGGCCAGTTCGTCGGTGGAGAACCGCACCGCCCCCGCCATGGTCTGGCGATGGCGGAACATATCCTTGTTCGCCATCAATTTATCGGCGTACTGCTGCGCCACCTCGATGAAATAGCCCAGCACGCCGTTATGCTTGATGCGCAACTGGCTGACGCCGCTTTCGCTTTTGTAACGGCCTTCCAGCGCGGCAATGACACGGCGGGATTCATCGCGCAGGGCCCGCAACGCGTCCAGCGGCGCATGCGCCCCGGTGACGATGAAGCCGCCATCGCGGGACAGATAGGGCGGTTCTTCCACCAGCAGGAAGGCGAGGCGATCCGACAGTTGCGACAGATCGGCAATGCCCTGGGTCAGCGCGGCATGCGCATCCGCTGCTTCGCCGCCCAGATCCTTCACATCATCGCGCAGCCGCCGCGCCGCCTTCACCCCGTCGCGCAGATTGGCGAGATCGCGCGGGCCGCCACGCCCCACCGAAATGCGCGCCAGGGCGCGGGCCATGTCGGGGAGGCTGCGCAGATGTTCGCGCGCCTTGCGGCGCAGTTCGGCATCTTCGGCAAAGCCCTGCACCGCATCCTGCCGCGTCGCGATCGCGGCGATATCGGTCAGGGGCGCCGCCAGCCGCGATGCCAGCAGGCGCGCGCCGCTGGCGGTGACGGTGCGGTCGATGGCCGCCAGCAGCGAGCCGCCCCGTGAACCGGACAGCGTCTGGTCCAGTTCCAGGTTGCGCCGGGTCGCCGCGTCGATGCCGACGAATTGCGAAGGCTGCACCTTGGCCAGACGCCGCAGCGCCACCTTGCGGCCCTTCTGCGTGAGATCGATATAGGCGATCAGCGCGCCCGCCGCCGACAGTTCGGCGCGGGCGAAGGCGCCCAGCCCATCCAGCGACAGCAAGCCATAATGCGCCTGCAGCGCCCGCGCCCCCGCATCGGAATCGAAGCGTGAAGCAGGCAGCGGCGACAATGCGATGTTGCGCAGAACCTGTTGCAGGTCATCACGCGCCACCAGCGCATCGGGCAGCAGCAATTCCTTGGGCGACAGCCGCGCCAGTTCGGCGGCGATCTCGTCTTCACTGACGGCGCAGACCTCGAAGCTGCCGGTGGACATGTCGGCGGCGGCCAGCGCGAAGGCACTGCCGCTGCGCCCCAGCGCGGCGAGGATGTTCGAGGCGCGCGCTTCCAACAGCGCGTCTTCGGTCAGGGTGCCCGGCGTCACCAGCCGCACCACTTCGCGCTTCACGACCGATTTGCTGCCGCGCTTCTTGGCTTCGGCGGGGTCTTCCACCTGTTCGCAGACGGCGACGCGATGGCCCTTGCGGATCAGCTTTTCCAGATAGGCTTCGGCGGTGGCAACCGGCACGCCGCACATCGGAATGTCTTCGCCCAGATGCTTGCCCCGCTTGGTCAGGGCGATGTCCAGCGCCTCGGCGGCTTTTGCTGCATCCGCGAAGAAAAGTTCGTAGAAATCGCCCATGCGGTAGAAGAGCAGGTAATCGGGATGGGCCGTCTTGAGGCCAAGATACTGCACCATCATCGGCGTGACGCCATCCGCCGCCGCGATATCGTTTTCACCGACCGTCATCTCGCTCATGCGGCAGATATAGCAGAGCTGTGATTTGACGGGCCGCCCGCCCCGGCTGTTAAGCTGTGGATGACCTTGGAAAGATAAAAACAATGTCCAAACGCCCCTCCTTCACCGACGAAGAAGCGCTGGCTTTCCACGCCGGGTCCAAGCCCGGCAAGCTGGAGGTCGTTCCCACCAAGCCCATGGCGACCCAGCGCGACCTCAGCCTCGCCTATTCGCCGGGCGTCGCGGTGCCGGTGCTGCGGATCGCGGAAAATCCCGACCTCGCCTGGGACTACACCACGCGCGGCAATCTGGTGGCGGTGATTTCCAACGGCACCGCCATCCTGGGGCTGGGCGATTTGGGCGCGCTGGCGAGCAAGCCGGTGATGGAAGGCAAGAGCGTGCTGTTCAAGCGCTTCGCCGACGTCAACTCGATCGACCTGGAAGTCGACACCAAGGACGTCGACCAGTTCATCAATGCCGTGCGCTATCTGGGCCCCAGCTTCGGCGGCATCAATCTGGAGGACATCAAGGCGCCGGACTGCTTCATCATCGAGCAGCGCTTGCGCGAACTGATGGACATTCCGGTCTTCCATGACGACCAGCACGGCACCGCCATCATCAGTGCCGCGGGCGTCATCAATGCCGCGCACCTGACGGGCCGCAAGCTGGAAGACATCAAGGTGGTCTGCAACGGCGCCGGCGCGGCGGGCATCGCCTGCATCGAACTATTGAAGTCGATGGGGGTGCGCAGCGAGAACGTCACCCTCTGCGACACCAAGGGCGTGGTCTGGCGCGGGCGCACCGAAGGCATGAACCAATGGAAGTCGGCGCATGCAGTGGAGACCAAGGCGCGCAGCCTGGGTGATGCCATGGTCGGCTGCGACGTTTTCCTGGGCCTGTCCGCCAAGGGCGCGCTGACGCCGGAAATGCTGCGCAGCATGGCCGCCAATCCCATCGTCTTCGCCATGGCCAATCCCGATCCGGAAATCCTGCCCGAAGACGCCAAGGCGGTGCGCGGCGACGTCATCATCGCCACCGGGCGCAGCGACTATCCCAACCAGGTCAACAATGTGCTGGGCTTTCCCTACATCTTCCGCGGCGCGCTGGATGTGCGCGCCACCACCATCAACGAGGAAATGAAGATCGCCTGCGCCGAGGCCATCGCGGCGCTGGCGCGCGAGGATGTGCCCGATGAAGTCGCCGCCGCCTATCGCGGCGCCCGCCCGGTCTATGGTCCCGAATACATCATCCCGGTGCCGTTCGATCCGCGCCTGATCGCGCGGGTCTCGGCGGCGGTGGCGCAGGCGGCCATGGCTTCAGGCGTCGCCAAGAAGCCGATCAAGGACATGGCGGCCTATCAATATGAACTCTCGGCCCGCCTCGATCCCAGCGCCGGGCTGTTCCAAATGGTGACCAATGCTGTGCGCTCGGCCCCCAAGCGCGTGGTCTTTGCCGAAGGCGAGGAAGATTCGGTGATCCGCGCCGCCGCGGCCTTCCAGAATTCCGGCCTGGGAAAAGCGATCCTGGTGGGACGGGTCGATGTCGTGAAGGCGGGGATGCGGCGGGCCGGGCTGGACGAGAGCCTGCTGCAGATCCGCGTGCCGCATTCGGCGGAGGACGCCGCGCCCTATATCGACGCGCTCTATGCCCGCATCCAGCGGCGCGGCGCCCTGCACCGCGACGCCGTGCGCCTGGTGACCAATGACCGCAACGTCTATGCCGCCAGCATGTTGAAGGCGGGCGACGCCGACGCCATGGTGACCGGCGTGACCCGCAACTATGCCGACGCGCTGGCGGGCGTGCGCCAGGTGCTGGACCCGCCGCCGGGCAAGCGGCCCATCGGCATGCAGGTGATCTTCGCCAAGGGCCGGGTGGTGCTGGTGGCCGACACGGCCGTCACCGAGATGCCGACGGCGGATCAGCTGGCCGACATCGCCATCCAGGCCGCGGCGACGGCACGGCGTTTCGGGCTGGTGCCGCGTGTTGCCCTGCTGGCCTCTTCCACCTTCGGCTTCCCCCGGTCTGAGCGCAGCGAGCGCATCATCGAGGCGGTGCACATCCTGGAGCAGCGCGGCGTCGAGTTCGAATATGACGGCGAGATGGCGATCGACGTGGCGTTGGACCGCGACAAGCTGGCGCTCTATCCCTTTGCCCGCATCACCGACGTTGCCAATGTGCTGATCATGCCCGCCATCCATTCCGCTTCGATTTCGACCAAGCTGCTGCAGCAGATGGGCCATGCCAGCGTGATGGGGCCGATGCTGGTGGGCCTGGAGCTGCCGGTGCAAATCGCCCCGCTGGGCGCCAAGATGAGCGAAATCTACAACGCCGCCATCGTCGCGGCCTATGACATCAACCGGTAATCACATTCTTATTGTCAGGGCCCGCGAATATGGGCCATGACATTGTGTGGATGCGGGCGGCACCGTTAAATGAATCCCATTTCAGCTTCCAAATTCATCGATACCCTATGGGACACGCAGATCGTCCCCACGCTGGAAACCTATATCCGCATTCCCAACAAGAGCCCGGCCTTCGATCCCGACTGGGAGAAACACGGCCACATGGACGCAGCGGTGACGCTGTTGGCGGACTGGGCGCGCGGGAAGCTGACGGCGTTTGATGTTGCTGGAAGGCTGCGGGCGACACTCGATGTCGTTCGCCTGCCGGGCCGTACACCCCTGATCTTCATGGAGATACCAGGCACGGCGCCCGGTACGGTGCTGATGTACGGCCATCTCGACAAGCAGCCGGAAATGAAGGGCTGGACCACTGGGCCATGGGAGCCCGTCATCAAGGACGGCCGGCTTTATGGCCGCGGCGGCGCCGATGACGGCTATGCCCTGTTCGCTGCCCTGTCGGCATTGCTGGCGCTGAAGGAACAGGGCGTTGCGCACGCCCGCACCGTCATCATCATCGAGGCGTCGGAGGAATCCGGCTCGCCCGATTTGCCCGCCTATATCGAACATCTGGCGCCACGCATCGGCACACCTGACCTGGTGGTGTGCCTGGATTCCGGCTGCGGCAACTACGAGCAATTGTGGCTCACCACTTCGTTGCGCGGCATGGTGATCGGCACCCTGACGGTGAAGGTTCTCACCGAAGGCGTGCATTCGGGCGCGGCCAGCGGCATCGTGCCATCATCGTTCCGCATCGCGCGGCAGCTTCTTTCCCGCATCGAAAATGTGGAGACTGGCGAGATCATTGTGCCGGAATTGCAGGTCGCCATTCCGGAAGACCGCATAACGCAAGCCAGGGCGGCGGCGCAGATACTGGGCGACACCGTCATCACGGAACTGCCGTTCACGGATGGCACCAGGGCGATGGCCGCCAGCAACGAAGACGCCATCCTGCAGAAGACCTGGAAGGCGCAGCTGGCGATCACCGCCATCGACGGCTATCCCGCCCCGGAGAATGGCGGCAATGTGCTATTGCCCGCCACCACCCTGAAGCTGTCGCTCCGTGTCCCGCCCAGCGGCGACGCCGAAGCCGCGCGCGCGGCGGTGAAGCGCGCGCTGGAAGCCGACCCACCCTACAACGCCGATGTCACATTCAACGCGCCGCGCGGCGAGAATGGCTGGAACGCGCCGGCGCTGGCGCCCTGGCTGGCCGCCGCGCTGGACAAGGCCAGCAACGCCGCCTTCGGCAGGCCTTCCGCCTTCCAGGGCGAAGGCGGCTCCATCCCCTTCATGGGCATGCTGGGGCGGCGCTATCCCGAGACGCAGTTCGTCATCACCGGCGTACTGGGGCCGCATTCCAACGCCCACGGCCCCAACGAATTCCTCGATATCGGTTATGCGAAAAAACTGTCGGGGGCCGTCGCCTCCATCCTGGCCGATCATGCGTTGAAGGGGGAATGACGATGTTCTTTGCCCGCGAGGAAAATCCCGCCAACCGGCCGCTGCTGGTGTTCGTCCTGCTGTCGCTGCTGGTGGGCGGATCCGCGACCTTTTTTACCGAGCCGTCGATCCCGACCTGGTATGCGGCCCTGGCCAAGCCGGATTTCAGCCCGCCCAACTGGTTGTTCGCCCCGGTCTGGACCACGCTTTATGTCCTGATGGGCGTGGCGGCGTCGCGGGTGTGGAAGCTTACCGGCTTCGGCAAGGAGATCGGCTTCTGGGCCGCCCAGCTGGTGCTGAATTTCTGCTGGAGCGCCATTTTCTTTTATCTGCACCAGATCGGCGCCGCCTTGATCGAGATGGGCGTGCTGTGGCTGGCGATCCTGGTCACCCTGATCCTGTTCTGGCGGCGGGACCGCGTCGCCGGGCTGCTGCTGGTGCCCTATCTCGCCTGGGTCAGTTTCGCCTTCTGCCTGAACCTGGCGATCTGGCGACTGAACAGCCCCTGAAAGCCGATTCGCGTCGAAGGCTTGGCAAGCGCCAGCCTCCTCCCTATATACCCCTACAGGTCAGCAAGGGCTTTACCCCGCGGCTGGTTTTGTCAAATATATCAATGGGATGGACCGGAGGACGCCTTAGGGGTCAGGACTCCATGCCCATGAAAAGGAACTGAGAATGGCCAAAGTCATCGGTATCGACCTGGGTACCACCAACTCCTGCGTCGCCGTCATGGAAGGCGCCGCCCCCAAGGTGATCGAAAACGCCGAAGGCGCCCGCACCACCCCCTCGATCGTCGCTTTCGCCCCTGATGGCGAGCGGTTGATCGGCCAGCCCGCCAAGCGCCAGGGCGTCACCAATCCCGAATACACCTTCTTCGCCATCAAGCGCCTGATCGGCCGCCGCTTCGATGACCCGATGACCAAGAAGGACATCGGCATGGTGCCCTACAAGATCGTCGCCGGTGACAATGGCGACGCCTGGGTGCAGGGCCGCGACGGCAAGAAATATTCCCCCAGCGAAATCTCCGCCTTCACCCTGCTGAAGATGAAGGAGACCGCCGAGGCCCATCTGGGCGAGAAGGTGACGCAGGCCGTCATCACGGTGCCCGCCTATTTCAACGACGCCCAGCGCCAGGCGACCAAGGACGCCGGCAAGATTGCGGGCCTTGAGGTTCTGCGCATCATCAACGAGCCCACCGCCGCGGCGCTGGCCTACGGCCTGGACAAGAAGTCCAACGGCACCATCGCGGTCTATGACCTTGGCGGCGGCACCTTCGACGTTTCCGTGCTGGAAATCGGCGACGGCGTCTTCGAGGTGAAGTCCACCAACGGTGATACCTTCCTGGGCGGCGAGGATTTCGACCAGCGCGTCGTCAATTTCCTGGCCGACGAATTCAAGAAGGAAAACGGCATCGACCTGCGGTCGGACCGCCTGGCGCTGCAGCGCCTGAAGGACGCCGCCGAAAAGGCCAAGATCGAACTGTCCAGCTCCCAGCAGACCGAAGTGAACCTGCCCTTCATCACGGCGGACGCTTCGGGCCCCAAGCATCTGACCATCAAGATCACCCGCGCCAAGCTGGAATCGCTGGTCGATGACCTGATCCAGAAGACCATCGGCCCGGTGAAGCAGGCGCTCAAGGATGCCGGCGTCACCAACAGCCAGATCGACGAAGTCATCCTGGTCGGCGGCATGACCCGCATGCCCAAGGTGCAGGAAGCGGTGAAGGCCCTGTTCGGCAAGGAGCCGCACAAGGGCGTCAACCCGGACGAAGTCGTCGCCATCGGCGCCGCCATCCAGGGCGGCGTACTGGCCGGCGAAGTCAAGGATGTGCTGCTGCTTGACGTCACCCCGCTGTCGCTGGGCATCGAGACCCTGGGCGGCGTCTTCACCCGCCTGATCGAACGCAACACCACCATCCCGACCAAGAAGTCGAACATCTTTTCCACCGCCGAGGACAATCAGGGCGCCGTGACGATCAACGTCTTCCAGGGCGAGCGCGAAATGGCGGCGGACAACAAGTCGCTGGGCCGCTTCGACCTGCAGGGCATTCCGCCGGCGCCGCGCGGCGTGCCGCAGATCGAAGTCACGTTCGACATCGACGCCAACGGCATCGTCAGCGTCACCGCCAAGGACAAGGCGACCAACAAGGAACAGCAGATCCGCATCCAGGCCAGCGGCGGCCTGTCGGACGCCGACATCCAGAAGATGGTCAAGGACGCCGAAGCCAACAAGGCGGAAGACGAAAAGCGCAAGCAACTGGTCGAAGCCCGCAACCAGGGCGACGCGCTGGTCCATTCCACCGAAAAGGCGGTTGCCGAGCATGGCGACAAGGTCGGCCCGGAAGAAAAGACCGCCATCGAAGCCGGCATCGCCGCGCTGAAGGACGCGCTCAAATCCGACGATGTCGAAGGCATCAAGGAAAAGACCAACACCCTGGCCCAGGCTTCGATGAAGCTGGGCGAGGCCATGTACAAGGCGCAACAGGCCGGCGAGGCGGCGACGGATGCCGCCGCCGACGGCGCGAAGCCGGCCGACGACAATGTCGTGGACGCCGACTTCGAGGAAGTGGACGACAGCAAGAAGTAAGTGAAAACGGCCCTTTGCGCCTTCGCGCGGAGGGCCGTTCGTTTTATCATCGGGCACGCGGATAGAGTATCGGGGCATGTCGGCAAAGCGTTGCTATTACGAGACCCTGGAAGTCACCAAGACCGCTGACAGTGATGTGCTGAAATCCGCCTATCGCAAGCTGGCGATGCGTTTCCACCCCGACAAGAATCCCGGCGACGCCTCCGCCGAAATCAAGTTCAAGGAAATCAGCGAAGCCTATGACATCCTGAAGGATGATCAGAAGCGCGCCGCCTATGACCGCTTCGGCCATGCCGCCTTCGAGAACGGCATGGGTGGCGGGGCGCGGGCGGGCGCGGGGCCGTTCGGCGATTTCAGCGGCAGCTTCTCCGATGTCTTCGAGGATATTTTCGGCCAGATGATGGGCGGGGGGCGCAAGCGCTCCAACCGCGGCCAGGATCTGCGCTACAATCTCGAGATCACGCTGGAAGAAGCCTTCACCGGCCGCAGCGCCGAGATCAAGCTGCCGACACAGGTGGCCTGCGACAGCTGCCTTGGCTCGGGCGCCGAGCCGGGCACCGCGGCGGAGACCTGCCCGCACTGCAGCGGCAATGGCCGCGTCCGCGCCACCCAGGGTTTTTTCACCGTGGAGCGCACCTGCAGCGCCTGCCGCGGCACCGGCAAAATCATCCGCAATCCCTGCAAGCCCTGCCGCGGCGCGGGCCTGGTGCAGAAGGAGCGCGCCCTCAATGTCGATATTCCGCCCGGCGTCGAGGAAGGCACCCGCATCCGCCTGTCCGGCGAAGGCGCGGCAGGCGCCAATGGCGGCCCCAATGGCGACCTCTACATCTTCCTGTCGGTGGCGCAGCACGCCATCTTTCAGCGCGACGGCCATGACCTGCATTGCCGCGCGCCCGTCAGCTTCGTGATGGCGGCGCTGGGCGGCACGATTGAAGTGCCGACCGTCGATGGCGGCCGCGCCAAAGTGGCGATCCCCGAAGGCACCCAGCCGGGGCGGCAGTTCCGCCTGCGGGCCAAGGGCATGCCGGTGCTGCGTTCGTCCCAGAAGGGCGATCTCTATGTCGAGATCGCGGTCGAAACCCCGGTCAAGCTCACCAAGCGGCAGAAGGAATTGCTGCGCGAGTTCGAAGGCGAGAGCAAAGCGGGCTGCCAGCCCGAGGCCGAAGGATTCATGGCCCGGCTGAAAGAGTTCTGGAGCGGCGAAGCGTGAGTTCCACGCCCCTCATGCTTCGACAAGCTCGGCATGAGGATTTTTTGTTCCTCACCCTGAGCTTGTCGAAGGATGAGGCTTTGCGCAGACATCGCCCCGCATGAGCGTCCTCGCCGATCATTTTCGTTTCCTGCGCGCCCTGGCGGCACGGCCGAAGAATGTCGGGGCCTTGGCGCCATCCGGGCCGCAACTGGCCCGCGCCATGGCGGCGCAGATCAAGCTCGACGGCCCGGTACTGGAACTGGGGCCGGGAACAGGCGCCATCACGGCTGCGATCCTGAAGCGGGTGGGCGCGGCGCGCCTCACCGCCATCGAATATGACGCGCAGTTCGCCGCTGGGCTGAAGGCGCGCTTTCCTGGTATGCGCGTGATCCAGGGCGACGCCTTCGATCTGGACGCAACGCTTGGGAGCCGCGAACCCTATGCCGCCATCCTGTCCGGCCTGCCGCTGCTGAACTTTCCCACGGCCGATCGCCATCGCCTGCTGGACGGCGTGGCGGCGCGGCTGATGCCGGGCGCGCCTTTCATCCAGTTCTCCTACGGCCTGCATGCGCCGGTGACGCCGCCCGATGGCCACATCGTGTCGCAGGCCGCCTTTGCCTGGGCCAATATCCCGCCCGCGCGGGTCTGGGTGTACCGGAAGGCGTGATGCTGGACCGGCTCGATCAAGATGGCTTCGCCCTGGTGCCCGGTGTTCTCGCCAGCGCGGATATCCCGGTCCTCACCACACTGTTTGCGCGGACAGACCTTTTGCGCTCCGAACGCAGGGGCGACGCTTATGGTGCACGCAATCTGTTGGCGTTGCCGGAGGTGCGCGCCACAGCGGCTTCGGCCTGTCTTGCAACGCACCTCAGACCTTTGCTGGGCCCCGGCTTTCAGGCAGTGCGCGGGCTCTTCTTCGACAAGACGCCGGGCGCGAACTGGCCAGTGCTGTGGCACCAAGACCTCTCTCTGGCAGTGAAGGCCCATGCTGACGTGGCGGGCTGGTCCAATTGGTCAGTGAAGCGGGGCGTGCCGCATGTTCAGCCGCCCGCCGCGATCCTTGAGCGAATGATAACGGTACGGCTGCATCTGGATGATTGTCCTCAGAGCAACGGCCCCTTGCGCGTGATAGCGGGCAGCCATCGGGAAGGCATTCTGGCCCGCCCCACCATCAAGGACGTCGTCGCCGACCGGCCCGTGGAGACGGTGACGGCGGCTCCTGGCGACGCCTTGTTCATGAGGCCGCTGATTCTGCACGCCTCCGCGCCCGCCATGTCGCCCGGACACCGGCGGGTGCTACACTTGGAGTTCGCTCCAGCCGGGCTGCTGCCAGCAAATCTGGACTGGGCGGAGACGGCCTGATGCTGTGGTTCATGCTGCAGCAAAAGGTGCAGCATGAAAATAAATGCTGCGGTCCATGTTGCGCGGTAAGTCTATGATTTCAGGGAATAAATGTCTTTAAGCGATGACGAACTGGAGCGCTATGCGCGCCACCTGGTGCTGCGGGAAGTGGGTGGCCCCGGGCAGGCCCGTATCCGCGCCGCCAGGGTGCTGGTGATCGGGGCGGGCGGGCTGGGCAGCCCCGTCGCGCTCTATCTGGCGGCGGCGGGTGTCGGCACCATCGGCCTGGTCGATGACG
>Ga0316219_1000569_pt1:0-20000 | contig 48933 bp, 37 predicted proteins | sample TBH18003PmetaG_FD_203635 | JGI IMG/M metagenome (GOLD analysis project Ga0316219, IMG submission 203635) | Freshwater microbial communities from Trout Bog Lake, Wisconsin, USA - TBH18003P | ecosystem: Environmental > Aquatic > Freshwater > Lake > Hypolimnion/Profundal zone | place: USA...
CGGGATCAATGGCCGCCACGCGCCCGGCGCCGACCCGTCGGGCCAGCTCGACCGTCAGCGCCCCCGGCCCGCAGCCCACGTCCAAGGCCCGGTGATCGGCTTTCACCCCGGCAAAATCGGCGAACAACGGCGCCAGCTGCACCGAGTAGCGCCCCATGAACCGATCATATTCCGCACCGGTGATGACGAACATGCCGCCCAAGGTGCGACGCCGCGTCGTGAAGGCAAGACACCGCCGAGTCAGACGGCCGATCCACCCCGCTACAAGAGTTAGGGACAATCCCTCCCCCTGCGGCCATCTGCGGCCTTGTCTATCCCGGCCGCTTTTTCAATATCGCGCCCCATGCCGGCCAACCCCTTGCCTGCCGCGGACTCGCCTCCCGTCGAGGCACGCAACGCCCGGGGCGAGTGGCGCCCGTCCTACCCCATCCGGTATGCGCCGGTCTTCTCCTGGCCACTGCGCCTCGGCAAGACGCTGAAGTGGCTGGTCTCGTATCCTGGCTTCATGTGGCCGCGCAACCTGCTGCTGCTGGCCGTGTCGGCCGCCTCCTGGTTTCTCACGCAGCCCGCCATCGCGCGCTGCGTCCACTTCGAGGTCGGCTGGATCGCCCAGATCTACGTGCGGAACCTCGGGCTGATGTGGCTGTTTTACGGCGGCTATCACCTGTATCTCTACACGCTCCGGCGCGAGGGCACGAAGCAGAAGTACGACCCCAACTGGCCGGCGGCGAAGAGCCGGGTGTTCCTGTTCGGCAACCAGGTTTACGACAATATCTTTTGGACCTCCGGCGTCGCGCTGCTCGTGTGGACGGGCTATGAGGTCGTGACGCTCTGGCTGTACGCCAACCACCGCATCCCGTACCTCGACTGGGCAACGCATCCCGTCTGGTTCGTGCTCCTGTTTCTCGCCATCCCGTTCTGGCGTGAATTTCATTTCTACTGGATCCACCGGTTCATCCACTGGAAGCCGCTCTACAAGCGCGTCCACTACCTCCACCACAAGAACATCAACCCGATTCCCTGGTCGGGCATGGCGATGCATCCGGTCGAGACGGTCATCTACCTCAGTGTTTGCCTGATTCACTGGGTGGTGCCGTCGCACCCGATTCACTTCCTCTATGACCTCCAGCACGCGGCGCTGGGCCCGTCGAGTTCGCACCACGGCTTTGAGGGACCAATCGCGAACGGCAAATGGCCCACGGGCTCCTATTTTCACTACCTCCACCACCGCTACTTCGAGTGCAACTACGGCGATGCCACGATCCCGCTGGACAAATGGTTCGGCAGTTTCCGCGACGGTCTCCCCGGCGGCGCCGGGTCCAAGCTGGCCGGCGAGCACAAGGACTAAAGCCGCCACCTGAGGGCCTCACGCGAAGGCGCCAAGCCGCAAAGCCCGGATCGAACTTGGCAGCTTGGCGGCTTCGCGTGAACACCAACCCGCGCCGCGGCGGCGCTCAGAAGCGCATCTCGGGCGGGTCGAACACGAAGCCGTGGAACAGGGCGCGCTGCTCCGGGCTGAGACGCTCGTTGTAGAACGCCTTGCTGTAGCCCCAGTGCGCGAAGGACCCGAGCATCCACGGGTGCTCGTAGGCGTAGTAAAGCATCGTGCGGCCGGGCTGGCCCGGGCCGTAGGGCGACGCGGTGTGCCAGACGGCATTGTGAAACAGGATCGCCGAGCCCGCGGGCGCGCACACTTGCACGGCGCCGGGGAAAAATTCGCGCTGCTGGCGCGCCTCGCGCGTGGGCTCGGAGCGCGAGTTGTGGCTGCCGGGCACGACGGTCAGGTTGCCGCGCCACGGCTGCGTCATGTCGGTCAGGTAGTAGCCGACTTTCAGCTGCAGCAGCGGGATCTCATGGCCGAGGCGGCGGTAGCCGTTGTCGTGGCCGTCGAGGTGCCAGCCGTCCTTGCGGTCCTTGAAGTCCGCCGGGTCTTCGACGATGGCGTCGGACGCGTGGTAGTGCGGCTGCGGGTTGATGAGCGCGTGCACGTAGGGCATGAGCGCCGGCCAGTTGAGCAGTTCGAGGAAGGCGGGGTCATCCTCGAGCAGGTTGAGGATGCGCGTGCTCTTCGGGCCGTTGATCCCCGTGAGGTCATAGCGGCATTTGGGCGGCCACACCGCGGCCCAGTCGGCGGGCATCGCCTGGCGGCGGCGCACGATGGAGGCGTCGATCGCGGTCTTCAGCCGCGCCGTGTGCGCAGGCGTGAGGAAGTTCTCGAGGACGAGGTAGCCGTTGACGTCGAATTGGAACCGTTCCGCAGCGGGGATCGCGGGAACCGGGGTGGTGGCGGGAGCGCTCATGAAGGGAAAAGAAGCAGGCTGCAGCTGAGGTAACGAAGCCCCCACCCTGCGCAATCCAGAAACCGGACGCGCCGCGATTGTTCACCGGCCGGTCGGTCCATCCTGCTACAAAAGTGAGGCGCTGACCTCGTCGACGTGGCCTTCGGCAGGGGTCACGCCAAGGCGCCAGGTCGCAAAGCCCGGATCGAACTTGGAGGCTTGGCGCCTTGGCGTGAGTCCGGCCGCTCCAGCGTCTTTCGACAGAGCGTGCTCCCGCGGGCAAAGTCGCGGCAGGTTTGCGGACGTGATTCGTAGATCGAACACAGCAACGTCGCCGGATCCAGTGCCACACAGGCGCCGTCGCCGCGCTGGTCCATGCAGGCCACGCCCGCATGCCAGGCGATCAAATCCTCGGGCACGTCGTCGTCCGGGCGGAGCTCGACGACAAGATGGCAACAGCGACCGCAGCCGGCGCAGGCAGGAAGATCAGGATGCAGGTCGATAGCCCTCCATGACAGCGCCCGGCCCGGTTGGTGGCGATGATTCGTTTTGGTCACGCAAAGCCGCCAAGTCGCCAAGATGATCGAACCTTAGCGTCTTAGCGACTTTGCGTGAGACAATCCGGTGGCTTTGGGCCCCAGTTTGGATTTGACGCAGGCAGGCCACCACCCCGGCCTTGGCCTGCCGATGAAAACGACCTTGTTGCTGGTGACTGAATGGAAAGTCATGCATGCCGAGCCGTGGCTGGGCACAACGGCGGCCTGCTCCGCGCTGCCGCTGGACCAGCGCTGGGTGCCGGCGCAGGTGCCGGGCGACGTGCACCTCGACTACGAGCGGGCCGGGCTGATCGCCGATCCTTTTTTCGGCACGAATCACGATCATTGCCGCTGGATGGAGGACTGGGATTATTGGTATCGCACCGACCTGACCCCGCCCACGCCCGGCCCGGGACAGCGACTCCACCTGCTGTTCGAGGGCCTCGATGTGTTTGCCACCGTGTATCTCAACGGGAAGGAGATCGGCAAAAACCAAAACATGTTCACGCCCCTGCGCGTGGATGTGACCGACCACGTGCAGCCCGGCTCCAACCGCCTTGAAGTCTGTCTCGCTTCGCCCGTCTCGCCGCCCGGGCGCCTGCCGTCGCCGGAAGTCCGCGGTTATGGCAATCCGCTCCGGCTACAGGTGCGCAAGGCCCAGTCCTGCTACGGCTGGAATATCACGCCGCGCCTCGTGACCATCGGAATCTGGAAGCCGGTTTCGTGGGTGCTGGTCGACGCGGCCGAAATCGCGGACGTCTTCATCGGCACGGTGGCGGTCCGCCCGGACGGCACGGCCGAACTGGAGGCGTTGGTGGAGCTGAAGCACAATCACGGCGCGCCCGGCCCGCTGGCGGTCGAACTCACGGTCGCCGGCCAGACCCGCACCGTGCAGTTCGCGGGCGATCCCGCCGGCGGGCGTCACGTGGAGCGCTTTGTGGTGCCACAGGCTAAACTGTGGTGGCCGCACAACCACGGGGCCCAGCCGCTGTACGACTGGACCGCGACGCTGCGACGCGACAGTCAGGAACTTGACCGGCGGAGCGGGCGCTTCGGCATTCGCACGGTGACCCTCATCCAGGAGCCCGCCGCGGACGGCACGACCTCGTTCATCCTGGCGGTGAATGGCCGGAAAATCTTTCTCAAGGGCATGAATTGGACGCCGGTGGATGCGATTTACGCGCGCATCAACGACGCCCGTTACCGCGAGCTACTCGACGCGACGAAGGCCGCGAACATCAACGCGCTGCGCGTCTGGGGCGGCGGCATTTACGAGCACGATTCATTCTACGCGCGGTGCGACGAACTCGGCATCCTCGTCACGCACGACTTCATGTTCGCCTGCGGTTGCTATCCACAGGACGCCGAGTTTCTCGCCGAAGCGCGGCGCGAGGCGGAGTTCCAGGTGCGGCGGCTCCGGCATTTCGCGTGCGTCGCCGCCTGGTTTGGCGACAACGAGAACGACGTCCTCGCCGACCTGAGTTTCAACTACCCGGCCTACCGCCACAACCGGCTGAGCAAGGAAATCCTCCGCGACGTCGTGCGCGCCCACGCGCCGCTCACGCCCTACGTGCCGACGTCGCCGTATTCGCCGAGCGTGTACGACCAGAACTCACCGCTCGAGGGCGATTGCCACCTCTGGGCACATGGCCAGTCGTACAAGGCCGAGCTTTTCGCCGGATCGCGGCCGCGAATGGTCACGGAGATCGGCCACATGGGCATGCCGGACCTGGCGGTGATCGAGCGGTTCGTCAGTCCGGACCAGCGCTGGCCGATTTGGAACGAGGAATACCTCACCCACGGTTCGGATTGCACGCGGCTGGATCGGCGCGGCCTGCTCTGGTCGATGTTCCAGAGCATCCAGGCGCGCGGCTGGGAAGAGCCAACGTCGCTGGCCGACCTGATCACCAAGATGCAGCAGCTCCACTCGGAGGCGTCGCAGTATTGGATCGAACTCTACGCCGGGCAGCCCGAGTGCTGGGGCATTTTCCTGTGGAGCCTGTCCGACTGCTGGCCGCAGATCTCCCCCGCCTACATCGCGTATCCCTTCCACCCCAAGCCCGCCCTCACCGCCGTCCGCGACGCCTACGCGCGGGTGATGCGGTGAGGCCCGTTGAATTCTCACGGAAAGCCCAGATCGGCCTCGGCGTCTTAGCGCCTTTGCGTGAACCCCACCATCCGGTCACTGCAAAGATCGGATGTGATTAACTGGCACCAAGTCCGGCGGCGGCTGACGATGGGGCGATGATTTTCCAGCGATGTGATCTGCGGGCGGGCTTGGGCCTGGTGCTGGGTTTGGCACTTAGCAGCCTGGGTTGGGCAAAATCGGAACCGACCAAGCCGAGGGACGCGCCGGCGCCGGTGCTCGCCGTCCGACTGCCGTCACCGCCCGCGGGGAGTGATGGGGATTTTCCGCGTCCCGTGACTTCGTGGCTGGAGGCGCAGATCGCCCTCGCGCGCGAGGGAATTTCCTGCGGTTCCATCGACGGTGTGCCCGGCGCCCAAAGCATCGCGGCGCTGCAAGCCTGGCAGGAGCGCGAGGCCCTGCCCTCCTCCGGCGCACTGGACCAGGACACCCGGGAAAACCTTATGCTGACGTCGCCGCCGCTGGTCTGGTATGTGCTGACCGCGGAGGATCTGGCGCGGCTGCAGCCGGTGAGACCCACGTGGCTTGGAAAGTCCGGGCAGACTGCGCTCGACTACGAAACCGCGCTCGAGCTCGTGGCGGAGCGCTCACACTCGGCACCCAGCCTGATCCAGCGGCTCAACCCGCAACTGGACTGGAAGGAGGTGCACGTCGGCACTGTTGTGACCGTGCCCGCGGTGGCGTTGAACGCGCCGCTGGGCCACGCGGCGCTGGTCCATATCAGCCTCAGCCGGCACACGCTGGAGGTGACGGCCGATGACGGGCGCCCGATCGCGCATTTCCCGGTGAGTATCGCACGCATGGCGGAAAAGCGTCCGGAGGGTGAGCTGAAGGTGACCGTGGTCATCGCGGACCCCAACTACACGTTTGACCCCGAAGTCTTTCCCGAGTCCGCCGAGGCCCGCCAGCTGGGCCGCAAGCTCATCCTGCCGCCCGGCCCGAACAATCCGGTGGGCGTGGCGTGGATCGGCCTGAACCTCCCCGGCTACGGGATCCACGGCACGCCGCAACCCGAGTCCGTCGGCCGCACCGAGTCGCACGGTTGCTTCCGCCTGGCCAACTGGGACGCCCGGACGATGGTCGACCTTGCCTGGGTCGGCCTGCGCGTGGTCGTGGAGCCGTGAGCCCCGTTGAATTCTCACGCAAAGCCGCCAAGCCCGGTTCGACCTTGGCGTCTTTGCGCCTTGGCGTGACCCACCGCGCGGGCATTTCCGAAATACCAACACGAGGTGTTCAACTTTCGGCGGCTCCGCTTCCCGCCGGGAGTTTATTGTCGCGGCCGGCAAGCCGGCCTGCGATGGGTAAGGCCAACCCCGTAACAGCATGAATCCTGCGCGCTCGTTGATTCCTTCGGCGGTACTGTTCGCCTTCGCCCTGGCCAGTTCCCTGGCGGCTCAAACCGCGGGAAATTTCACCCTCGATCTCACCGGGGCCACTACCGCCAAGGTGGGCTATTATCCCGTGCGTGTGGAACTGCTCACGACCCGACCCGAGGGCGTGACCAAGGAGCCCGTCTATGCCGGCACCCCAAAATACGGCATTTTCCACGTGGGCAACGGCCCGAGATCGACCCACTTCCTGGCGCTGGATGAGCCCGCCGGCGGAACGTGGAAAATCTACGTCGATCTGAAGGGTGACGGCGACCTGACCTCGTCCGGGGATGGCGCCTGGTCCGCGCATCGGACGGGCGTCCGGGAAATGTACGGGATCAATCAATACGTGGTCCGGGCCTCGTATGGCACACCGAGCCAGGAGACGTCAGCGGGGGATTATGGCGTGGCCATCTACCACTTTGTCGACCGCGGCCTGCTCTTCATGTACCGGGAGACGGCCCGCCGGGGCACAGTGATGGTTGACGGCCAGCCGCACGCGGCGCTGTTGGCGGAAAACGATGCCGACGGTTTATATTCGAAGCCACTGGATGAGGACGGAAAGCCGGTCTCCGGCGTTCCCTCGCGGCCCGTGTGGCTGCTCCTCGACACGAACAACGATGGCAAATGGTCGCCGCCAATGGATGTCCGCAGCCCGTTCAAGCTCGGCGAGAAGACCTACGTGGCCGACCTGGCGCCCGATGGCTCCGCCATCACGCTCGCCGAAACGACCCGCCAGGTGCCGGTCCCGAAGACCCCAGCGGCCAAACCCTTGCTGACTGCCGGCACTCCCGCTCCCGATTTCGAGGCGGAGGCCTGGGGCGGCGGCGTGATCCACCTCTCCGACTTCAAGGGCAAGGTGGTCCTCCTCGATTTTTGGGCCACCTGGTGCGGGCCTTGCCAGAAATCTCTGCCCCATATCGAGCAGCTCTATCAGGTGACCAAGGAGCAGAACGTGGTCGTGCTCGGACTCTGCGACTGGGACGACCGGGAGGCCTATGCCAAATGGGTGCCGGCCAACCAGGACCATTACCACTACGCGCTGGCCTTCGATCCCGCGGGCAAGGCGACTGAAAAAGGCATCGCTTCGGCGAAATACCAGGTGAGCGGCATCCCCACCACCTACCTGATCGACGCCGACGGCAAGGTCGCCGCCACGATCGTGGGCTACCAGGATGGCGACAAACGCATCGAGGAGGCGCTGGGCAAGCTCGGCGTGTCCACCGCCCCGTCGGCGCCCATGACGGCGGAGCTGATGGCGCGGCTGATCAAGTTCCTGCACGAGCAAAAGGACACGGACTCGATGAATGCGAAACTCGCCCAGGTCCTGGGACTGGGTGACGGCCGGAGCAACCTGCCTTTGAAACTCGTGCAGAGCGACGTGACCGGCGCCGAACATTCCGTCGGGGTGCCGGTCGACGCCGAGTCCAAGGACGTGTTGTTCATCGTGAAGCGCGGCACCGTGATTGAGGCGTATCTCACCGACAGGGATTGCACCTTGCGCGGCGCGGCGGTGCTCGAAGGCAGCTCCGCCCACCTGGTGCTCAACGAGCAGGCGGAAAAGAAATTCCAGGCGGAGGTCAGGCTCTTCGCCGGCGAGGCCCTCATCAATCTGCCTCCCGTTCCCGAGTCAGAAACCAAGTCGGCCAAGTGAAGTGCCGTCCGGCCGCACCCGGCCCGAGCAGGAAACCGCGGCCCGCCAAAAGCAGCCAACCAACCACAAAAGTTCGGTTTAACCTCGTCGGCTAGGCCCCAAAGCCTGGCCCTTGGGCCTTTCTGGGGTGGCGCGGAGCAAGGTTAGTTTCGACTAACGCTCCATTCCTGCTGCATAATTCCGGCGTGCCGCAGCCAATCATGACCGGTCGTCAGCGGATCCTCGCCACCCTCCGGCATGAGGAGCCCGACCGGGTGCCCATTGCGCCGCGCGTGTGGGCTTGGTTGATGGCCGAGCACGGGGCGCAGGACCTCGGGACCCACCTGCGGGCGTTCCCCGACCTCGACCAGATGTATCCCGTCGAGGACGGCACGCTGAACCTGCTCGACGTGTTTCCCGAGCATTACGACCTGCCGGGCGTGCGGGTCGAGCAGCGCAAGTCCCAGCAGGGCGACTTCGTGGCCGTCGAGCGCACGTTCCACACGCCCACGGGAAAACTGAGCGATCGCATCCTCGTCCCGCCCAACGGCCGCGAGTTCGGCGTGACGCCAAATCCGGTCCGCACCGAGCACCTCGTCAAGGGACCCGACGACCTCGCCGCGCTCCGCTACATCCTCGCCCCGGTCAACACCCGCTATGACTTTCTCGCCGACCTCCGCCGCCAGATGGGCGAGCGCGGCGTGGTCATGGTCGTGGTGCGCTGCGCCCTGGACCACAATGCCGGCCACGCACGCGACGTGGCCGATCTCATGGTGGACTATTACGATAACCGCCCCTTCTTCGACGAACTCATCGACCTCTTTCACCGCCGATCAATGGCCCAGATCAAAGCCGCGCTCGAGGGCGGCGCGGAATTCATTTTCGGGACCTGGTATTTCGCCTCGCTGTCCGCCGGCTGGTCGCCCGCGATCTTTGCCGAGGTGTTCGTGCCGCTTATCCGGGAGCACGTGGAACTCACCCACCGCTACGGCGCGTGCTACGACTACTACGATGACGGACGCCTCGACGCCTCGATGGAGCTGGCCGACCTTCATGTTGCCCAGCCAGTCAAAGCAGGCGCCGACCCCCGCCGGCGGCCCGGAAAAAGTCACCTTCGCCGCCGGATCGTCCACCACATAGGGCGAAACCTCCTGGAATCGGTGAAGCTCGTTGACTTGCTCGAACGCGAGCGCCGCCGGCGCCGAGACAGTGATGCGCCGCACGATGCGAAGTTCGTCCGGCCGCTGCGACGCGACGACGAGAAACACCACCACGAGAAAAACGAGGCCGAGGAGGATGTAAGTGAGCATGGGCAATGAACGGGTTAGCCTGTTCCTAGCTACGTAGCTCGCCGTGAGCCATCACTTTTCCTTTTCCACCGACTGACGGTAACAAGAGTCGAAAAGGGGTCAGGTTTTAGTCCTGTCGCTGCGTCAATCGCTGCCCAACGACTGAAATATTGAAACCCCGGCCCCCTTCCGCCCCCTGTAAGAATTCCGCAAGCGAGAGACTACAAAAGTTAGGGGCTGACCCGTCGGCTTACCCCCAAAACCCCCAAGCCTGCGTGCTTCCTCGACTCGAAGGCGCTAAGCTTCGATATCGCGAACTTCTGCGGTGCGGCCTTTGAGCGAGTCGGCACTCACGAAATATACCTGAGTCGCAACAGTGTTAGAGCTTACCACTGACGATCCGGCGTTGAGATATGACGCGATAGCGAACATGTTAGCTGGATTCTCTGGCACATGAGGGTCTTCACCGTTCTCGCGGACGTAGGGCGCATGTATAGCGGCAGATTTTACCCAGCCATAGTTCTTATGATGTGGAGCGAACTGCGCGATCACGGGAGCTGCCACAAATGCGACCGCGAAGGTGAAGCGGCAAAGAGGGGTCTCCATGACTATTGGCACGCCTCGCACTCGCCGCCGTTACGCATGGCTTCGATGCTGCAGGCGGTTTTTTCTGCAGCCGTGAACTCCTTCTTTGGAGTGCTCATCCCGAACGGGGGCTGGGTGACGTCGCCGGCGACGGGGAGGCCGGGGGTCGTGTCGAAGTGCGCGGCGCCCTCCTTCGCCGAGGCTCCGGAGGACAGGGCGTCGGCTCGGACCTGGTCAACGCTGTGGGAGCCGCCGGCGTCGCCGCTGTTCTGGCCGCCGTCCTGGCCTTCCTTGACGGCGCCGCGGACGGCCTTCTTCACCGAAACCGTGGCTTTCTCGATGTTCGAGGCGCCGAGGCTGCGGAGATAATAGGTCGTCTTGAGGCCGCAGTGCCACGCCGCGCGATACATGTGCGAGAGGGTCTTCAGGTCGGGCGTCTTGATCCAGAGGTTCACCGACTGCGACTGGTCGATCCACTTCTGGCGGCGCGAGGCCGCCTCGATGATCCACTTGTGGTCGATGTCGAACGCCGTGAGGTACTTCGCCTTCAGGTCGGCCGGCACGCTCTCGATGTCCTTCAGCTCGCCGTCAAAGTACTTCAGGTTGTCGATCATCTCCTGGTTCCAGAGTCCGCGGGCCTTCAGGTCCTTCACCAGGAACGGGTTCAACACGATGAACTCGCCGGAGAGGTTGGATTTGACGAAGAGGTTCTTGTAGGTCGGCTCGATGCAGGGCGAGGTCGCCGTGATGTTCGAGATCGTGGCGGTGGGCGCGATGGCGAGGACGTTGCTGTTGCGCATGCCGTGCTTGGCGATCTTGGCGCGGACGGGCGCCCAGTCCATCTGGCCGCCGCGGGGCACCTCGACGGGCACTCCGCGTTCCTGCTCGAGGAGGTCGAGCGTGTCCTGCGGGAGCAGACCGCGGTCCCACTTCGAGCCCTTGTAGGTCGAATACGTGCCGCGCTCCTCGGCGAGGTCGCTGGAGGCCTCGTAGGCGTAGTAAGCGATGGCCTCCATGGCCTCGTCGTTGAACTCCACGGCCTCGGGTGAGGCGAACGCGTGGCCGCGCAGGTAGAGCGCGTGGGCCAGGCCCATCACGCCCAGGCCGATCGGGCGGTGGCGCATATTCGAGCGCTTGGCGGCCTCGGTCGGGTAGAAGTTGATGTCGATGACGTTGTCCAGCGCGCGGACGGCCATGCGGATGGTCGCGCGGAGCTTCTCGTGGTCGAGCGAACCATCGGGCTTGAGGTGCGAATCGAGGAGGACGGAGCCGAGATTGCAGACGGCGGTCTCGTCGTTGGATGTGTTGAGCGTGATCTCCGTGCAGAGATTGGACGAGTGGATGACGCCGACGTGGTCCTGCGGGGAGCGGATGTTGCACGCGTCCTTGAAGGTGATCCACGGGTGGCCGGTCTCGAAGAGCATGGACAACATCTTCTTCCACAACTCAAGGGCATCGATCTTCTGGCCGTAGATCTTGCCGGTCTCGGCGAGCTTCTCGTAGCGGAGGTAGGCCTCCTCGAACTTTTTGCCGTAGAGCTCGTGCAGGTCCTTGACCTGGTTGGCGCGGAAGAGCGTCCAATGCTGGCGGGCCTCCATGCGCTTCATGAACAAGTCGGGAATCCAGTTCGCCGTGTTCATGTCGTGCGTGCGGCGGCGGTCGTCGCCGGTGTTTTTGCGCAGCTCGAGGAACTCGGTGATGTCGTTGTGCCAGGTCTCGAGGTAGGCGCAGCCGGAGCCCTTGCGCTTGCCGCCCTGGTTGACGGCCACGAGCTGGTCGTTGTGGAGCTTCAGGAACGGGATGACGCCCTGGGACTCGCCGTTGGTGCCGCCGATGTAGGCGCCGGTGCCGCGGACCGCGGTCCACGAGCCGCCGAGGCCGCCGGCCCACTTCGAGAGGAAGGCGTTTTCGGCGATGCCGCGGAGCATGATGCCCTCGATCGAGTCATCGACGTAGTAGAGGTAGCAGGAGCTGAGCTGCGAGTGGAGCGTGCCGGAGTTGAAGAGCGTCGGCGTGCTGGAGCAGAAGCGGCGGGACTTGTAGAGGTCGTAGAGCGCGGTGACGCGGACCTCGCGGTCGCCCGGCTCGTCGAGAAAGAGGCCCATGGACACGCGCATCCAGAAGAACTGGGGCGTCTCGAGGCGCTTGGACTGCTTGTTGGTCTTGTCGACGATCAGGTAGCGATCGTAGAGCGTCTGGATGCCGAGGAAGTCGAACTCGAGGTCGGAGGACGGATCGAGGACGGCGGCGAGCTTGGTGAGGTCGTATTCGAGCAGGCGGGGATTGAGGCGCTTGATGGCGACGCCGCGCTCGAGGTATTTCTTGAACGCGCGCTGGTGGGCGGCCTTCAGGGCGCCGATGCCGTCGGCCATGATGTCCCAGCCGAGGATCTCCTCGTAAATGTAGGTGAGCTGGATGCGGCCGGCGAACTTGGCGAAGTCGGCGTCCTTCTCGATGAGGGTTTTCGAGTTGAGGATGATGGTGCTATCCAAGTCCTTCTGCGAAATCTGGTCGTAAACCGAGCGGCGGAGCTCGGCCTCGATCTCGTCAGTCGTGAGGCAGAGGTCCAGGCCGATCTGGGCAAACTCGATGCGCTTGCGGAGGTCGGCGCCGTCCCAGAAGACGTTCTCTCCGTTGGCCTTCTTGACGACGATCATCGCGGCCTGCTCCGGGGCAACCGTAGCGACGGGCGTGGTGCCGAAAGGTGTCTCAGCGGCGGGCTCCTCGCCCGCGTCGCGCACGGCGCCGCGCTCGGCGCGAAAGAGGATGTAGGCCTCGGCGACCTTGAAGTGGCCGGCCTTCATGAGCTCCTCCTGGACCATGTCCTGGATTTCCTCGATGTGGACGAAGGACTGCTTGGAGGAGTGGACGCGCTCGGAGACGGCCTTGGTGAGGGCGACGGCGGGGGCGGAGTCGCGCTGGAGGGAGAGGAACGTCTTGCGGACGGCGATCTCGACCTTCTGGTCGCTCCATGGGACGACCTGGTTGTTGCGGCGGATGACGCGGAGCGTGGAATGGGCGGCGGCCTCGCGGTCGATGGAGATCTTGCGGGCGCGATTGAGGAGGAGGCTCTTGGCGACGAAGTAGGCGTTGTTGTCGACGAGGGTCTTCTCGATGAGCTCGTAGAGGCCGTTGAGCGAAAGGCGGAGGGGCGCGGGCGGGACGGCGAGCTCGGAAAGATTGCCGGCGACCTCGCGGCAGATGCGCGTGAGCCAGGCGCGGTTGGTGTCGTTGAAGATGTCCTTTTCGCCGCGTGCGAGGCAGACGTTCGTCAGGGCCTTGCCCAACGTGTCCGCGACCTCGGCGATGTCGAAACGCTCCTCGCCGTGCGGGCACAGCAGGATAACATGCGGGAGTTCAATAGCTTCCGTTGCAATGACGTCGCGCCAGGCATAGTGGGGTTTCTGATCGACAGGCGTGTGGACGGTGCGCTTGAGAGCCAGGTCGTGCGCCAGGGAAGGGTTGCTCATGGAGAGATGTAACTGAATTGAAACAAAGGGAGTTGCGGATGAAGCGGAAAAAACCCGAAGCCGGCGCGGAGCCAAAATGAATTGGGATCACGCCGGACGTGGGGAAACGCGGGAAATGAGCGGGTGTGGTGGTGAGCCGACGCGACAGGCGGATAATTCTCAGAGTTCGTCGTCGGCGGCGACGTTGAGGGAGGAAGCTTTCTGGTATTCGGTGACGCGGCCCTCGAAGAAGTTTTGCTCCTTCTTGATGTCCATCATCTCGGCGAGCCAGGGCAGCGGGTTCTTGGCGCCGCTGGCGAGCGGAGCGAGGCCGACGCCCTCGAGGCGCCGGTCGGCGATGTAATCGATGTATTGGGTGAAATCCTCGGCGCTGAGGCCGACGGAGTTCACGGGCAGGCAGTCACGGATGAATTCCTTTTCGAGGGCGACGGCCTCGGCCATGAGGGCGCGCAGCTCCTCCTTGAACTCGGCGGTCCAGATCTCGCGGTTCTCCTCGATGAGATCCATGAACAGGTTGCGGAAGACCTCGATGTGGTTGGACTCGTCGCGCAGCGTGTAGCGGAACATCTGGCCGATGCCGGGGAACTTGTTCTGGCGGTAGAGGGAGAGGACCATGCCGAACAGGCCGTAGAACTGGGTGCCCTCCATGCATTGGCCGAAGACGAAGATGTTGCGGGCCAGGAGCTGCTTGTTGACCGCCTGGGTGAGGTCGAGGTCGCGGCGGAGCTGGCGGGAGATGCGGGTGACGAACTCGTTCTTGCGGACGATCGTCGGGACGTCCTCGAACATGGCCTCGCACTCGTGCGGGTTGATGCCCAGCGACGAGATCATGTAGAGCAGCGAGTCGGCGTGGATGTTCTCCTCGTGCGCGTGGCGGCCGAGGACGAGCTTGAGCTCGGGAGCGGTGACGAGCTCGCGGACGACGTGCTGGATGTTGTCGCCGACGATGCCCTCGGCGGCGGAGAAATAGCCGATGCCCATGCGGATGATCCAGCGCTCGGCGGCGGACACGGCCTTCTCGTCGCGCCACTGCTCGATGTCCTTGCCCATCGGGATGTCCTCGGGCTCCCAGTGGTTGGCCTTCATCGTGCGATACAGGTCATACGCCCACTGGTATTTCAGCGGGAGGAGGTTGAAGCACATCGACTCGCGCCCGTTGATGACCTTCTTGCCGGCGAACGCGGCCTCCGCCTTCGCCTCATCGAGGACGAAGGTTTTGGAGCCGACTTGAAAAGTTTTCTGCATGACGAGGGCGAAATTTGAAGGGGAAGACCGGTGTTTTTACCGCGCCGAAAGGCGAAGCGAACAAAAGATGCTGGAAGTTACTGACGCGTTGCTAACCACAACAGGATGTGGTCCCGCCGGGTTGCGACCACAACCTATTGGTTCCGGCGTTTTCCCCGTCAATAGGTTTGTAGGAAAATGCTCGCGAAAAATTTCACGTTTTTGGCTTGCGCGAAACTCGCGAGCGGGCCCCCGAGGGAAAAATCTTCCGAAAGCAGGCCGCGGCGCGATTTTTCCCTCGAAAACCGGCGCGCGCCCGCCCCCACCCGCGCGCGCAGATGCGACCCCGGCGGGGATTTTTCACCCGTATCGGAAAAAGCATGACAGAGGAATCTCCCGCGCGCGGCCGCGGGAATTCCGGCGGATCGGGCGCAGCGGCACCGCGGGATCCCGCCGGCGGGGCAAAAAAAGGGCGGCTGCGTTGCCGCAGCCGCCCGGGAAAACAATCAGGCGTCGCTTAGAACTCGAGGCGGGCGCCGACCTGCAGCTGCCAGCGGGACAGGTCGGTGAAGACCAGCTGGCTGCCCAGCGTGCTGGAACTGAAGGTGTAGACATACTGGCCGGAGGCATTGACCGTGGCGCTGGCGATCGGGCGGCTGTAGCCGCTGTAGCCGTTGCCGAAGTCCATGCCGGTGTTCGCACCCCAGCTCTTCTTGAAGATGTTCGCGAAGTTGAGGCAGTCGACGAACAGTTTCAGGCGGGTATCCTTGAAGCCGAGCGGGATGTCCTGCTCGAGGTGGAGGTCGATCGTCTTCTGCACCGGATTGGCCGAGCGGTTCGCCGGCACGATCTGGCCCATGTAGTGCTTGAGGTCCGTGCCATTGACGAAGGACCAGAAGTTGGCGGCCTGGATCGAACCGGTCGGATCGGAAGCGCTCGTGCTCCAGGTAACCTTGGGATCGTTCGGGCCGGACGGCATGTAGAACGAGTCGTTGCCGCTCGTGCCGTCGTTGTTCGCGTCACCGAAGAACACCCAGCTGTAGGGGTGGCCGGTCTGCACGCGGAAGACCGCGGTCAGGCGGGTGGCCGTTCCGGCGGCACTAAAGAAATGCATCTCGTGCGTCGCCGAAGCCACGTACTTTTCCGGGATGACGTAGTTGGACTTCACCGCCACGTTGTCGTTCGGGTTGATCGTCGCGCGGTTGTTGAAGTTCGACGAGGCCACCGACGAGGTCAGCGGCTGGACTTCCGTCGCGTGCGTGTGGGTGTAGGCGAAGGCGAAGGCCCAGTCGTTCTTCATCGGCTTGGCGATCTGGAACGTGTAGGCCTGCGAGCCACCCTTGTTCGTATTGCTCAGCTCCAGCACGGAATTGCTGAAGTTCGGCTGGGCGCCAGTCGTGCCGCTATAGCGGTAACGGCCGTCCGGATTTACCGGGATTACCGCATTCTGGAGGAAGTTAAGGTCGTGGTAATAGATGCCCTTGTAGACCTGGATGTAGTTCGCCTCAACCGTGGCGACCAAACCGTACCACGGCAGTTTCGCGTCGAAGGCGAGATTGCCCTTCCAGGACGTCGGCGTCCGGAATTTCGGGTCGGTGAGCGCGATATTCGGCGTCGGCACCCCGGGAGGCGGCAGCGTCTGCACGTAGCCGGCAGACGGATTAAACGGCGTATACGGTGCGCCCAGAGCCGGGTTGGTGGTGCTGCTGGTCGAGCTGCCGACGATCACGCTGTTGATCAGGCCGGTCGTGCCGTAGGAATTGCCCACCCAGACGGCGGGGTTGGTGCCTTGGAACAGGCCGAGGCCACCGCGCGCCTGGATCTCAATCTTCTTGATCGGGAGCTGATAGTTGAAGCCGAAGCGAGGGGCGACCGTGTAGTTGCCGTCACCCGTGCTGTTGTTCGGAATACCGAACGCCGTCTGGAACGCCGGCAGGAAGATCGGCTTCGTGGGATAGGACGCCACGTCGTAGCGAATGCCGCCGAGCAACGTAAGGCCGTTGATGGGCTTCCAGGTGTCCTGAATCAGCAGGCCGGAATCGACATACGAGTAATAGTAATCGGAATCGCTGACGGTGTAGCCAGGAATCGGCTGCTGGTAGCGGATGTAGTTAGGCGTGCCGGCGGCGAAGGCCGCGGGGCTGGCAAACGCATAGCGGCCAGTAAAGTACTGCGCGAAGAGATCGCGGTAGATGCCCTTGTCGAAGTCGGCACCGAACTTGAGCTCATGCGCGTTCAGCGTGTAGTCAGCGTAAATGTGACCGTTGTAGTCTTTGGTGGTCAGCGCGTTATGCTGGTAGCTGCCGTTGGTGCCGAGGTCGAGTTGGCCGTTGGCCACCGCCGCTCCGGTGTTGAGATTGGTGCCGGTCACGCCGTTGACGTAGATTTCCGGGGTGATGGGACCGTAGGGCGACGCGGTGCCGTTATACTTGATCGCGGCCAGGCCGGTTTCCGTCCGCAGATCCGAGGTCCAAGTGCTGTTGAGCACGAGGCTGAGATTGTCCGCGGTGCGGTTGGCCTGGTAGGCGTTGCTCGTGAACTCGGTGTAGGTCGAACCGTTGGAGAAGACCGGCGCCGAGCTGTCGGTGCGACGATAAGTCAGCGTCGCGCGCTGGGTCTCATTGATGTTCCAGTCGATCTTGCCGAGGTAGGTCTTCTGCTTGGAGGCAACGACGCCACCGGAGATGCTACCCGCATTGATGCCGTAGGAAGCGGCGGCGGCTTGGACCGCTGCCGCGGCGGCGGGATCCGGCAGGAAGGTGACGGGCGAGTAAGGCAGGCGCTCCGCCTTGAAGTCGTCGTAGGCGAAGAAGAAAAAGAGCTTATCCTTGATGAGCGGCCCGCCGAAGGTGAGGCCGTAGGTGTGCTCCTGCAGCGGCGTCAGGGTGCCGGTGTTCGGGTCCGAAGAGCCTTGGCCGGGATTCTTGGCGCGGAGGTTCTTGCCAGTGTAGTAGGTGTAGATCGAACCGTGGAATTCGTTGGTGCCGCTCTTGGTCACAGCGTTGATGAGGGCGCCGGTGAAGCCGGTACGGGTGACGTCGTAAGGGCTGAGGTCAACGCTCATGGCGGCGATCGCCTCCATCGGGACGGGGCTGCGCAGGGAGGAGAAGCCGTTGGCGTTCAGGCCGAACGGATCGTTGCTCTGCTGGCCGTCCACGAGGAACGAGTTGTAACGGCTGTTCTGACCCAAGGCGGAAACGGAAAACTCACCGGTCGAGGTGTTGATCGTCAGGGCCGCGCGGGTGTCCTGGTTGACGATGTCCTGCACGTCGCGACGGATCGTGGGGACCTGGGCGATCTGGTCGCGGGTGAACGTCTGGCCGGCGCCCATTTTGTTGGAGTCGAAGGCGACATCCTTGGAAGCCTTGACGGTGTAAGCCTCGAGGACGACGACCTCGGCGGCGAGGGAGGCATCGACGGTTTGCGGGTGATCCAGGCCGAGGAAAATATCCTTCTGGGAGGTGCTCTCGTTGTCACGGCTCGTGATGGTGACCGTGTAGGGGCCGCCGACGCGCAAGCCGGTGATGGCGTACCGGCCGCCGCTGCCGGTGACCGTCGAGGAATGCGTGCCCGACGGCTCATGGAGGGCCGTGACGGTGGCTCCGACCAATGGAGCGCCACTCTTGTCGGTCACGAGGCCGGTGATAGTCGAAGTGGTAACGCCCTGTCCGAAGACCGCCGTCGCCAGGGTGAGACTGAAGGCGATAAACGCGGTCAGGAGATATTTCGTGCGGGAAGACTTATGCATGGTGGTAGGTTCGTTCGGTTGCTTAGGTGCCGGCGTACCCGTCGGCAGCGTGGAATAACTCACGCAAGACTCGTGCCACAGTCCAGTCAAGCCCTGAGGAACTCAAAAGCTCGCTGTCGCAAAATCGTTACGACAAATGGCGCGCAGTCGCTGCCACGGCGGCGAACCCGGGCGCTGCCCTGTCCCAGAGTGGGAGCGACCAGCCGGGGCCGATAATCGGCGGGCGCATTTCGCCTCGTGTCGCCCTCGCCTCCAATGGGATTGCCGGTCGGGAGTTGAAGAAAGGGCGAGCAAGCCGCCGGGGGCGAGAGGCCGGGTGGTTTCGCCGCCAGCGTCCAAGCCAACCCAAGCGGATCTCGCCGGCTGTAAAAAAAGAGGCCCGGTCCTTCTTTCGAAGAACCGGGCCATGACCTGGCAACGACCTACTCTCGCGGGACCTAACGTCCAACTACCATTGGCGGCTGAGGGCTTAACGGCCGTGTTCGGGATGGGAACGGGTGGAACCCCTCGCCTGTGATCACCAGGAAGTGAATCTCCTTTGCGGGAGAAATTAGCAAAAGTCTTCAGGGTCGATCGAGATGGCGTAAGGAGGTAAAATAAACGCCTAGAACTTAGAATGAGAGTCTGCATAAACCGGCAAGGTCATTAGTACCAGTAAGCTGAACACGTTACCGTGATTACACCTCTGGCCTATCAACCGGGTGGTCTACCCGGACCTTGCACCATCTTGCGATGGATTGTGATCTTATCTTGGGATGGGCTTGGCGCTTAGATGCTTTCAGCGCTTATCCCTTCCGAACATAGCTACCCGGCGCTGCCGCTGACGCGACAACCGGAACACCAGAGGTTCGTCATTCTCGGTCCTCTCGTACTAGAGAATGAACCCCTCAAATCACAAACGCCCACAGCGGATAGAGGACCGAACTGTCTCACGACGTTCTGAACCCAGCTCGCGTACCACTTTAATCGGCGAACAGCCGAACCCTTGGGACCTTCTCCAGCCCCAGGATGTGATGAGCCGACATCGAGGTGCCAAACCGCGCCGTCGCTGTGAACGCTTGGGCGCGATCAGCCTGTTATCCCTAGCGTACCTTTTGTCCTATGAGCGATGGCGATTCCACATTCAACCACCGGATCACTTGAACCTGCTTTCGCAACTGCTCGACTTGTAGGTCTCACAGTAAAGCTCCCTTATACTCATGCGCTCTATAGCCCGATTACCGACCGGGCCGAGGGAACCTTCGTAATCCTCCGTTACTTTTTGGGAGGATTCCGCCCCAGAAAAACTGACCTGCTATCACTGTCCCACAACCAGATAATGGTATGAGGTTAGACGCCTAACAATTAAAAAGTGGTATTTCACGTTGTGACTCGGACCGATCCTGAAACCGGCCTTCGAAGTCTCCCACCTATTCTACGTATTAAAAATCAAGCGACAATAACAGCTTACAGTAAAGGTGCATAGGGTCTTTCCGTCCTGCTGCGGGTAGGCGGCATCTTCACCGCCACTACAATTTCACCGAGCCTCTCTCCGAGACAGTCGTCAACTCGTTACACGATTCGTGCGGGTCGGAACTTACCCGACAAGGAATTTCGCTACCTTAGGACCGTTATAGTTACGGCCGACATTCACGGGGGCTTAGATCCAGAGCTTGCACCCTAGACTTTCACCTTTCCGCATTGGTCACGTGTCACACCCTATACGTCGTCTTGCGACTTA
>Ga0316219_1000569_pt1:25000-48933 | contig 48933 bp, 37 predicted proteins | sample TBH18003PmetaG_FD_203635 | JGI IMG/M metagenome (GOLD analysis project Ga0316219, IMG submission 203635) | Freshwater microbial communities from Trout Bog Lake, Wisconsin, USA - TBH18003P | ecosystem: Environmental > Aquatic > Freshwater > Lake > Hypolimnion/Profundal zone | place...
CATTTTCCCCAATTTCCTCTAAAATCAGCCGGATTTAAGGCCAAAAACTCAATTCTATTGCCAGATAAACCAAAATTCTTTTGAACGACCTGCTCCAATCTTCAACTAACCTCCCAGTCACCAACTCAACCAAGGCAAATTTTGGACCTCAAACAGATTAAGCAAATCATCGAACTCATGAAACGTTCGGAACTGAGCGAGTTCGCTGTCGAGGAAGAGGGTTTTAAGCTGAAGATCCGTCGTGGGGGAAGTGGCCTACCCGTCGTTTCTGCAGGTCGCGGGTCAAACTCGCCTTTCGTGCCACAGACCGAGGTGGCGCCCGCGCCTTTGACGTCTACCCCAGCTGCCGCCACTGCCGGAGCCGGCTCCGCAGCCCAGCCGAAGGAAGAGGAGGGCATCATCTATATCAAGTCGCCGATGGTGGGCACGTTCTACCGTGCCGCCTCCCCAGAGAGCAAAGCCTTCGCCGAATCCGGAACCAAGGTTACCGAGACGAGTGTCGTGTGCATCATCGAAGCCATGAAGATCATGAACGAGATCCAGGCCGAACTCAAAGGCACGGTACTGGAGGCCTTGGTCGAGAACGGGCAACCGGTCGAATACGGGCAGCGCCTGTTTAAGGTCAAGCAGGGCTAATCCTCTCCGCGCCAGTCGCTTCGCTGCATTTGTAGCGCGGTATGACTTGGGCAGGAAAGACTATTGCATCCCACATGATCCAAAAAATCCTCATCGCGAATCGCGGTGAAATTGCCCTTCGTATCGTCCGAGCCTGCCGGGAATTGGGCATCAAGACCCTAGCGGTGTACTCCGAAGCCGACGTCCAATCCCTTCACGTACAACTCGCCGATGAGGCCATTTGCATTGGTGGCCCCAAGAGCTCCGACAGCTACCTTAGGGCCGATCGCATCATCAGCGCGGCAGAGATCGCCGACGTCGATGCGATCCACCCGGGATATGGCTTTCTCTCCGAGAATGCCAAATTCGCCGAGCAATGCGAGTCGTGCAACATCAAGTTCATCGGCCCCAAGTCCAAATCCATCAAAATGATGGGGGATAAGGCGATTGCCAAAGATACCGTTCGGAAGGCCGGCGTACCGACCGTCCCCGGCTCCGACGGTCCCGTCGATAACGAGTCCGAGGCCGTTAAGGTGGCCCGCAAAGTTGGCTATCCCGTTATCATCAAGGCCGTCGCTGGCGGCGGCGGACGCGGCATGCGGATCGCCCATAATGACATTTCGTTCGCCAAGGAATACCATGTCGCCCGCGGCGAGGCTGAAAAGGCGTTTGGCAATGGCGCCGTTTATATTGAGCGTTATATCGAGAAGCCCCGGCACATTGAGTTCCAGATCCTGGGTGATAGCCACGGCAAGATCCTGCATCTCGGCGAACGCGATTGCTCGGTCCAGCGTCGCCACCAGAAGCTCATTGAGGAATCGCCCTCTCCTTTTCTGACCTCAGATTTGCGGAAGAAGATGGGCAAAGCGGCTATTCGCGCCGCCGAGGCCGCGGATTATGAGAACGCCGGCACCATCGAGTTCCTGGTCGATGCCAAGGGGAACTACTTCTTCATCGAGATGAACACGCGGATCCAGGTCGAACATCCCGTGACCGAGGAATGCACCGGCAAGGACCTGATCAAACAACAGATTCGCATAGCCAACGGCGAGAAACTCGATTTCGACCAAAGCGACATCAAGTTTGATAAGCATGCCATCGAGTGCCGCATCAACGCCGAGGATCCCGCCCGCAACTTTGCCCCCTCTCCGGGTACCATTGGCCTTTATTATGCCCCGGGCGGACACGGTGTCCGCGTCGACTCGCACGCGTATAGCGGCTATGTGATCCCGCCCTATTACGATTCAATGATCGGCAAGCTCATCAGTTTTGGCTCAACGCGCAAAGAGGCCTTGGAAAGAATGTACCGCGCGCTCAGCGAATATCTCATCCGCGGGATCAAGACCACGATTCCCCTTCATAAAGCCATCATGGCTGACCCCATCTTTATCGAGGGCAAGGCTACGACGGCCTACATGGAGGACTTCATGAACCGGACCCCGCCCGATTTGTTTTCCTGAACCGATTCCTTCCAATCCTCCGCTTTGCCCCGAGCCCGCCCATAGGCGGGTTCGTTTGCTTTTGGGTTCAGACCGGCCGGGTCAAAACCACATCGCTCCACTCGCCCATCACGCGGTGATTCACCGGCCAGCCCGGCGCCGCCTCGGAAAATGCCGCGCGCACTTGCGCGTTCTCCGTCGCAAGGATTCCACTGAGGATAAGTGTTCCTCCCGGTGCCATCGCCCCGGTCAGTTCGCCGGCGAAGCGGATCAGCACGTCCGCCAGGATGTTGGCGAACAGCACATCCGCCGACCGACCCTTGAGCCCGCTTACTAGGTCGCCGACAAAGAACTCTACCCGTCCCGACAGCGCGTTAAGCCGGACATTCTCCCCGCTGACGCGCACCGCCTCAGGGTCATTGTCAAAGCCGACGATATTTCGGAACCCGAGCTTTGCCGCCGATAGCGCCAGAATACCCGATCCGCAGCCTGCATCGACAACCGCCAAACCCTCCCGATTCTTCCCGCTGGCCGCCAATTCCCCATCCAGCGCCGCCAGCCGTTCCACGCATAACCGGGTGGTCTCGTGATTGCCCGTGCCAAACGCCATTCCCGGGTCAAGCCACAGCACCTCGTCGCCCGCGGGCAGGACATAGCTTTCGCGCTCCCATACGGGAACCCAGTGCAGCCGGCCAAATTGCCAGGCCTTGAAATGCGCCTTGTAGCTGTCACGCCACTCGCCTTCCGGCAAAGACCTCACCGACGGCTCGCTGCCGGGTGCATGCCGCAAAAAGGGCCGCAATTCCGTCCAGCGACTCCTCGCTTCGGTCTCCGATGGGAAAATTCCCACCACCCAGGCCCGCTTCGCAACGACGTCCTCGAGCAGGCTCCAGCCGTCCACGCCGAGTTCCAGCAGCACCGTGTCGGTCTCCTCCACCTGCCCCGCTGGAATCTCAAACTTGATTTCAAACAGATTCATCCGGTGAAAATTTCGTCACCTGCATCCGGCCGCAACGCCAATTCCCTCAACCTTCACCCCACCGTTCGCGATAAGTCCGCGGACTCATCCCAACGGTCGCCCGGATCGTTTTGTTGAAAAAATGGAGATCCGGCAGGCCCACTTCACCCGCGATGGTTTTGACCGCGAGGGTGGTGTGGACCAGCATATGCAGCGCCCGCTCCACCCTACGGCGGCGGATGTAGCCCTCGATGGTCACCCCAAACTGGGCCCGGAACAGCCGGGTAAGATGATTATGGGAGATTTCCGCCTGCCGCGCGATTGCCGGAATCACCAGCGGCTGCGAAAGGTGGAGCTCAATCTCCCTCACCGCCCGGCCCAGCGCCGGATGCTGCCGCTGGTGCGGCGCCCGCTCGGCGAGCGGCTGGCCGGCCAGCTGCCAGAGCACGTCCCACAGCCGCACCGACGCACGGCGCGGCTGCGCCGGCAGCCATCCCGCCGCCTCTTCCATCTCCCGCGTCAGCGGTCCGATCGCCTCTCCGACGTCCTGCATCGCCGGCATCGCCACGGGATCGCCTCCCGCCGGCAGGCGGAAATGCGCGAAGACATGGCGCGACTCACCGTGAAACCGGTAGACGATCCGGGCGTTCGGGGGCGTCACGCTCGCCCAGCCGGGCCGGATCGGAAATTCCCGGCCGTCGATGGTAAAGGTGCCCTCGTACCCGTAAAGATGCAGGCACCACAGCTCAGGAAGTTGGTATTCCTCCATGGTCCGTTGCCGGCCATGCACGGCTCGCCCGGCCTGCACCAGCTGCGGGGGATTCTTTAGCGGCATCTGCCACATGAGGGTGTCCACGCCGCGTCTCCTCAGGTTTCGCTCAATCGCGCAATCACCGCCGGCAGCAAGGCATGCTCGGCCGCATGCACTTTGGCCGTCAGCGATTCAAGGTTGTCGCCCGGCTCAATGCGCACCGCCGTTTGGTCGAGAATCGGCCCACCATCGACCTCGGCGGTGACCTTGTGCACGGTGCAGCCAGTAATCTTCACCCCGCGGCGAAACGCCTGCCCGATGGCATCGAGGCCGGGAAAACTGGGCAGCAGGCTCGGGTGTAGATTGATAATCCTGCCAGCAAAAGCCCCGAGAAATCCCGGCTTCAAGACCCGCAGGAACCCCGCCAGCACGACTAAACCGGGCGCGCTCTCCCCGACCGCCGCAATGAAGCGCGCCTCCCCTTCGCCCTCGAGCTTCGTTTTGAACGGCGCGGGATCCACAAAGGCCGCCGGCACCCCAAAGCGCCGCCCCAGCGCGAGGATTTCCGCCTCCCGCCGGTCCGACAAAATCCGCACCACCTGCGCCCGGCCCAGGCGACCGGCCCGCTGGGCCAGGAGAATCGCCTCGGCATTTGTCCCCAGGCCCGAACCGAGTATGACCACACGCATGATGCTCAAACTTCGCCCGCCGCCTTGATCCGTGCGATCAGGCTGGTCGTGCTAAAACCCGGCAGGAAGGGCACAAAGCAAATCTTCGTCCCCGCCGCTTCCAGCGCGGCCCGCTCCTCCGGATTCAGCTTGTCGAGGGTATAGTCGCCCGCCTTGGCGTAAACCTCCGGCCGCAGCGCGCGGATCTCCGCCGTCAACCGCGGCTCCCGGAATACCATGATGGCATCCACGCATGCCAACGCCCCCAACGCATAGGCCCGCTCGGTTTCGCCCTGCACCGGCCGCGTTGGGCCCTTGAGGGCCCGCACGCTGGCATCGGCATTGATCGCGACCACCAGCACGTCACCCAACGCGCGCGCCGCCTGCAGGGAATAAAGATGGCCGGTGTGCAGCAGGTCGAAAACCCCGTTGGTCAGCACTACATTCCGGCCTGCCGCGTGCCACTTTGCCCGGAGGGCCACCGCCGCATCCAGCGTCAGAAGTTTGGGATTATCGAGTTTCACGCCTGGCGGGAGGCTCACAGGCTGCTCCGCCGTTGTAAATTCCCTTTCCCTCGCTTTGCTGGTGCCACCCCGATGAAGCCCCGCATCGCCTTGGTTGTCCTTTCTCTTGTGCTTTCGCTCCTGATCGGTCTGACCCTGCGCCGCGGCGCAGGGGGATCGGCCAACTCCGGACCAGTTCGGCCGCTGATCGGCCTGTCCATGGATACCCTGGAGGTCGAGCGCTGGCAGCATGACCGCGACCTCTTCGTCGCCCGCGCCAAGGAACTCGGCGCCGACGTGCTCGTGGTCTCCGCGAACAGCGATGACACCCGCCAGGTCCGGGACTGCGAAGCCCTGATCAGCAACAAAATCGGCGCCCTTGTCATCATCCCGCACGATGGCGCCGCCATGGCCAAGGGCGTGGACCTCGCCCACGAGGCCCATATCCCGGTGCTCGCTTACGACCGTCTCATCCTCAACTGCGACCTCGATCTTTACCTCACCTTCAACAACGTCCGCGTGGGCGAACTGCAGGCCGGCTACCTCGTCGACAAGCTGAAGGGCAGAAAGGCCCGCATCGTCCGCCTCCTCGGCTCCAAGACCGACAACAACGCGTTTCTCTTCAAGCAGGGCCAGGATAATATCCTCAACCCCGCCATCGCCCGCGGTGACATTGAGATTGTCCATGAGGACTGGTGCGACGGCTGGCGCCCGGAAAACGCCAAGAAGGTCCTCAACGCCGCCATCACCAAGTCCGGCCGCAACATTGACGCCGTACTCTGCTCCGCTGACATCCTCGCCGCCGGCGCCATCCAAGTCCTGCTTGAGGAGGGTCTGGCCGGCAAGGTGCTCGTCACCGGCCAGGACGCCGACCTTTCATCGTGCCAGCGCATCGTCGAGGGCACGCAGAGCATGACGATCTACAAGCCGATCAAGCAGCTCGCGAACACCGCCGCCGAACTGGCCGTCAAGCTGGCCCGCCGCGAGGTCATTGTCGCGAAGGAGGAACTGCCCAACGGCAAGATCAACGTCCCGGCCATTTTCCTGCCGGTGCATGTCGTGGACAAGGCCACGATGGAAGGCACCGTCATCGCGGACGGCTTTCACTCCCGCGAATCCATTTACGGAAAGTAACGCCATGTCCGCCGTCCTTGAGGCCCGCGCGATCACGAAACGCTTTCCCGGGGTGATCGCGTTGCGCGAGGTTAGCTTCGATCTGCGCCCCGGCGAGATCCACGCGCTCTGCGGCGAGAATGGCGCGGGCAAGTCCACCCTGATCAAACTGCTGTCCGGCCTGCACCCCCATGGCAGCTACGAGGGCGAGCTCCTGCTCGACAACCACTCCGTGCAGTTTCGCTCGATTGCCGACGCCCAGCGCCACGGCATCGCCGTGATTTACCAGGAACTCGCGCTTATTCCGGAGCTCTCCATCGCGGAAAATCTGTTCCTGGGCTGCGAGCCGCGGCGCGGCCTGCTCATCGATTGGGAAAAACTCTACACCGACGCCCGTATCATTCTGGCCCGGGTGGGTCTTGAGCTTTCACCCGAGACGCCCGTCGGGCAGCTCGGCGTGGGCCAGCAGCAGCTCGTTGAGATCGCCAAGGCGCTCGGCAAAAAGACCCGCATCCTGATCCTCGACGAGCCCACTGCCGCGCTGGCTGAGCGCGAAGTCGAAATCCTTCTGGCCCTCCTGCGCGATCTCCGGGCCCGCGGCATCGCCTGCATCTACATCTCGCACAAGCTCGACGAGGTGTTTGCCGTCGCCGATCGCATCACCGTGCTGCGGGACGGGGCGACCATCTCGACCCACCCCACGGCCACCACTTCCAAAACCCGCGTCATCCGCGACATGGTGGGCCGCGAAATCAAGGACCTGTTCCCACGGACCGTCCCCCCTGTCGGCGACGTCCTGCTGCGGGTGGATCATATCAGCGCCGCAGCTTCGCCCAGCGCGCCCGCCCGCCTGCATGACCTCAGTTTCACCGTCCGAGCCGGTGAAGTCCTCGGCATCGGTGGCCTCATGGGCGCCGGACGCACCGAGCTGATCATGCATATTTTCGGGGCCTGGGGCCTGAGGCTGAACGGGCAGGTCATGATCGCCGGCCGGGCGTTGCCCGCGGCCACGCCGGTTGAAGCCCTGGCCGCCGGACTGGCGGTCGTCAGTGAGGACCGGAAACGCTACGGCCTCGTGCTTGACCGGGACATCGGCTTCAACCTCTCGCTCTCGTCCCTCCTCCGCCTGCGTCGCGGACTGCTCGTGGACGAGGAGGCCGAGGTCCGCGCCAACCAGAAATTCTTTTCCTCCCTGCGGGTGAAGGCGCCCTCGCTCGAGACCGTCGTCGGCACCCTCTCCGGCGGCAACCAGCAGAAAGTCGTGATCGGCAAGGCGCTCATGACCGGCCCGCGGGTCGTGTTCCTGGACGAACCCACCCGCGGCATCGACGTCGGCGCTAAACTGGAGGTTTACGAGCTCATCAACCGCCTCACCGCCGAAGGCCGGGCCGTCGTGCTCGTCTCGAGCGAATTGCCGGAACTGATGGGCATGAGCGACCGCATCCTCATGCTCCACGAGGGTGGCCTCGGCGGTGAGTTCACCCGCGCCGAGGCCACGCCCGAGAAACTCCTCGCCGCCGCGCTGGGTCGCCGGCTTGCCGCCGCCTGACCATGAAGACCAAGATATCCGCCCGGGATTTCTCGCTCATCCTGAGCCTGGTCGCGATCTGGGTGTTTTTCGCGGTGGCCTCGCCCCAGTATCTGTCCGCGCGCAACCTTTCCGCCCTTTCGGTCGAACTCGCCATCACCGCCACCCTCGCGCTTGGCATGTTGCTCGTGATTCTCCCGGGCCATATCGACCTCTCGGTCGGCAGCGGCGTCGGCCTCATCGGCGGCATCGCCACCGTGCTCGTGTTCAACCATCACTGGCCCGCGCCGCTGGCGTTCCTGCCGGCCATCGCCATCGCCCTGCTGATCTGGTTCGCCCAGGGCACCCTGATTGTCCGCGAGCGCATTCCGGCGTTCATCATCACGCTGGGCGGCCTGCTGATCTTCAAGGGCGCTTTCTGGCTCGTCATCAACACCCACACGGTTCCCGTCGCCCCGGGCGGCCGGCCCAATTTGTTTTCGCTGCTGACCACCTATTATCTGCCGCCCCTCGCCAGCTACGCCCTGATTGCTCTCGTCCTGCTGGCGCTCATCACCGTCACCCTGCGCGGCCGGAAGCGGCGGGCCTCGCTGGGATTTGAAATCGATGACCCCGAACTCGCTTTCCTCAAACTCTTCCTCACCGCCCAGGCCCTGCTGCTGTTTGTTCTCTGCGTGGACCAGTTTCGCGGCATCCCCTTGCCGGTGCTGGTTCTTGGGGTCGCGGCGCTCGTGATCCAGGTCATCACCCGCCACACGCCGTTCGGCCGGCATCTCTATGCCATCGGCGGCAACGAGGAGGCCGCCTTCGTGTCCGGTGTGCCCGTGCAGCGCGTCGTGATCGGCGCCTACACCCTGCTGGGCGGAATCGTGGCGATCACCGGCCTCCTCCAGACCGCCTACGCCGGCGCCTCGACCACGACCGTCGGCGACTCGATGGAACTCGATGCGATCGCGGCGTGTGTCATCGGCGGCACCAGCCTCCGCGGCGGACGCGGCACCGTGCTCGGCGTGATCTTTGGCGCGCTGATCATGGCGAGCCTGCTCAACGGCATGACCCTGCTCGCCGTGTCGCCCGAGCTGAAATTCATCGCCCGCGGCGTCGTGCTCACCCTCGCCGTCTGGATGGACGTGAAGCTGGCGAAGCGCTGAGGCTCAGAAGAACTTCTTCGCCTTCTCAAAAAACTTCTTCGAGGTGGGCTCGCTGGCGTCACCGCTGACCCGGGCAAAGTCCTCGAGCAGCTTCCGCTGTTCCGCCGAGAGCGATTGGGGCACCTCGACTTGGACTCGCACCAGTTGGTCGCCCTGCCGGCCGCCGCGGAGCGAGGGCATGCCCTTCTCCCGCAGCCGGAAGGTCGTTCCGCTCTGGGTGCCGTGGGGAATCTTGAGCGAAGCTTTGCCAAACAGCGTCGGCACCTCGATCGTGCCGCCGAGCGTCGCGAGCGTGAACTTGATCGGGATTTCGCAGAAGAGATTGTCCTCCTGCCGCTCGAAGAGCTCGTGCTCCTTGACCGAGAGCACGATGTACAGGTCGCCGGACTGGCCGCCGGCCAGACCCGCCTCGCCGTTGCCCGAGGAACGCAGGCGCGAGCCGTTGTCCACGCCGGCCGGGATGCGGACGTTCAGCTTGGACGTCTGGACGACCCGGCCTTCACCCCGGCAGGCCGTGCAGGGCTTCTCCACCCTGGTGCCCATGCCGCCGCAGGTCGGGCAGGTCTGCGTAAAGGTGATGATACCACCGGAACGGCGGATCTGGCCGGCACCGCGGCACGTCGGGCACGTGACGCGCTTCGACCCGGGCTCCGCCCCCGAGCCGTCGCAGCGCTCGCAGGTAACGTGTTTGCGGAACGAAATTTCCTTCTCCGCGCCGCGCGCGGCCTCTTCCAGCGTGATTTCGAGGTCGTAGCGCAGGTCGGAGCCGTCGCGCCCAGACTCCCGTCCGCCCCCGCCAAACATCTCGTCAAAGATGCCGCCCCCGCCGCCGCCCTGCTGCTGGCCGAACACTTCGCGGAAAATATCAAACGGATCGTGGAATCCGCCGCCCGCCATGCCGCCGGGACCGCGGGCTGCGCCGGCACCCGCACCCTCGAAGGCCGCGGGGCCATAACGGTCGTAGGCGGCTCGCTTCTCCGGATCCTTGAGCACCTCGTAGGCGTGGGAGATTTTCTTGAACATCTCCTCCGCCTCCTTGTTGCCGGGATTCTTGTCCGGGTGAAATTGCACCGCCTTCTTGCGGTACGCCTTCTTGAGTTCCTCCTCGCTGGCGCCTTTTTCCACGCCGAGCAGTTCGTAGTAACCTTCTTTGGCCATGATGGGTCAGGCTTTCTCCCCGCCCTTCTTCCCGGCTCCGCTGGACACCACCACCGAGGCGGGGCGGAGCAGCCGGCCATTCAGGGAATAGCCCGTGCGCACCACCGTGGCCACCTTGCCCTCGGCCACCTCGGCGCTGGGCTGCTCGGATATGGCCTCGTGCAGATTGGCGTCGAACGCCTGGCCCAGCGGATTGATTTCCTTGAGCCCGTGATTGGCCAGCGCGGTCTTGAGCTGGGCCAGGACCATGTCAACGCCGCCCGCCAGCACCTTCAGGTCGGCACCCGGCTGCTTCGCGGCGGCCAGGCCCAGGGCGAGGTTGTCCATCACCGGCAGCAAATCCTCCAGGACGCGCGAGGCGGCAAATTGGCGCAGCTCGTCCTTCTCCCGCACCGTCCGGCGGCGGAAGTTCTCGAGGTCCGCCACGGAGCGCAGGTAGCGGTCGTAGTTCTCGGTCGCCTCCTTTTTCGCGGCGGCTAGCGCGTCCGGCGCGGGCGAAGCCGAATCGGGCGCGGCGGCACCTTGGCCGGCGTCGGAAGGAGTGTTGAGCGTATCGGTGGAATCGGATGCAGCCATGGGAATCCGCCAGTTAACTACGGCTTTTGGCTTTCTTCAAGCGCATCGAAGTAGCCCTTGATCTTTTCGCCGGTCCTGCGGCCCGCGGCCTTGAGCAGGCCGGCGCCCGATTTCGCGGCATCTTTCACGGTCTCGCGCAGCGCGCGCCCGAGCGCCCCGGGCACAAGCCCGTCCAGGGCCGCTCCCACCGGCATGAGGCCCGCCAGGGCCGATGGGGCCAGCAACTCTTTCACGCCGGTGACATCGGTGTAGGTCTGGTTGAAGCCAAGCTTGTAATCCTGCACCACCGGGACCGGTCCCGCATGATCCGCAATCACGACCTCATCAATCCGCACGGTGAGCCGGCGGATGAGAATGCCTCGCGCGGGCCGGGCCGGCACCGGCAGGGCCGGATCCTGGCCCTGAGCGGACAGATGCTCCTGAAACGCACCCGCATTGGTCCGGCGGTCCCCACTCTTCACCAGTGTCACCTTCGCCACGTCCAAAACGACGGAGGCAAACACCGGCCGGTCCGTCAGCAGCGAGAACAGCTCGGCGTCGGCATGAAACCGGCGCAGCTGCACAAAATCGTGGACGGGAAACGTCGGAGGATTCGTGACCACCAGCCCGCGCAACTCCACCGTCCCGGTGAACGGATTGACCGCGAGGCTCTCGACCGTGGCGTCGAATCCGGTGCGCTGGCGCAGCTGGGCGGTGAAGACCAGCGGCAGGAATAGCATCCAAGCTATGGCTAGCGCGGCAAACACCACGGCCAGAAAAACGAGCAGCTTGAAAAAAATGCCGCCGCGGCGGGATGAGGATGAACGACCGACGCGCGGCACGGCGATCAGGCGAAATTCTCGGTCACCAGCAGGATCGCGGTGCTCTCGGCCGTGAAGGTGAAGGCGCCGGCAAAGGGCAGCAGGACATTTTCGCCGCGCACGAGCGCCTGGCCAAACGGCGCCCGCGAACCCGTGCTGCCATCCGCCCCGCAGCGCACCGATCCGCTGACGATGCTGAGCAGGCGCGGCTGCTCTCCGGCGCTGACGGACAGCCGCTCACCGGCGCCCAGCACGACGCGGCGGATGCAGAATTCCGCGCAATCCGCGATGACGCCCGAGGTGGGCGCCGCCCGCACCGGTGCGGGCTCAAAGTCGTCCCACAGGATCGAGCGCAGCGACTCCGCGATGTGCAGCTGGCGGGGCTTGCCGTCGAGGCCGACCCGGCCCCAGTCGTACACGCGGTACGTGGTGTCGGAATTCTGCTGGATCTCGAGGATGAGGTTGCCCGCGTCAATGGCATGGACCTGGCCGCTCTGCACGAGGATGGAATCGCCCGCCGCCACGCGAAAATGATGGATGCACTGCTCAAGCGTCCCGTGGTTGATCGCCTGTTCGAACTGGGGACGGGTTACGCCGCGCTTCAGGCCGACCAGCAGGTGGGCGTCGGCCGTGCTGTGGGCGATGTACCAGTTTTCCGTTTTCGGCTCGCCCTTGAGTTCGGCCGCCACGGCGGCGGGCGGATGAACCTGGAGGCTGAGCCGTTCCCGGCAATCGAGCCACTTCACCAGGATCGGAAAGGGCCGGCCGGCCGGCCATTTCGGCCCCATCACATCCGGCGCATGCTTGGCCAGCACCTCATGCAAGGTCTTGCCGGCAAAATGTCCGGCCCGGACCACGGACTGGGCCTCGGGCCGGTCCACGATCTCCCAGCTCTCGCCGATGGGCCGGCTGGGCGGCAGCGCCCGGCCAAAGGTCGATTCGAGGACGCGGCCGCCCCAGACTCGTTCCTGATAAATGGGGTCAAAGCGCAGAAGATCTCGCATGGAAGGAAGTTTGGAGTGGACGAAACCCCGGGGAGGGGGAGTTTACATTTGACCGCCTAGGGGGTTAGCATGGAATCCGCGCTGTTTCGGTTGGTTCACACAAATGCCCAAGTCGGAGACTTCAAACCCAAACGACGGACCGTCGTTCCAAGCCCAACGTTACCGCCCCAACTGGTTGGAGGCCGTCACCTGCTTCATTTTGGGCAGTTTCCTGACCGTCGCGCTGGTGGATTACGATCCGGCGCAGGTCACCCTGCATACGACGGCCGCCGCCACCGCCAAAAACCTCATGGGCTGGCTCGGCGCCGACACCGTGTGGGTCCTCCTCTACTCCATCGGGGTGAGCACCTGGCTCCTGCCGATCTTCTTGTTCTGGATGTTGTATGTGGCCATGCGGAACGCCCGGCATCTCGTCATCACCCGCATCATCGCCATGGCGGTGGCGGCGGTCGCCCTGGCCAGCATCGCCTCCATGTTCAAGGAGGCCAAGTGGTACAACCCGTATTTTCCCAGCGGCCCTGGCGGACTCGCCGGCGTGATCCTCTATCACCGGCTGCTGGCGGAAGCCATCGGTCCCTTCGGCTCCGGCCTCCTGCTCGGCACGGGCTATGTATTCGCGCTGATGTTCATTTTCACCAAGGACATCGGCCTGGAGCTCGAGCGCTACCTCACGATGTTCCAGACGTGGCGCGCCGCGCGCCGCGCGAGCAAGGCCCTGCTGGCTGACCAACGGCGCAAGGACAAGGAATCCACCGTCCGGGCAAAAGCCCCGGCGCCTGCACCGGCGCCGCCAACCGCGCCGGTCGCCATCGGCCCGGCCGGGAAAAAGGTCTTCGTGCCCAAGAGCCCCGAGGAACTGGAAAAATTGGCGACGGAGAAAGCTGCCGCCGCCGTGCCTCCCGCGGGTAAGACCATGGCGCCTTTCAGCAAGTCCGAGCCCGCCCCCGCCGCCGTCCCCAAGGTGGAAGCCAAGCCCGTGGAGCCGGCCGCCGAGCCCAAGCCGGTCAATGTGCCGGTCAAGAAGCTCGAGCTTAACATCGTCAAGCCGGAGGAGACCAGGAAATCGAAGACCGCCGTGCTGCCCGCGCGCAGCGACGACAAGAACTACGAGTTCCCCCCGCTCGCACTGCTCAAGGAGCAGATCAAGCCCACGGCCGCCAACAGCGAGGAGGAGCACCGCCAGAACGCCGAGAACCTCCTCCGCATCCTCGGCGAATTCGGCGTCGAGGTCACGCTCGGGGAGATCCACGTCGGCCCCGTCATCACCCGCTACGAGGTCGTGCCCGCCGCCGGCGTGCGCGTCGAGAAGATCGCCGGCCTCGACAAGAACATCGCCCTGGGCATGCGCGCCCAGTCCGTCCGCATCCTCGCCCCCATCCCGGGCAAGGCCGCCGTCGGCGTCGAGGTGCCCAACCAGCACCCCACCCCGGTTGGCCTGAGGGAAATCCTCGAGAGCGAGGACTGGAGCAGCGCCAAGGCCGAGCTCCCCATCGCCCTGGGCAAAGATGTCTCCGGCAAGCCGCTGATTTCCGACCTGACCAAGATGCCGCACCTGCTCATCGCGGGCGCAACCGGGTCCGGCAAATCCGTCTGCATCAATGCCATCGTCGCCTCGATCCTTTACAGCGCCTCGCCCAAGAACGTCCGGCTCATCATGGTCGACCCGAAGGTCGTCGAGCTGAAGATCTTCAATACTCTCCCGCACATGCTGATCCCGGTCGTCACCGAGCCGAAAAAGGTGCCCGCGGCACTGAAGTGGCTCCTCGGCGAGATGGAACAGCGCTACCAGGTCTTCGCCAAGGTCAACGTCCGCAACATCGTCGGCTTCAACTCGCGCAAGAAATCCGATGACGCCAAGCCCGCGGCCGACGCCCAGGCCGCGCTCACCGGCGTCGATCCGCTCGCGACGGAGGACATCGAGATTCCCGACCGCCTGCCCTATATCGTCGCCATCATCGACGAACTCGCCGACCTCATGATGATCGCGCCCGCCGAGATCGAGACGAGCATCGCGCGCCTCGCCCAGCTCGCGCGCGCCGCCGGCATCCACCTGATCATCGCGACGCAACGCCCGTCGGTGAACGTCATCACCGGCGTCATCAAGGCCAACCTGCCCTCGCGCATTGCCTTCCAAGTCGCCTCGCAGGTCGACTCCCGCACCATCCTCGACACCAAGGGCGCCGACACCCTCATCGGCCGCGGCGACATGCTCTTCTCGCCGCCCGGCACCTCGCGCCTTGTGCGCGCCCAGGGGGCGTTTGTCGCCGACGAGGAAGTCACCGCCATCGTCGAATTCCTCAAGAAGAACGGCCCGCCCCAGTATGCCCAGGCCGTCCAGCAGCAGATTGACCGCGAATCCCGCGACGAGGACGAGGAGGGCGGCGAAGTGGGCGAGGACGGCGACATGGGTGACGACGAGGAGTTGTACGCCCAAGCCATCGACGTCCTGAAGTCGAGCAAGCGGGCCAGCACCTCGATGCTGCAGCGCCGGCTGCGGATCGGCTACAATCGCGCGGCCCGCATCATGGATCTAATGGAGGAAAAGGGCGTGGTCGGGCCCGAGAACGGCTCCAGCCCGCGGGAAATCCTCGTCGATCTCGATACCCTCTGATCCCGAGAATCCCCTTCCCCTCCGCGGCCAACTCCCTTACTCACACCCCTATGCAATCCATCGGCGAGCGCCTCGAAGAGGCCCGGAAGAAGAAAGGCATTTCCATCCGCGAGGCCGCGGAGGCCACGAAGATCCGCGGCGACTATCTGCAGCAGTTCGAGAACAACCGGTTCGACATCAACCTCACCGAGATTTACGTCCGCGGTTTTCTGCGCGGCTACGCCACCTACCTCAAGCTGCCCGTTGACAAGATCCTCAACGACTACGTCTCGCTCGGCCGCGGCGAGCCGCGCCCGCGCCAGCCCAGCCGCGAAATCTACGGCCGCATGGATGTTTCCGTCGCCTCCGCCGACGACCGCGGCGAGACCGCCGCCGAGGAGGTCGCCACCCCCCAGCCTGCGCGGCGGCAGCCCGCCGTTTCGCGGGGCAGCAGTTCCGCCGCCGGTCCCGCGATCGATCCGGCCCTGTTGTTCAAGCTCGGCAAGTGGGGCGCCTTCGCGCTGATCGCCCTGCTCTTCCTGTGGGGCGTCGCCACAATCTTCCGCGGGAGTGGCAATTCATCCGCCCCGTCCCACCCGGCCACCGCCGCGTCCAATCCGCCCGCCGCGCTGCCTGCCGCCGAGAGGACCATCACCCTGGTCGCGCTTGATGTCGTGCGCGTGACCGTCACGCGCCAGAACAGCGACGGAAGCGAGGGCGACATCATTTACCAGGGCACGCTCAATCGGAATCAGCTGAGGGAAGTGCCGTGGCCCGGCCCGATTTACATCACCGCCAGCGCGGGCGAAAACCTGCAGATCGAGTACAAGGGCAAGCGGTATCCCTCGGGCTTCACGGGCGCCAGCCGGGCGCAGATGAAGTAATCCGGCGGCCGCCCCGCCTTCCTTGTCACCCCATCGGTTGCAGCTCCGATCGGAGGTGCGTCCGATTCACCGCAACGCGACCGGCCGGTCCAGGATCTCGCGCAGGAGTATCGCCCGCCGCGCCGTCGGCCGGGTGCGCAGATCCGCGAGCAGCGCGCCCCGCATCGCGACTACCGCCGCCACGCGTTCCGCTTCATTCCGGGCCGTGTCCGCCACCACCGCGGCCTTGCGCTGCTCCAGCAGACGGGCTGTCTCAAGCGCCTGCATCTGATCGGCCAGCTCCTGCTGCCGCTCCAGCACCGCCGCCGTTGAATCAAGCGGCGGTGGCTCTGGCGGCGGACTTTCCGGCTCGGTCGTCCACTCCGTCGGCGACGGCTCGGCCCGGCTCATCGGCTCCACCGGCGCGGCCTGGCCGCGGCGTTCCGCAATCTTCCGCCGGATCTCCTCCTGGATCCGCCGCGTGCGCTCGGATTCCGCGGGGTCAAAGCCGGCCGGTGTCCGGGATCCCGCCGGCGACTCGCTTATTTTCCGCGCGACCTTTGCGGCGTTCCGGATGATGGAAAACACCACGTAGCCGAAGATGAGGAACGGCAGGAGTTGGAAGAGCCCCTTCACGCCAAGGCCGGGTTATTTCTTACCCTCGGGCTGGGCGATGCTCGCGCGCATGGCGGTGTCGGCCTGCACGTTTTCCATCCGATAGTAATCCATCACGCCGAGCCGGCCGGAGCGGAAGGCCTCGGCCATCGCCAGCGGCACCTGGGCCTGCGCCTCGACGACCTTGGCCTGCATCTCCTGGACGCGGGCCTTCATTTCCTGCTCCACGGCCACCGCGGCCGCCCGGCGGATTTCCGCCTGCGCCTGCGCGATGCTCTTGTTCGCCTCGGCCTGCGCTTCCTGCAGCTTGGCCCCGACATTCTCGCCCACGTCCACGTCGGCGATGTCGATCGAAAGGATTTCGAACGCCGAGCCGACGTCGAGGCCGCGGGCGAGCACGGTCTTGGAAATGCTGTCCGGCGACTCGAGCACGACCTTGTAGCTCTCGGACGAGCCGATGGTGGAGACAATGCCCTCGCCCACGCGCGCGATGATCGTCTCCTCCTTGGCGCCGCCGACGAAACGGTCGAGGTGCGTGCGCACCGTCACGCGCGCCTTCACCTTCACCTGGATGCCGTCCTTGGCCACGCCGTCGATGGTCGTGCGGCCGCTCGCGGGATTCGGGCAGTCGATGACCTTCGGGTCCACCGAGGTGCGCACCGCTTCCTCGACGGACTTGCCGGAGCCCTTGGTCGCGAGGTCGATCGCGCAGGCCCGCTGCCAGTCGAGGGCGATGCCGGCCTTCTGGGCCGCGATCAGCGCATGCACGCAGGCCAGCACATTGCCGCCCGCCAGGTACTGCGCCTCGATCTCGTCGATCGAGAGCTTGATGCCCGCCTTCGTGGCCCGGATGCGCGCATCCACCATGACGCCGTAGGGCACCTGCCGCAGCCGCATCGCGAGCAGGTTGAACATGCTGACCGGCGCCCCGGCGAGCATCGCTCGCAGCCAGACACTGAAGAACGAGAAAATGATCGCGGCGAGAACGAGGACGAAAACGCCGATGATAAGAAAGACGAGGTTGCTGGGGTTCATGATAGTTTGGTGACAGTGAGGGAGAAATTCTGCGCGCCGGTGACCTTGAGCCGGGTGCCCGTGGCGACATGGCCTTCCAGCGAGAGCGCCTCATAGCGGCGGCCCTCGATCTCGACCTGACCGCTCGGCATGAGCGGGGTGACCGCCACGCCCTCCCGGCCCGTCAGCGCCGCAATGGCCGCCGCCGGCGCCTGGCTGGTCCCATGCACCTCGGCATGCAGGAAGAATTTTTTGCCAAACCGGGTCTTGGGCAGCAGACCGTACTCGATGTAAAGCGCCACCGTCAGCAGCACCGCGCCGATCCCGAAGGCCAGCAAACCGCCGCTCACGCCATATTGCGCAAAGGCCTGGGACGTGGCCGCGAGCAGCGCGAGCGTACCAAAGACCGCGAGGATGATACCCGGGGTAAAGAGATCGAGCACGAGCAGCACGATCCCGAGCACAAAGAGGAGGAGGATGGTCGTCATGGCCTGGGGTGAGGCCCCGACCCTCGCACCATCCCTGCACCGCCACAAGCGCGAAGCCGTTGGAAAGCTCCGGCGTGTTTCCACTGTCCACCCAAGGCCGCGGAAAAAATTTGCGCGTCAGCGCCGCCGCCACTTACTCGCTGCCCATGGAGAAAATCTCCCATCTCGGGCACACGCTCACCCGCTGGCACGTCGGCCAGTCCACGTTCCTCGCGCTGCCTGAAATCGGCGCGCGGCTCATGAACTGGACCATCACGCTCGGCGACGGCTCCGTGCGCGACGTGATCTACTGGCCCGAGCTGAAAACCTTCGATGACTTTTACAAGGTCCGGGGCGGCAACCCGGTCCTGTTCCCCTTCAACGCCCGCTGCTACGACCGCGGCGACATTCATTTCTGGCGGGACGCCGCCGGTGTCCGCCGGCCCATGCCCATGCACGGGCTCGCCCGCCAGGGGAATTTCAGGCTGACGCGGCTCGACGCCGGCGGGTTCTCGGCGCAATTCGTTCCCGGCGAGGAAGCGCGGGCCTGTTACCCCTTCGACTACGAATTCACCGTCACCTATCGCTTCGAGCCTTTCGGCCTGGTGTGCGAACTCACCTTGAAAAATCTCGGCCGCGAGCCGCTGCCGTGGAGCGCCGGCCACCATTTTTATTTCACCGTGCCCTGGAGCGAGGGCTCGGTGCGCAGGGACTACCTCATCCGGATTCCCGCCGCGAAGCGCCTGAAGCAGGACTTTGCGACCGGGCAACTGACCCCCGGACCCGCCCTGCAAACGGACGAAAACCTCGCGAATCCCGCGCTCGTCGACACCCTGCACACCGCGCTGCGTTCCAATGAGATCGTGTTCGGTGAAAAGGGCCGTCCGGGCGATGTCGTGATGCGACTCGGCCATGCCAAGGTCCCGCCCGCCGATGCCACGGTCGTCACTTGGACCGGTGGCGACGACGCTCCCTATTACTGCGTCGAACCCTGGATGGGGCCGCCCAACGCGCCCGAGCACAAACTCGGCCTCCATTGGGTCCGCCCGGGTGAAACCGAGACCTTTGCCATCAGCATCGCCGTAAAATAATTCCCCCCCCGCTTTCCATGCCTCAACGCCATCCCGTCACCGCCCTCGCCTCCCTTGCCTCCGGCAGCAGCCAGGCGTTCACCATCGCCGGTCGCCGCATCGCCCTGTTCAATGTGGACGGCAAGATCCATGCGATGGATGACCTGTGCCCGCACGCCGGCGCGCCGCTGTCCGACGGGCGGCTCCAAGGCTGTGTCGTGACCTGCCCCTGGCATGGCTGGGACTTCGACGTCACGAACGGCCGCATGCCCGGCCAGGCGGAGGATTGCCTGAAGGTTTATCCCGTCCACCTCAACGGCGACCAGGTCGAGGTCGAGGTCTGAAACGGCGGTCAGGCCCGTTTCGGGTTACGCCTCCGGCGGGGGCCTCAGTGCAGCGCGCCTTTCCAGCCCTCGCCGCACGGGCCGCCGGAATCCTGCGGTTCCACCTCGTATTCGGTGCCATCCGTCTTGATGAGCGGCCGGTAACTGGCGGAGATCTTGCGGACATTGCCCGCGGCGTAATGGCAGATGAAGGAGCGCCGGAAGCGCGTCTTCGAGCGGTTCGGACCCGAGCCATGGATCAGGCTGCCGTTGAAGAACAAGGTGTCACCCGCCTTCATGGGCACCAGCACGGCCTTGTGCCCCTCGGGGACGGGCACGAAATGCGAGGTGTAGCTGACCCGGGCATCCGCGACCTTGGGACACACGATGTCCGCACGGTCGGTCTGCGGGACCACCAGCAGCGCGCCGTTCTCCGCGTCGGTGTCGTCGATGGCGGTCCATGCCGCGATGCAGGAACCCGGCTCAACGAGCAGATAGAACTGGTCCTGGTGCAGCGCTTGGCCGCGGGCCCCGGGCGGCTTGAAATAAAACATGCTCTGGGCAGCCACGGGATCCTGGCCAAAGAAAGCCCGCAGCCGGTCGGTGACGCGCGGCAGCAGCAGGTAATGCTTCGCGCGCGCGTTGAAGCGGTGCGGCATCATGATGCGCGGATACTGGAAAAGGGGATCATCCGGGTTTTGCACGCCATCCGCGACCTGGCGGGGCTCGTAGTGGCCCGGGACGCCCTCGGCATGCATCCGGGCGAAGATCTCGCGGATCTCCTCGACTTCCCCGGACGTGAAGAGGCCGGGGGCGTTCACATAACCCTCGCGGGCAAAGAACTCGGCCTGGGCCTTGATTTTCTGGTCGGGGGCGGGATGGAGGTCGGCAACCATGCAAATAGCCTAGCATCGAACAGGGTTTTGACCAATAACCCGCTCCGTCAAATACCTATAATATCCTCCTGCCCGCTCCATGACCGCCCGTGCCAACACCCCCGCCCCCCCGCCGGGCACGCTGGTCACCGGCCACTTTCACAAGGGGCCGCGCTACGCGACCTACCGCGCCCACGGCACCCGGGACTGGCTGCTCGTTTACACGGTCAGCGGCCATGGCCGCTTCGGTCATGCCGGGGGTGAGTGCCTCACCCGGCCGGGCGACCTGGTACTGGTGCGGCCCGGGGTCCTCCACGACTACGGAACGGCCCGCCGGCGGCGCCACTGGGAACCCCTCTGGGCGCATTTCATCCCCCGCCCGGGCTGGCTGCCGTGGCTCGACTGGCCGGAAGCCGCGCCCGGCCTCCACCACCTCGCGCTGCGCGGCCATGAATGCGCGCCCCGGCTCGCCCGTCGGTTCCGCGACGCCGTCCGCCTGAATGCCGGGCCGAGCCGCCAGCGCGAGGCCCTGGCGCTCAACGCCCTGGAGGAAATCCTGCTGTGGTGCGACCTGGCCAACCCCCGCCGGGAGACCGCGGGGCTCGACAGCCGCATCCGCCATTCGCTCGAGTTCATCTGCGCGCATTTCGCCGAGCCGCTCAACGTCGCGCGCATCGCCGCCAACTGCGGGCTCTCGCCCTCCCGCTTTGCCCATCTGTTTCGCACCCAGACCGGGGAGACCCCGCAGCGTTATCTTGAGCTGCAGCGGCTCAACCGCGCCCGCCAGCTGCTCGAGTTCACCCAGGAGCCCGTCACTGCCATCGCCCGGGCCGTGGGGTTTGAAAATCCGTTCTACTTCACGCTGCGCTTCAAGCGCCATGGCGGCGCCAGTCCCCGCGCCTGGCGTCTGCGGCGGAAGCGCGAGGGCGGTTAGTTTTTCCGTTACATTTTCCCCCTTCTCGCGTCACCTTTCGGCCATGCCCTCCGCCTGCCTTTCCTTTGCGCTGCTGCCCACGATCGGCGGCGGGGAGATGATGGTCGTCTTCCTCGTGGTCCTGCTCCTCTTCGGCGGTGAGAAAATGCCCCAGCTCGCCAAGGGGCTAGGCAAGGCCGTGAGGGAATTCAAGAAGGCCGCCGGTGACGTGGAGCAGGAGTTCAAGCGGGCGCTCGACGAGGTGCCCGACTCTCCGCCTCCGAAGGTCGCGCCGCCCGCCCCGCGCCCCGTCGTGCCCCCGGCCCGGATCGATCCGCCTCCCCCGCCGGGCACTTCCCCCGCCCCGTGAACCCCGCGCCTCCGGACCCCGCCGCCCCGGTGCCGCTGCCGATCACCGGGGAAATCGACCTGCACACCTTCAACCCGCAGGAAGTCGACGACCTCATCCCGGCTTACCTGGCCGAATGCGCCGCGCGCCAGCTGCACGAGATCCGCATCATCCATGGCAAGGGCACCGGCCGCCTGCGCACGAGAGTCCACTGCCTGCTGCGGCATTCGCCCTTTGTCCGGACCTACCGCCTCGGGGACGAATTTACCGGTTCCTGGGGCGCCACCCTCGTTACCTTACGCTGATGAAACCGTCCCTCCGTCTTTTCGCCGTCCTCTTGGTGGCGGTCCTGTTCAACGGCTGCACGACCACGCCCGGGGCCAAACCGGCCCCCCCGCTCATCCTCATCTCGATGGATGCCTTCCGTTGGGACTATTTCACCAAATATCCCGAAGAGACCCCGCACCTGCGGCAGCTCATGCGCGAAGGCAGCTCCGCCCGCGCGCTGATTCCCGTCTATCCCTCCAATACGTTTCCGAACCATTACTCGATCGTGACCGGCCTTTATCCGGCGCACCACGGGATCATCAACAATGAGATGTTCGATCCCGTGACCAAGAGTGTCTTTCACTACAACCGGCCCGCCTCCGTGCACGAGAGCCAGTGGTGGGGCGGCGAGCCGATCTGGGTCACCGCGATCAAGCAGGGGCGTCCCAGCGCCGCCTCGTTCTGGGTCGGATCCGAGGCCGCGATCGAGGGAGTCTATCCCACCTTCTGGAAACACTACGACTACACCATTCCCTTTGAAAAGCGGCTCGACGAACTCGCCGGCTGGCTGAATCAGCCCGCCGAACAGCAGCCGGCTGTCATCTGCTTCTACCTCGAGGAAACCAACTCGGCCGGCCACAAGTACGGCCCGGACTCCAAGGAAGTCGCCGCGGCGGTCAAGCTCCTCGACGGCCGGATCGGGGCGATTCGCGACCGGCTGAAAGCCGAGGGCAGGACCGCCAATTTGGTGATCGTCTCTGACCACGGTATGACGCCCATCAGCCGGGACCGCGTGATCCTGCTCGATGACTACCTCGATCTCAGTTCGGTGCAGGTGGACTTCTTCGGCCCCGTGACCGGTTTGCGGCCGCTGGAAGGCAGCGCAGAGTCGATTGTGCGCGCCCTGTCCGCCCTGCCGCATGCCAGGGCCTACCTCACGCAGGATCTGCCCGCCCGCTTTCATCTGACAGGCAACGATCGCATCCCGCCGGTCTGGATCATGAGCGACGAAGGCTGGGAGACCGATACGCGCCGGCACTTTGCCGCTGTCCGCGAGAAGTACATGCACGGCGATCATGGCTTCGACCCCGCGCTCGACACCATGCACGGCATCCTCATCGCGAGCGGCCCCTCCTTCAAAAGCGGGGTGGTGATCGATCCGGTGGAAAACATCCACATTTACAACCTTTTGTGCGCCGCGCTGCGGCTGTCCCCGGCACCGAACGACGGCGACGACCGCCTGGTCCGCGCCTTCCTGCGCGAGTAACCGCCGTCTATCACGGTGATCGCCCGTCCCTCAAAATGGGACGGATTGGCTGAAACTTTTCAGGCGGCGCGGCGTTCTTATGGCGTACGCATTCACACCGTCTCAACCGCTTCCGTCATGAAACTCATCTCCTTCCTTTCCGCCGCCGCCCTCGCGGGGCTGGCCGCTTCCGTCCTCGATCTATCCTTCCAAGCCCACCTGGGGCTGTATGCCGCCACGGCCTCCCTGCTTTTCCTGCTCGGCGTCGTTAGGGATTACGCCCCGCGCCGCCCGTACTGGCAGCCGCGCGGTTCCGCCGTCCTGCATTTTCCGCCCGCGCCGGCCCGCCCGATGGATCGCCTCGCGGCCTGACGCCCGGGTGCGTCCGGACAGCCACTTATCCGGCATCGGCGCCGCCGGTCACGACAGGGTTGTTTTCGCCGTCGGAACCGCCATGCTGGCGGCGAAATGAAAACCTACGTTACCTACGGCTTCTTCATGGCGCTCGCCGGCATGCTGCTCAACCTGGCGTTCTATTTCCTCGGCTACCACTCCGACGCCGAAAAATACGCTACGGCGGACTTGGTCTCGAAAATCAGCTTTTGGGTCATCGCCGCCGCGTGCATCATTCCCGGCACGATGGCGCGCCGCAGCGAGGTGCCCGCCACCGAAGCCTTCGGCTATGGCCGCGCCCTGCTGGCCGGATTCGCGATTTCCGTGTTTTCCGGGCTGTTCAATATCGTGGGAAACTATGTCTACCTTCATCTGATCAATCCGGGCTTCATCGATGTCATCATCCAGACGGCGACCGCCAAGGCCGAGGCCAAGGGTGCCAGTTCCGCCCAGATTGAGCAGATGGAAAAAGGGGTGCGCTTCATGATGAACCCCATTTTCTCCTCTATCTTCGTTTTCTTCATCGTCACCATTTGCGGCACGCTCGTGTCGCTGCTCACGTCCATCTTCATCCGGCGCGAAGCTGCCGACGAGCTTGCGCCTCCGGCCGCGGTCTGAACGCCGCCAGTCATCACCTCCCCAAGCCGGGCCCGGCGGGCCCGGCTTTTCTTACGTCCCTTAAAA